>MDTC01150486.1_pt1 | contig 14599 bp, 15 predicted proteins | sample 811181 | NCBI WGS metagenome assembly MDTC01 (sample SAMN05326644, study PRJNA326480) | marine metagenome | isolation source: seawater | place: Pacific Ocean: North | collected 2011 | reverse complement strand
GAGTATGATACTAGCTATCTTTATCTTTTTCATTATAACTTTTCTCTCTAGCCGTAAAACAAACATTGCTATAATACTTAATCAATATAATACCATCATACTTTTATTCAAACATAGCCACCAAAACAGGAAAGCCTTACCTAAAACAATCTATCCTATAGTCAAATTCACAACTTATGACAATATCCCGCATTTACAACACTGAAATAGAAACTTTCGCTAGATCCATCCCAATTGTAGATTCATCTGATATTCAGAAAACGAGAGATGCTGTAACAGACTATAGGATACACATGGAATCCGAAGGTCTTGCGCGCCCAAGCGATCCCAGTATCGCGGAGACTGATACTATAATTCCTGGTCTACCAAACGCCCCTGACATCAAGATACGTATATACACTCCCAACAATCTCCCGAGTCCAGCACCAGCTTATATAAACTTTCATGGTGGCGGCTTCATATTTGGGGATTTAGACTCTGAACATGCGCGCACACTAGCTATCTCAAAAGGCTGTCAAGCTATAGCAATTACAGTCGATTATCGACTAGCGCCAGAACATCCTTACCCTGCCGCAATAGATGATTGTTATGCATCCTTGATATGGTTAGTAAATAATGCAGAAAATATAGGTATAGATACCTCAAGAATTGTTGTGGGCGGTGGAAGCGCAGGTGGAAACCTCGCAGCATCAGTAGCGTTAATGGCCCGAGACAAGCATGGACCATCTATTTGCTATCAAATGCTTATTTACCCAGCACTTGATGATCGCGCCAATACTCAATCAATGTTACATGGCGAAAACACATATGTAATTACATCACAAAATGTATTAGATATGTGGAACTACTATTTAGGATATGACCGCACCAATGTCCCATACTACGCTGCCCCATCTCGAGCCCCTGATCTTTCTAATCTTCCACCAGCATACGTAATGACTTGCGAACATGATCCGCTGCGCGACGAAGCTATAATTTATGCAATGCGATTGATGAACGCAGGAGTCCCGGTAGATCTACGCAACTATCCCGGCACCGTGCACGGCTTTGATTATCTCATTCCTTGTGATATTTCTGAACGTGCAATACGCAATGAAATCAATATGTTTAAACGCGCTACCCACAAGTAGGATTTAACGCTTAGTTACATGGATAAAATACTATGTGCTACTTTAATGTTCAATTCTAAACTTTCCACTACTTTCTTTAGTTTCTATCCACTTTGTTTCAACTTCATCTACCTTGGCGTGCCCTGGCCCTTTATATAGATATCCGATCAAATCATTCAATGAACCTTCTTGCCCCTGAGCTTCAACCTGCACGGAACCATCCTTGTTATTTCTAATCCAGCCTTGTAAACCAAGCTGATTAGCTTTAAGCGCTGTATGATATCTAAAACCAACACCTTGAACTCTACCTCTCACTAGTGACATCATCCGTTTTGTTTTTTCTCCCATAATATACCTCGTGCCACACTAGACACACAATTTTCGCACTACAGAACAACCCTCTAACACATTAGAGACACAGTAATCAGCTGAAGTATCTCCCTCACCTTCGTGCCTAACAAGAATTGTAGTCATACCTAGCGATTTTGCCATATCCAGATTACGTTCCTGGTCGTCTAGAAAAACACACTCGGATGGATCTGCATCAAGTCTTTCAAACAATGCATCAAAAGAACCTTTCGCAGGTTTAGGAATAAATTTGCTTGCATACACATCAACAATTACTGAAAAATACTCGTCTATACCGAGTGCCGAAAGCACGTTAGCCGCATGATTTCTATCCGAATTTGTAAATACTGCCTTTTGCAGAGGCACTGCTTCCATCTCTCTGATAAGATCAACATTTGTTCCTATATAATTTTTATAGGGAACATCATGCACATATTCCACGTATCCATCCGTGTCGAAGTCATTATAATCATTCTGCAATCCTGCTAAGCTGGTGCCATATTTGCGAAAATATGTTTCGCGCTGTGAAGCCGCCTTATCTTCGGGCACACCCACTACTTCCACCATATATTGATGAATCCTATCTCGCACCTCAAACCACAATCCACAAGAAGCAGGATACAAAGTGTCATCTATATCAAATACGGCCCATGTATATTCTCTCACCATAAATTTTCCTATTCAACTATAGCTATTTTACCTAAAACAATTCTATCTGCCATATCTTGTTCACCGACAACTGTTAATCGCTCACCACCATCAAGAGCATATATCCCAACCGCCAAAGTATAAATACCTTCTTTGACGTTGGCCGGTAGATATATACCATGCATATCAGTGATTATCTCACTATTTGCCCATAAATTAGTAGGCATACTACCACCTACAGGCTCGCTATCATTCTGCGCAACCGGAGGAAGATTAATATCATCATAAATATGTATAAAAATCTTGTATCTAGTGCTTATCTCTCTACTGGCACTCCAATCAAGAGTAATCTGAACCACATCTTCAGGACTAAACTCTCTACTATTTATCCCATACCTCTCCAACCTAATGACGTCACCAAAATTTCCATATATATCCTCCATGTAGCCTTCCTCAGCTACGTCATAGGTCGCAACTCGAATTTGCCCATACCAGCTTTCGGCCGTTTTAAATGTATGCGAATTTAACCAAGTCTCAACCACAACTTCCGGATCCGCCTGCTTTTCTCCCCAAAACACGCCAATTATTCGGGAATAACCATCCGCAATTGCCTCTAGTTCCATTATTTGTTTCTGAGGATCAAATGGTCTAGTCTGAGCTACTTGAAATACGTTCTCCATACTCGGGTAATAATAAGAAATGACTTCCGCCTGATTAGGAGCATTCAGCAGTACCGCATCACCCTCTCTATGTTTGTAGAGCATATCAGCCACGAGCAAGCGATAATTGTCTCGCCAATAATACTCATTGTGATACAAGTTATCAAGGGACAAATACGTACTACTAATAACCACTGCAAATGCAATTAACGATAACATACGGCCGGGAATATAAGATAACCTTATTAGGCGTTCAAATCCACCGGCAGCGATAATTACCACGGCCGGAACAGCCAAGACCAAAAATTTTTCAAATGCTTCACTAAAAAGTCCGAACGCCAGGATCAGACTCACTGGAGCTATCATCCATGTCGCAATCCATATCATACGACTCCTACCACTGGCCAATCCGATCACGCCAACACTACCCAGACAAACTAAACCAAGCACATTATCAGCAACCTCTACAGTTGGTCCGAATGCCAACCAACTCCACAACTCCCACGCAGCGTATTCCGTTGATAAACTAACCTTTGCGGCCGGCCAATACACCAAATGCTCGATTGCCGTTGACAACCAAGGTATATACAACACAACAATACCAACTTGGAGACAAACAAATAAAAGCACATGCCTCTTTCTAGTTTCTCGATCGGATATAATTATTTCATAACCACATGCGCAATTAATGGCAACCAATATGAACCCGAAGGAATAATGTACATACAGTCCCGCGACGCCACACAGAACAAATAAAATGCGCCATATACTAATTAACGCAACATCATTTGTTTTAATTTCATCACGAAGCCTTATACTTGTATAAACTAAAACGACACTCAGCAATGTGCACACCATATACATCCGCACTTCTTGAGAGTAATAAACCAGACCCGGATGTATAGATCCCAGCACCGCCGCCAAGCTACCAACGACGTAATTGCCGATTTGTTTTCCAATAAGATACATACCGCTAACCGCAACTAGACCAGCAAATGCTGACAGACTGCGTAGCGCAAATTCAGAACCGCCCATCATTCCAGACCATACTTTCAACAAAAGATAATAACCTGGCGGGTGCACATCTGCTGCAGACGCCAACACAATCTCGTTAGCGCTACGAAATATCATTTTTGCAGAATTCCCCTCGTCATACCACAAAGATTGCGATTCAATCAACTTGAACCTCAGATAGGTTGCCAATAGCATAATCAGTAGTAATCCGAAATATTGGAGGCCAACCCTAGCACTATTTTCTAGTTTATAAACCAAAGGACCCTTAATTCTTGCGTTCTGCTATGTAGTCTTTAACACTGTGATATACGGGCATTAGGTTAAAGTCGTAATCAGCCATTCGAAAGTAGTACCAACTCTGATCTACTTCAGCATCAGATGCTCGTTTGAAGTACCAAAAGTTCACAACTCCTACCCATGGCCACTCTCTACTTGCCCGTTCATAGGCGAACGGAACCCACTTTGCTTGTTGATCTAGTGTAACTTGGCCATAAGTGGGATGGATCCCACTCCCATCTGGCAGTGCATTCCAATTCATCTCACTTATCCAAATAGATTTCTCGCTATCATTATGAGCAACCATAATATCTCGAATATATTTATTGCGTGCAAAATTAATTACACCGGGATGCATTCTGTGATCAGTTGGTCCCGACCACAAACCATATCCCTGAACTGACATAATATCAAAACAATCACCTGCGCCCGATTGATACATTCTTTCTAAATATACAAAGTCGTTCAAGTCTCTTTCGCTAAGTGCAACAGTAGGCGCCAGTGCAGCCGCCAACACGACTGCATCGGAATTGGCGTCCTTAACAGCCCGGTATGCCACACACAACATTTCTGTATAGTCCTCTGGGCTAACAGGTTGTTCGCCCCATTCCGGATAAATGTTAGGCTCATTCCAAATTTGATAGTAGGACACATCACCTCTATATCTATCAACAACAGCATAAATATAATCAGCAAAATCCACATACGATGCCGGCGGAGCAAACGCCCCATTAACATCTCCTAATTCTTGCGCCCAATTAGGAGGAGAAGACAATCTTGCTATCACCTCTAAATCATATTGCTTTGCCAATTCTACAATTTGATCATACTTAAGCCAGGCATCAACACTATTTCCCGATCTGCGATCATCAAACTCACCCTTAGAATGAACCTCGATATCTGCCCATGGAAACTCCTGCCGAATCCAATTGAACCCTGCATCCGATATAATTTGCACCTGTCTTTCCCTTTTTTTCACTTCAACCTCTTGTTCTAGAAAAGTGTTTATGCCATATGGTATTACATTAGCCGTAACCGGTATTGACTCTAAATCCAAATTTGGCCTCGCACGCAAGTAGCTTGCGCTCAACTGCCACATCGCCCTTATCTGAGCATCAAACTTATCCTCCCCAGTTATGTCAAAAACCACATCATCACTATATCTAACCGACTGATTTGTGTCGGATCGCAACATAGTAACCAATAATGCTGCGGTACCGACCAATAATATTGACGGCACTACAACCAACCAAAGTTTTTTTCTAGCCGTAACCATCACGCTAGACAACCTGATTTAGTTTCATAATATTGTACATTTACGGATTGAACTCATTTTAATATGTATTTAGTAGTAATTCAGCATAGCAAAGCATTTTATGGTGCCAAACGCTCTATCACCCAAATGCCAGCACCATCTAGACAATACTGAAACCTGTCATGTAATCGATCGGAACGCCCTTGCCAAAATTCAAACGTTTCAGGCAATAATCTATATCCACCCCAGTCTTTTGGCCTTTCAACTGAAATCCGCTCATATTTCTCAGCTATCACTCTATATCTAACTTCTAACTCATCTCTATTCTCTATACGATCACTTTGAGGTGAAGCAATTGCGCCAATTTGAGCTCCTCTAGGTCTACTTTGAAAATAGTCATCTGACTCAACCGGAGTTAGTTTTTCTACAACTCCACTTACTCTAACTTGCCTTTCAAGACTTTCCCAGTAAAACAAAATTGAAGCCTTAGGATTCTCCTGAATTTGACGGCCTTTTTCACTATTGTAGTTACTATAGAAAACAAAGCCCGCCTTTGTGACTTCCTTAAGTAACACAGTCCTAATAGAAGGTATTCCATTTGAACCAGCTGTAGCAAGAGCCATCGAGCTAAGTTTGTGGCCATCCGCTTCATAGGCCTCTTGTTGCCATTTGATATATTGATCTATGGGATTCTCGAACAACAACTGCCTAGTTAATTTAGCCATATTAAAACTGATATTTGATATGCGCCAAGTAGACTAACTTAGATTATCACGAAGATCTTTCAATTTTCTTGAAGACATAAGTTTGCAACTTTTCTTTTCAATAAAATCCGCATATTCACTCATTAATATAGATCCGGGTTTTCGAAAATCATAAACCGCAGGTTGATCACGAAAAAACTCCCGGTGCACTCTAGTCCAAACCAATCTACCATCTGTATCAATATTTACTTTTGCCACTCCTAGTTCCACCGCCTTAGCAAATTCGTTTTCATCAACCCCACGAGCCGAACTATCTAGAGCACCACCAGCATCATTTATCCGTTCCACTTCTGATTTCGGAACCGAGCTAGAACCATGCATTACTAGTGGAAACTCTGGCAACTTTTCTTGTATGGAAGCAATTCGGTCGAAATGAAGCCCTTGTCCTCCTGAAAACTTGTAGGCTCCGTGACTTGTTCCTATTGCAACCGCAAGACTGTCACATCCCGTTTTCACCACAAATTCTTTAGCTTCGTCTGGATCAGTTAACATGGCATGCTTTTCATCTATCTGTATATCCTCCTCTACGCCACCCAACATCCCAAGTTCAGCCTCCACACTAATTCCTCTATCATGCGCTGCGCTTACTACCCGCTGCGTTGTAGAAATATTTTCAGCAAGCGATTCATGAGAAGCGTCGATCATCACTGAACTATAAAATCCTGAATTAATACAGTCATAGCATGTCTGCTCATCTCCATGATCTAAATGTACGGCAAAAATATTTTCGGGGAACATTTTTTCTGCAGCTAGAATAATAGCCTCTATCATAACCACTCCTGCGTACCCTCTAGAACCTTTAGATATCTGCACAATGAACGGAGCTTTTGCCCTAGCATTACCTTCAAACAAACCTATTGCTTGCTCCATGTTATTTATATTGTAAGCTCCGACGGCATATTTCCCATATGCATGTTCAAATAAGTCGCTAGTAGTTACTATCACAGTTGCCCTCCATATGATTCAGTATCAAGAAAGCTCCAAATTTAGATATCTACTGCTTTTCTGATTTCTGCAATGTTATGCTCAATTGTCGTTCCGCTACTGAATATAGCACTCCCCGCTACAACAACACTAGCACCTGCTTCAACCACCGATCGAACATTGGACACTTTTATCCCACCATCGACTTCTAATTCCGCTTTGGATTCAGTTTCATCCAGTATTTTTCTGACATCAGCAATTTTTTTCATGGTTGCAGGAACAAATTTCTGACCACCGAATCCAGGATTCACTGACATAATAAGCACCAAATCAACATTGGGTATGACTTCCAGAATCTTCTCCAACTTCGTATCAGGATTCAAGGTAATACCAGGTCGCACTCCATGAGACCGTATCATTTCTACTGTATCGCCTAATCTGCCACAACTTTCCACGTGCACTGTTATTACATCCGCTCCAGCCTCAGCAAATTCTTTTAGATAGTTGTCTGGCTTCGTAATCATCAGATGCACATCCATGACAGCGTTATATTTTGCCAACAAAGGCTTCAATGATTTGACTACCATTGGGCCCATAGAAATGTTAGGCACAAAATGGCCGTCCATAACATCTACATGCACGAATTCACAGCCTTCCTCAAGACATAGCTCCACTTGCTCACCTAGACAAGCAAAATCAGCCGAAAGTATGGATGGTGCTAATTTAACTTTTGCCATTGATCACATTAAGGACAACACAGTATCTACTACATTATCAGCAGTAAGTCCTAGCTGTTTGTAGACAGTCTCGGCAGGCGCTGAGGCACCAAATCTGTCTATACCGATGATCCTACCTTTTTCACCAACAAACCTATCCCACCCAGCACTTACTCCCGCCTCTATTGCCACCCGAACCTTTACACTGCTAGGCAAGACATGTTCACGATAGTCTTTTGATTGCTCATCAAATATCTCAAAACTAGGCATTGACACAACTCTCGCTCCGACTCCACGTTGTTCCAATATCGCACTAGCCTCCAAAGCAACATGGATCTCTGATCCAGTACTCAAAAGTATAGCCTGCAGCTGATCATTCGACTCCCTCAGTACATATCCACCCTGCGATGCACCACTTGCTTCATTCAAAACAGATGTGCGATGCAATACTGGTAATTTCTGTCTAGTAAGGACTAAAGCCGTTGGACCATTTCTTCTGGTTAAAGCACTTTTCCAAGCTTCGGATGTTTCAGTAGCATCAGCAGGCCTAATAACAGTTAATCCTGGTATCGAGCGAAGTGACAACAAATGCTCGATCGGTTGGTGCGTAGGACCGTCTTCACCAACCCCGATAGAATCATGAGTAAACACATATATGACTTGCAATCCCATCATAGACGCCAATCTAATCGCCGGACGCATATAGTCTGCAAAAACCAAAAATGTTCCGCCATATGGAACTAATCCACCATGCAATGAAATACCGCTCATTATTGCCCCCATCGCATGCTCTCTCACCCCATAATAAATATATCTTCCTGATTGATTTTCGTAGTTAAGTATGCTTTGACCATCAACCAAGGTGCTGTTAGATCCTGTTAAATCTGCTGAACCACCAATCAGATTAGGTACTTCATTAATCAAACTCTGTAACACAGTGCCAGACGCAGCTCTTGTTGCTATCGTTTCGATGCCTGCAAAATCTGGTAGGCTATCGAGTAAATCACCAGAGTATTCGCCTGATAAAAGTCTGGTGAACTCATCATGTTCCGTAGGGTGTTTGTCTAGATATTTCTCAGCTATCATGTTCCAATCTTCCCGAGATGCTAAACCTCTATTAGCTGCATCAGACAGGAGATTGATTGCTTCCGTATCAACATAGAAATCTTCTCCTATCGGTAAGCCAAGCTTCTCTTTAGTTAACTTTATCTCTTCGTCTCCTAAAGGCTCTCCATGAGCTTTTGCTGTCGCTGCTCTATTAGGGCTACCAAAACCAATAATAGTACTGCAAGCTATTAATGACGGCTTATCAGTTTCGTGCTTACTTTCGTCAATAGCATCGGATACGCTCTGATATGAATGACCATCAGCTGTTATGGTATGCCATCCGTATGACTTAAACCTACCTATAACGTCATCATTTGTTGAAAGCTTTGTCTCACCATCTATGGTGATTTTGTTGTCGTCCCATAGAACGATTAATTTGCCAAGTTTATTGTGGCCTGCAAAAGAACAAGCCTCATGGGAAATACCCTCCATCAAGCATCCATCTCCTGCTATGACGTAAGTGTAATGGTCTATCAATGACATTCCGGTCTTATTAAATCGAGTCGCTAGCCACCTTTCAGCCATTGCCATTCCTACCGCGTTAGCCAAACCCTGTCCTAATGGTCCAGTAGTAGTCTCAACTCCCGGAGTATGACTATACTCAGGATGACCAGGCGTAATACTGCCCCACTGCCTAAACTCCTTAATGTCGTCCAAACTAACTGCATATCCACTTAAATGTAATAATGCATACAAGAGCATACTGCCATGCCCCGCTGAAAGCACAAATCTATCACGATTAATCCAATTCACATCACTAGGATCATGACACATAAACTGGGACCACAAAACCACTGCCACATCAGCCATACCCATAGGCAACCCAGGGTGCCCTGAATTTGCACGCTGTACAGCATCCATGGCTAATCCTCGGACTGTATTAGCACACCTACGTAAATCCTCAATATTTCCTAATCCCATTACACTCGCATCACCCATCCTATATCCTCCTGTGACAATCAAATAACAACAACATGCAACATATAGCAGCATTATAGCGCGGAAGCATCAATAACCCATATGTTTTAACTGATTATTATCATTCCTCCAATCTGTATTTACCTTGACAAAGGTTTGCAAATCAACAGAACTTTCTAACATCTTTTCAATTTCGCGTCTAGCTCTTATTCCTATCAACTTAATCATGCTACCATTTTTACCAATCACAACACCTTTGTGCCTGGAATTCTCCACTACAAGAGTTGCAATTATCTCTATCTTTTCTCCCTCATTTTCTATAAATTCCTCGATTATTACAGCAATGCCATGGGGTATCTCTTGTCTAAGATAATGCAATGCAGATTCACGCAACAGTTCGCCCGCTAACTCTCTTACTGTCCTGTCAGTAATTTGGTCATTTCCGTAATATCTGGGCCCATCCGGCAGCAAATCAACAATTTCATTCTTCACTATTTCAATATTATCTCCACGTTTAGCCGAAACAAGCATCCATATTGCCTTCGAACATAATGTACGATACATATTTGAATGACTTATTACATCTTCCGGCTTTAATATATCGCTTTTATTCATAGCCATGAACACTTTGCACGATTCATTAGTTTGTTGAATAAATTGAGCAACTCGACGTTCAGCAGTACCGGGCTTTCTACTAATGTCCACAATCCACAACACAAGATCAGCATCTTGCACTACTGCCCTTGCAGTCGCTAGCATAGTCCGATCGAGCGCATGATGCGGTCGATGAATTCCTGGTGTATCAACGAATATAATTTGTGCATTTTCGCTAGTTAGAATTCCACGCTGCGCTTCTCTAGTAGTCTGAGGTTTCGAAGAGACTATTGCTATCTTTTGACCTAAAAAGGCGTTTACAAGCGTAGATTTACCCACATTCGGACATCCCACCACAGCTACAACACCTGATTTATGCATTATTTGAAATATTACCAACAAATGAAGTGTGAAATTCAATCATACAACATCCTATTTCAACTTAATGTCTGCACCTGACGCATAGCAGACTCGACTATATCTTCACCATCGCCTATATATGCTATCGGCAAACAGTGCCGTACGCGGCTGCTATAAACATCACTGTCTATAGATCCATCTATACAAATAATTGCATTCACGCGCTTACCAGGAAGTTTGTCCGAATCAGCACCAACATATACTACAGGTACCACACTCAAATCCAAATCCCTCAACATGCACGATGTTATTGTCCCATCAGACATAACACAATCAACATCTGCCCGTGGATGAGATAACCCCTTCTTAATTATCCAATCAATTACATTCATCCCTGTATATATGGCGCCATAATCACTAACAACTTTTATAGGAAACATTGTATTTTGTATTTTTAGGCTATGTAGACCGTAACGCACATTAGTTGTCGGACCAACAACTCTATAACTCGTATCTACAAGTCTCAGCGATCTAATTCCACGCACGAGAAAACGGTACTGTTTGTTCCGCACCAAATAACAGTGTAGCGTTTCAACAGGAGGAGAATAATATTTCATATTGCGTACTGTTGGGCCAAAAACAACAACTTCTACCACGAAAACTTCAACAGCGTCAAAATCCCATTGCACTCAGTGTTTGTAACGTATCCTTTACCGACGCAACCGATCTGCTAAACATTTCTTTCTCGAACTCATTCAATTCTACTTCCACAATCTTTTCTAGACCTTTAGCTCCCAAGATGGCCGGCACACCCACAAACACATCACTTAGTCCATATTCGCCTTGTAAACAAGCAGTTACGGGAAGCACACGCCGTTGGTCCTTCAAAATTGCCTCAACCATCTGTGCTACGCTAGCTGCCGGAGCATAATACGCTGACCCGTCCCCTAGCAGCCCCACTATCTCACCACCACCACTACGAGTTCTGTCTACTATCGCCTCTATTGTGTCAGTTGCCAAAAACTCATGCAGTGGTATACCACCAATGGATGTATATCTAGTCAAAGGCACCATGTCATCACCATGACCACCTAATACCATTGCTTGCACATCTTTTACCGAAACTCCAGCCGCCTCAGCAACAAAATATCTATATCGGGCAGTATCGAGAACTCCAGCCTGGCCGATAACGCGCTCTCGAGGAAAACCTGATACCTGGTACCCTAAATAAACAATCGCATCTAATGGATTAGTAACAAATATCAGGATAGAATTAGGCGATCGTTGCACTATCTTTTCTGTAACTTGTTTGGCTATTTTGGCATTTGTACTAATAAGATCTTCTCTCGACATCCCAGGCTTTCTGGGAATCCCAGCAGTTATTACAACCACATCAGAATCTGCAGTAGCATCATAATTGGAAGTACCAATCACTCGGACATCTGCACCATCAACAGGAGTGGACTCAGCCAAATCAAGGGCCTTGCCCTGAGTCTTGTGCTGTAAACTTTCGATATCAAGCATCACAACATCTGCTAATTCCTTTGCAATTAATATATGACCTACCGTTGCACCTACAAAACCTGACCCAATTACCGACACTTTCTTGCGCACCGTACTACCTCCCTATTTTTATTTTTCAGCCTATAAACAAATTTAGTTTGTATGCTACGATATGACAGAGCTCAATTGCTCGTCTTCCGCAGATTGCATTGCAACAAATGCAGATATAGCTACAGCCAACATATCTTCGTCAGGCTCTCTTGTAGTCAATCGTTGCAAAGCCATACTCGGCATCATAAAAATCCGTACAATCGGATTATGCATATTCTTAGCAGTATATCTTATATATTCGTAAGATATTGATGCAAGTACGGGTAATAAACATAATCTAGATACAATCTTCCACACCAATGGCATGGGGCCAAGCAAAGAAAAAATCAGCACACTAAATACTACAACTACCAATAGAAATCCTGTGCCACATCGCGGATGTTCCTTTGGAAAACACGACACAGAATCAGGCGTCAATTCTGCATCGGATTCGTACGCATTGATTGTTTTATGTTCAGCACCATGATATCCATAAACCCTACGCACGTCAGGTAATAGACCAATCGCTGAGACATATCCTACCAACAACCCTAAGCGTACTACACCTTCGATTACGTTTAGTCCGAGGCCTGATACACCAAGAATGGTCTCGCCAGCCTGCACAACTAAAGAAGGTAGAACGAAGAAGATTCCTATACCAATTCCCAACGAAATCAAAATAGAACCCCATTCCAAAGGAGCTTCATATTCCGCCTCTTCGCCTACCGCTACGGACGCTGAGTACATTAGACTTCTCATTCCGAGACCAAATGCATCAACCAACCCAACTACGCCGCGAATAAAGGGAGTGCGTGCAAATCTCCCTCTGAGTGGACCACTTAACTCCTTCCTAAATAATTCAATATTACCGTTAGGGTTTCTAACAGCAACTGCCATGACACTTTTCCCACGCATCATGACACCTTCAACTACCGCTTGGCCACCATAAACATTCAATCTATCATCCAAAATCTGTTCCCCTAACTTAAGTTATACGAGGTTAATCATATCAAAGAAATTCTACAATTCGAGCTATAGAGCGTCAAGTGAGGCAAAGTCTAGTTATGTTATACTGATTGCTTGACTAGTCTACCGCAACTCAAACGTATTACACGTGTTGTAACCACTAAGCAGATAAGGCTACCACAAATTGACTGATCTGCCCCAAGATGACGCTGCCCTTGTAGAGAATGCTCAGCGCGACCCAGAGGAGTTTGGCATTATATATGAACGCTACGTACACAAAATATACACTTATATCTACTATCGTACAGGAAATGTACACGATGCTGAGGATCTAACGACCACGGTATTTATGCAAGCAATGAACCATCTGTCTAGGTATACAAATCGTGGACTCCCATTTTCAGCATGGTTATATCGTATTGCACACAACTTGGTATCCAACTGGTATCGCGACCAAAATCGTCGCGAAATTGTCAACATTGAAACCAAGAATCTCACCGCGAACCCTAATGATAGTCCTGACAAAGTAACTGTAACAAATGAAGAGACTGAAATGCTCTTAGACGCTATCCGATCGCTTCCTGCTGACCGACAAGAATTATTAATCCTCAAATTTGTTGAAAAGCTCTCAAATAAAGAAATAGGCAACATCATGCGTCGCAGTGAAGGAGCTATAAAGAGTCTTTATCATCGCACCCTTTTGACATTAAGACAAAATCTCAACAACAAAATAAGTGACCAATGAATTCTCATTCTAAAACCCAATCGAACCCTGACAAGAAACCTCGCTCTCAAGAAGGCACATCATCTTCCTTGAAAGACCTTCTTAACACGTCTCACGCAGTAAAGAGAGTGCTGGAGCCACAAAATCCTCGTCAATCATTCATCGAAGAATTAGCAGAAACTCTCGATTCAAATGTGGAATATGCACGTAAAGCAATGCAAAGTCTCGAGCGCCGTAAACAAAGGGTAAAATGGACGGCAATTGGAGCAGGGGCAGGAATATACGCCCTTAGTGTAGGTATAGTATTTGCCAAATTAATTAAATGGATTTTTCAAAGACGTAGCAAAGATATATCAGACACATAACATTCAATTATTCCATTAGAAACCTAATTTCAATGTTCGAAAGTGACAAGACAGACCATATAAAACTTTTGTACTGGATGATGCTCACCAGAGCAGTGGACGACAGGTCTGTATCGCTTGCAAAACTTGGAAAAATTCCAGGCACAATTTTCTCTCAAAAAGGGCATGAAGCTATTTCAGTCGGTGCCGCATGCGCACTATCTGAAATAGATGTAATTGCACCTATGCATCGCGATCTGGGAGCCTATTTAGTCCGTGG
>MDTC01247722.1_pt1 | contig 14600 bp, 13 predicted proteins | sample 811181 | NCBI WGS metagenome assembly MDTC01 (sample SAMN05326644, study PRJNA326480) | marine metagenome | isolation source: seawater | place: Pacific Ocean: North | collected 2011 | reverse complement strand
GTTGCAAATGCTGACGAAGAACAGGTTAATAGAGTTTTTACTAATTTAATTAAAAATTCTCTAGAGTCTTTGGATGAAAAAGCTTCAAAAATAGGGAAATTTGATAAAAAAATTAGTATAGAAATTAAACATGATAATGAATATATAGTCATAAATATTCAGGATAATGGTGTTGGGTTTAGAAATAATAATAGTAAAGAAATAATCAAACCCTATTTTACAACAAAACAATATGGCACAGGTTTAGGATTAGCAGTGGTTAATAAGATTATTAGCGATCATGATTGGGATTTAAAATTTATCCCTGTCACCGAAGGAGCAAAAATACAGATTAAAATACCAAACAATTATGCCTAGTGAAATTTTAATTATTGATGATAATTCAGATATTAGATTTTTAATATCTGATTTGTTAAAAGACGATGGTTACGAAGTTAGAACAGCAGCCAACTTTTCTCAAGCGCTAAGCGAAATAAACAAGAAGTTGCCTGATGTAGCAATAGTTGATGTTAAGCTCGACAAAGGAGATAGAGATGGAATAGAACTTTTGACGGTAATTAAAAAATTAGATAAAAATCTTCCAGTTATTATTATATCTGGGCACGCCAACATACAAATGGCAGTGGATTCTTTAAAAAAAGGCGCTTTTGAGTTTGTGCAAAAACCATTTGATAAAAATAGACTTTTAAATTTTGTTACAAGAGCTGTTGAAAATGTAAATTTAAAAAGAGAAAATCAACAATTAAATACTCAGCTTTTTTATTCTTATGATTTAATAGGCGAAAGTGAAGAAATTAAAAAGATAAAAAATCTAATCGACAAAGTTGGCAAAACTGATAGCAGAGTATTTATTTTTGGCCCTGCTGGATCAGGAAAAGAATTGGTTGCCAGAAAGCTTCATAAAATTTCTCAAAGATCAAATAAACCTTTCGTTATTGTGAATGGAGCGCTTTTAGAGCCAGAAAAATATGAGTTTGAATTGTTTGGTTCGGAAAATGCAGATGGAACAATCAATCATGGAGCTTTTGAAAAAGCACAAGGAGGGACTTTGTTGATTGATGAAATTTCAGAAATTCCTTTTGAGACTCAAGCAAAAATTTTAAGAGTTATGATTGATCAAAAATTTAAAAGGATTAACGGAGTTTCAGAGGTTAAAGTTAATTTGAGAATAATAAGCACCACAAGTAAAAACATTAGAGAAGAGATTGAAAAGGGGAATTTTAGAGAAGATCTTTATCACAGACTAAATGTTGTGGCAGTAAATATACCCGCATTATCAGAGAGAACAGAAGACATACCTCATCTTATAAAATACTTTTCTGAAAAAATTTCCGAAACTAACAAAAGTAACAAAGTAGAAATAAGTTCTGAAAATCAACTATTATATTCATATAGTTGGCCAGGAAATGTCAGAGAGCTTAGAAATCTTGTTGAAAGAATTTCAATACTATCTTTGTCGGGAAATACTTCCAATATAAACAAAATAATTAATGATTCTTTATCTGAAACTCAAAATGAAAACGTGCAAACAATAAATGAAAGCACAAGTGTACCTCTAAAAAAAGCAAGAGAGATTTTTGAGAAAAATTATTTAATTTCTCAGCTTAAAAAAAATAATGGTAATATTTCAAAAACTGCAGATTTTATAGGAATGGAAAGATCTGCTTTGCATAGAAAGCTTAAAATTTTAGGCATAAAAGGAATGAATTAAATGAATATTATAGTGTGTGGAGCAGGTAGAGTCGGTTATACAATATCAAAACAATTGTCAGCTCAAGGCCATTCAATAACTGTTATTGATCAGTCTAGTGAACTTATTCAAAAAATTAATGACACTTTAGATGTTAAAGGAATTGTAGGAAGAGCAAGTTTTCCTTCAGTTTTAGACAAAGCAGGAGCAAACGAAACAGATATGATTATCGCTGTTACAAAAAATGATGAAACCAACATGGTAGTATGTCAAATAGCGCACTCTATTTTTAATATTTCAAAAAAAATTGCAAGAATTAGATCACAGGAATTTCTTGGGTCAAAGTGGAACAAATTGTATAGCAAGGCCAATCTGCCAATCGATGTAATAATTATGCCAGAATTGGAAGTAGCCAAGGCTTTAAAAAGAAAACTTGAAGCTCCTGGAGCATTGGACAACGTTCCATTTGCCGATGACAGAATAAAAGTTTTAGAAATTGCTATCGATGAAAAATGTCCAATAGTAAACACCGAATTGCAAAAATTAACAAAAACATATTCTACATTAAATGCAAATGTATTGGGTGTAGTGAGAAATGGAAAATTTGTAATTTTAAAAAAACAAGATAAAATTCTCATTGGTGATAAAGCATATCTTGTTGTTAAATCAGATCAATTAGATAAGCTTTTACAAATTTTTGGCCATGAAGAAACTAAAGCAAGCAAAATATTAATTATAGGAGGAGGTAATATTGGTTTCAATTTAGCGAAAGATTTGGAAGAAACAGTCGAAGGCATAAGAATAAAAATAATTGAAAAAAATAAAGAAAGGGCAGAATTAATTGCCAGTGAATTAAATAACTCTATAGTTATAAATGGAGATGGTTTAGACGAAGAAATTTTGAAAGAAGCAAATTTAGATGAAATTGAAACAGTATTATGTTTAACCAATGATGACGAAGATAATATTATGGCAAGTGTTTTGGCCGAAAAATCTGGGACTAATAAAAGAACCATAGCTTTGGTAAATAAACAAAATTACAGTCTCTTACAATCATCATTAAACATAGACGATTTAGTAGATCCAAGAATGATGACGGTATCAACAATTCTTAAACACGTACACAAAGGCACTATCCAAACCGTTTATACTTTACTTGATGGAGAGTACGAGTTTATAGAAGCAGAAATTTTAGAAGATTCTGAATTAATTAACACATCAATAAAAGATTCAAATTTACCAAAAGAAATTAGAATTGGAGCGGTAGTTCGAAAAAAAGAAGTAATCATACCCAATTCCAAATTTAAGTTTGAAAAGAAAGATCTTGTTGTGTTTTTGTGCAAAAGAGATCAGTTGAGCATAGTTGAAAATCTTTTCAGGATTAGTTCATTTTAAAAAATGAATTTTAAAGGAATTTTATTTTATTTAGGAATTTACTCCTTTGTTGTAAGTTTTTTTAGTATATTGAATATATTATATTCACTATATTTTAATTTTTTACTAGATCTAAAATCATATTTTTATTGTTTGGTAATTTCTTTTTCTATTGGAATATTTTTATCTTTTAAAGGAAGCAAGTTTTCAAAAAATCTTAATTTGTACGACCAATTATTTTTAGCAATAATTGGGTTTTTTTTTATTCCTTTGTTAATTTCAATACCATTTAATTTTAGTATTCATAATTTTAGTTTTATGAATTCGTATTTTGAATCTATTTCTGGTTTTTCATGCACAGGATTTTCTATTATTCAAAATTTGGACAATATTAATCAACCTTTATTAATATGGAGATCGTCTTCGCAGTGGTTGGGAGGAGTATTTTATTTAATTACTATAGTTTCAGTTTTAGGAAACAAAAAAATAAAAATAAATCCTTCGTATTTAATTAATCAAGATTTTGATACAAGCAACTTTTATTCTGATTTTTTTGGAAATTGCACAAAAATAATTATTCCTTATCTTGTTTTATCTTCCATTGTGTTTTTCTTAATAATGATTTCGGGAGTAAGATTTTTTGATGGGTTTAATTTAACACTTTCCGTAATATCTGCGGGTGGATTTTTAACTCAAAATAACTTAGAAAATATAATAAAAAATGATTTACAGATATTAGTTTTATCTATTACTTTAATTTTTCCAATACTGAATATATATTTTTTTCCAAAAGCAATAATTAACAAATTTCAAGCAAGAGATTTTTTTGAAGATTTTTATTTAATTACAATTTTGCTTATTTCTTTAACCTTTTTTTATTTCGTATCAGATTTAAACGAATCTTTTGCTAAAACTTTATTAATTGTAACAAGTAGTTTTTCTACCTCGGGAATTGCCTTTCGGGATATGCAGTCCAATTATTACTTTTTATTTATTACATTAACTATTTTGGGTGGTTCGGCACTTTCCACATCTTCTGGACTTAAATTTATAAGAGTTTATCTTTTGTTTAAATACTCAATGATAGAATTAAGCAAAACATCAAGACCTTTAAATGTAATAAATAAAAAGCTGTTCTTTGGTCATTTAAAGATCCAAGACGATGACGAAAAGATTTCATTTTTTATTTTTATTACTTTTTTACTTTTGCTATTCATATTGGCTGGGCTACTAACATTGGGAGTTCCAGATTTAGAGAATGCATTCACTCTTTCTATACTGACATTAACAAACACTTTAGCATCATCAATATATAATTTTTCAGATTTAAATTTTTTTAATTTAAACTATAGCTCTAAAATTTCTCTCATTATTTTTATGATTTTGGGAAAATTTGAATTATTGGGAGTATTAATTTTATTTAAAAAGTTTATAATAAGAGAATAGAGGATAGTATATGGCAAAAATAATTATTTTAGGAGCTGGCTCTATGGGGACAGCGTTTTCTTACCCTTGTTCTGATAATAATCATGACGTCACAATCATTGGAACTCATCTAGAAGATGATTTTATTGATTTGATTAATTCAGAAAAAAAACACCCTATTCTTGATTGTAATATTGCAAAAAATGTTAAATTTTTAAAACTTAAAAGCTTAAGTGAAGAAATTAATAAAAAAGTTGATTTAATTGTTGTTGCTGTAATTTCAAAAGGGATTGAGTGGGCGTCTTTACAACTTTGCAAAGTATTAAAAAATAATATTCCTATATTAATACTTACCAAAGGACTATCTGTTAATAGTAACAATTATGAAATTTTAGCTCACAAAATGGAAAGAATCTTAATAGAAAATGGAATTAAAAAAATTAATATTTCTGCAGCTGGAGGACCTTGTTTGGCAAAGGACTTGGCAAAAAAAGTTCATACATCAGTTGTATTTGCAAATACAAATATTAATGTGGCAAATGAAATCAAACAACTTGCATCAACAGATTATTACCACGTATCAACAACAGATGATATTATAGGAGTTGAAGTTTGTGCGGCAATCAAAAATATTTTTTCAATGGGAATCGGCTCGACCAAAGATTTAAATGCAGCAGCAGGCCTGATCCAACAATCTATTAAAGAAATGATTATTTTTACTGAGAAATTAAAAGGAAAGAAAGACACAGTCATTGGACTTGCTGGTATTGGAGATTTGTACGTAAGCGCTGATGGAGGAAGAAATAGTAAAATGGGAAAATATTTAGGGCAAGGTTTGACTTTTCAAGAGGCAAAAAAAACCAAAATGTCTAACGTTACAGTTGAGGGGGCTGAATTGATTTTTGAAATAGGCAGTAAAGTTAAAAAAGATTTTGATGAAACAAAACTACCTTTAATGATTGCTATTATTAACGCTATTTTGAAGGATAAAAAATTAGATATAAATTGGAGTAAATTTAATTTATAACTCATTAAAGTGCGCCCGTAGCTCAGTTGGATAGAGCAACGGTTTTCTAAACCGTGGGTCGGAGGTTCGAATCCTTCCGGGCGCGCCAAACAAGGTTTATGAGTATAAAAATATCAGAAATTTCTAAGATTGGTTGGAAATTTGACAACACTTATGTGCGTTTACCAGATCCAATGTTGTCGAAATTTTCTCCTATACCTGTTAAATTTCCAAAAATAGTTGCACTTAATCAAACATTAGCCAATGAACTTGGTTTAGATTTTTCATCCGTTAGTAATGAAAATTTAGCTTATGTATTTTCAGGAAATGTTTTGCCCAAAGGTTCAAAATCTATTGCACAAGCATATGCCGGTCATCAGTTTGGACATTTTACAATGTTAGGTGATGGTAGAGCAATTTTAATTGGCGAACATATTAATAAAAAAAATAAACGCTTTGATATTCAGTTTAAAGGCTCAGGTGTTACACCATACTCAAGAAATGGAGATGGAAGGGCTGCTTTGGGCCCTATGTTGCGTGAATACATTGTAAGCGAAGCTATGTTTTGTTTAAATATTCCCACAACACGTAGTCTTGCAGTGGTTACAACAGGTGAAAATGTAATTAGAGACACTTCATTAATTGGAGCAATTTTAACTCGTGTTGCAAGTAGTCATTTAAGAGTCGGAACATTTCAATATGCGGCCATGTTAGGTGATTTAAAAATTTTAAAAACACTGGTGGATTATGCAATCGATCGTCATTATCCAAATTTAAAAGACGAAAAGAACAAAGCTCTTTCTTTACTAGAGGCTGTGGTTCAAAAACAAACGGAGCTGGTTGTAAACTGGATGCGTGTAGGTTTTATACATGGAGTGATGAATACAGATAATATGACCATTTCTGGAGAAACAATTGATTACGGTCCTTGCGCTTTTATGGATATATATGATCCAGAAACAGTATTCAGTTCAATAGATCATCAAGGACGTTATGCCTACATGAACCAACCTGGAATTACCAAATGGAATTTGTTTAGATTTGCAGAAACTTTGATTCCACTGATCGATGGTAACGAAAAAAAGTCGATAGAGATTGCGCAAACAACCGTTAATAAATTTAGTATTCTTTATGAAGAATATTGGCTTAACATGATGCGTGGCAAAATAGGACTATTTGGTAATGACAAAGAGGATAAAAATTTAATTAACAACCTGTTGTTATGGATGAAAAAAAACAAAGCTGATTATACAAATACTTTTTATTCTTTAATGAAAAAAAAAATAAAAGAGGATAAAGTTTTTGATAACTTTGAATTTATTAATTGGTATAAAAAATGGAAAATTCGTTTGGAGAAAAACAAACGAACCTTAGAATCGTCTTTTAATTTAATGAAAAAAAATAATCCCGTTGTTATACCACGCAATTATAAGGTTGAAGAAGCTCTAGATTCTGCAAACAATAACCTTAATTTAAAACTCTTTGATAGTTTGTTTGAAGTTTCACAAAAACCTTATACAGATCGATCTGAAATTAAAAATTATCAAAAACCTCCTATTGCAAATGGAAAAATATACAAAACGTACTGCGGAACTTGAGTTAATAATATGAATAAAAACTTTAAAATACAAAAAATAGTTTCTCCGTGCATCAGCATTTGTCGAACAGATCCCAGAACAGGATACTGTTATGGTTGTGCCAGAACCAATGAAGACAAAAAAAGATGGGCAAATAATCAAACATCTAATGATTGGAAAGTCAAAAATATTCAATTGATAAAAGAAAGAATGTCAGGGTGGCAGCTTGAGACTTTTAATGAGTCTTACAAAAATAAATGTCGGAAGGGTTTGTCGTTGTTCAAAGAGAAACAGTTACAAGAGAGCTAAACTAGCCATTTGTATTTTTTTTTATATTTAAGAAAAAACTTCATATAAGGTGTATACCTGTCTGAAGAATTTTTATATATAGGTTTTCTTACCTGTATATTGCTAGTAGTTTTGGATATTAAATTTTTTCTTTTATAAAACTCTAAACATTTTTCGTTCCACTCGAGACCACAAAAATTAAGAAGTTTTTTAGTTTCTATTTCTGGATTGTGAACTAGTTTTTCGTAATGGATGTCATAAATCATATCAGGATTTTTATTTTTGAAAGTATCAATTTTTTCATAATAGGAATTAAAATATTTTAAAATATCATTTACATTATGAGACCAAGAAAGGTTGACTAAATTATTTTTGAAAATTGACATGAAAGAAGACAGAGATTTTCTATTGCAATTTACTAACTTTGCATTTGGAAAAATAATTTTAATTAAATCAAGAAAAAAGAAATTTTCTAAAGATTTATCAGTAAATACTGATGAATCATTTTTTATTAAATTTTTTTTCTTATAAGTATTAATAATATCCAACTGTATATCTCGATCATTAAAATTTATATTTTTATTTTTTAATATTTTTTCTTTAAAATAAGAATTAATAATATCAATTTCTTCACCAACTAAAATATTTTCAGAAGAAGATGCGATTATATTTTCTATTAATGTACTGCCGCTTCTTGGCAAACCAAATATAAATATTGGATTTATATTACTAGAGTTAATTTTACACTTTAAATTGTTTAAAAAATTTATTTCTGGAAGATTTTTTAACCAGTATTTTTTAGGAGTTAGTTTTTCAATTTCTGAATCTATGTATAATTGATGAGCCTGATCTAAATAAAAAATTTCTTTTTTATAGTCTTTGGATCTGCTTTCATATTTAGAAAGTAAAAAATTAGCATAAGATTTATTTTTCTTATCAATATTTTTATTCTTCAAATTTTTTTTTATATTATTTTTTAAATTTGTATCAATAATTTCTGGTTCCAATAAACTTAAGTGATAAATTACAACAAAATTATTCGGCATAAATCTTAAAGCTTCTTTATAATGTTCAACAGCTTCTTCATTTTTTCCTTCAGAAACATATATGTTAGCTAAATTATTGTGTGCAGCAGGATGTGCTGGAATTAAATTTAAAACTTTTTTATAATAAGTTTTTGCCCGTTCCAAATCTCCTAATTTTTCATAAATGACTCCCAAATTATTGTAAGAACGAAAATGTTTGGGTTGAATTTTTATTGCTTTATTAAAAACTTCAATAGATTTTTCTATTTCTTCTTTTTGATTAAATATTAAACCTAAACCAAATAAAGCATTAAAGTGAATCGGATTTAAATTTATAGCTATCTGGTAGCATTCTTTAGCTTTGAGAATATTATTTTTTGTAAAATATAAACTTCCTAAATTGTAATGAGCATTTGCATGTCTTGGTTCTATTTTTATTGTTTTTTCGTAATAAATTTTAGATTCTTTTAGTTTGCCTTGATCTTTATACACATTGCCTAAATTATTATAGCAATTTGCATTATCTGGTTTAATTTTTATTGCTCTTTTAAAATACTTGATAGCACTCTTATATCTTTTGCTTTTAGAAAATATTAAAGCAGAATTGAACAGTGCTATAAAATGATCAGGTTCAACTTTTAATACTTTTTTATAATTTTTGATTGCTTCTTCAAAATTATTATTCTTTTGATTTTCCAAAGCCAACTCAAAGAAATTTTGACTATTCATATGTATGCTTTTAAATTAATATAATTTTCATTGCAAAAAAGGTCTCGTAGTTCAGTGGATAGAATGTCTGTTTCCTAAACAGAAGGTCGTAGGTTCAAATCCTACCGAGACCACCACCTATTTTTCACGTTTTATTATTAAAATTCTATTATATGCGACATTATTGCAAATGATAATCGTTATCATTAATATTGATAATCATTATCAATTAGTATTATATGTACTCAATATTAATTAAAAAAAACATAGAAAGGTTATTAAATGAAAAGAATACTAATAAGTTTGACTTTTTTATTTGCAACAATGGTTTCATCGTTTGCTCAAGAAGAAGTCAATATTTTTAGCGCAAGACATTATGATTCAGATATTCAACTTTATGGAAAATTCACAGCAAAAACTGGAATTAAAGTAAATGTTGTATCAGGAAAATCAAAAGTTCTTGAAAAAAGAATAATAGAAGAAGGAGCAGACAGCCAAGCAGATCTTTATATTACTGCTGATGCTGGAAGATGTGGAGCGTTTAAAGCAAAAGGTATGCTTCAAGCTGGCTTAACATCTGAAGCAATTAAATCTGCAGTTCCTAAAAACTTCAGAACTTCTCATTGGGTTGGAATAGCAAAAAGAGCAAGAATAGTCTATTTTGCTCCAGAAAGAGTGAGTGGCGCTGAATTATCTGGGTTAACTTATGAAAGTTTAGCTGATCCAAAATGGAAAGGAAGACTTGTAATAAGAAAATCAAATAACATTTATAATCAGTCGCTTGTTGCTTCATTAGTAACAAATAATGGAAAATCTGCAACAGCAGAATGGGCAAAAAGTGTAGTTTCAAACATGGCTAGAACTCCAAAAGGAAACGACAGAGCACAAATTTTAGCCGTTGCTGCAGGAGAAGCTGATATAGCTGTAGCTAATACATATTACTTAGCTTTAATGTTGTCAGGAAAAAAAGGTCCAGAACAGCAAGCGGCAGCAAAAAAAGTTAAGCCCTTTTTTCCAAATCAAGACGATAGAGGAACTCATATGAATATTAGCTGTGCTGGTTTAGTAAAAGGTGCACCTAATAAAACAAATGCAATTTCATTAGTAGAGTTTTTATTAAGCACTGAAGCTCAAGAGCACATAGTAAATAATACTTTTGAATACCCAATGATCGAGGGTGTGTCACCCCATCCACTGGTAGTTAATATGGGATTAGATTTTAAACAAGATCTAAAAACTAAAGTAGTTAACTACGGAAAAAAACAAGCTGACGCATTAGAAGTAATGTTAGCAGCTGGTTGGAAATAGAACAAGAATATGAAGCGCACAATTAACAATCACAATCAAACCATTAATCTCAATTTATCCTCTGTTGGTTGTGCGCCTTGTAAAAATGCTGTTCTTAACATGCAACAGAAGATCAGTAAAAAAAACACAAATGAAATTAAAATTAAAAAAATCAAAGAAATTATAAATTCTATGTTTGAAAGCTCAAAAAGTGGTAATTAAAAAAATTAATTTTTGGTATTTAACCTCTTTTTTAATATCTTTTATTGTAGCTATTCCAATAATCACTGTTTTTACAAGTTTTTTTCAGAGCACAACTAACTACTCATCAGTAATAAATGAAACTTTTATTAATGAATATATTTTTAATTCATTTATTCTTTTAAGCGGTGTTTTGTTTTTAACATTTTTAATTGGAGTGGGGTGTGCCTACCTTGTTTCTTTTTATAAGTTTCCAGGAGTTAATTTTTTTAAATGGGCTTTGATTTTATCATTTGCTGTACCAGCTTATATATATGCCTATTCTTTAACAGCTTTCTTTGAGAACTTTGGAACAGCTTTCACAATATTAAAAAATATTTTTGGAGAGGATTACAACTCAATTATTCCTAAATTTGATGGAATGATAGGAGCTATTATTTCGATTTCATTTTCATTGTTTGGATATGTGTATGTTTTAACAAGAGCTTCTTTTCATTATCAATCTCAAAATTTACTTGAGCTTGGAAAGAATATTGGTTTTTCAAAAACAAAATCTTTTTTTAAAATTATTTTACCATCAGCAAGCCCAGCCATAGTAGCTGGTTTATCATTAGTGGCAATGGAAACATTATCAGACTTTGGTGCGGTATCTTTTTTTGGAGTTTCGACATTGACAACCGGAATTTATAATGCTTGGATTTCTTTTGATGATTTAAATTATGCTAACCAATTATCTTTTTTCCTTTTAATTTTTATTCTGGGATTATTTGTGGCAGAAAATTTATCTCGAAAAAAAGCTCAGTATCACTCTTTAACAAAAGGAGGTTTTAAATCAAGAACCATCATTTCTTTAAAAGGATATAGCTCTTTCATTGCTTTTTTTGTTTGTCTATTAGTATTTTTTATAAGTTTTTTATTTCCAGTTTTTCAAATGTTGTATTGGACAATAATTTTTCCAAAACATTTAGCTGATTTAAATATTGTGAGATTGATCTTTAATACTTTGTTGCTTGTTATTTTATCAAGCTGTGTATTAATTGTTTTTTCTTTTATTTCAAATTATGGAAATAGAGTCTCCAAAAGCAAATTGTTAGAAATGCTCACTACTTTTTCTATTTCTGGATATGCAATACCTGGCGTTATTTTAGCTGTAGCATTTATAACTTTTATAGCCTGGTTTGATAATAACATTGTGATGCTTTTTGGAAGCAAGACCATCAAATCATTTTTTATCGGCTCTGTTATGGGTTTAGTTTTACTTTATTTTGTCAGATTTTATTCTCTGGCATGCAATGGAATTAAATCTGGATATTTAAAAATAAATTATTCGATAGATGAAAGCGCTTATTTGCTTGGATATTCTAAATTTAAAACTTTTAAAAATATTCACATGCCTTATTTAAAAAATTCAATTTTTTTGATTGGTATATTGATAGCAATTGAAATTATTAAAGAATTGCCAATTACATTAATAATGAGACCATTCAATTTTGAAACTTTTGCCACAACAGCATATATATACGCTTCACAAGATTTACTTGAAGCAGCCGCAGTTCCATCCTTGTTTCTTGTAGCCATTGCGAGTATCTTTATTTTAATTACATCTAGATATATTCTTAAAGATTAATTAATATTTTTCATGAGTAAAAATTTTTTTGAAATACAAAACGCAACTTTTGCAGCTAGTAAAATTGATAAGGTAAATAATGTTACTCTAAACATTGAAAAAGAGGGCGAAATAATATGTTTACTTGGACCATCGGGTATAGGAAAAACTACAATTTTAAGATCCATAGCAGGTTTAGAAAAAATACAATCAGGAAAAATTATTTTGAAAAATAAAATAATCTCTTCAGAAAATATTCACACAGAACCAGAACAAAGAAATATTTCTTTGTCTTTTCAAGACAATTCTTTATTTCCACATTATAGCGTTATTCAGAATATAGGATTTGGCGCAGAAAGAAATAAACATAAAAATCAAAATTTAAAAATAGATGATTTGATTAAATTTCTTCATCTGGGTCATGTTAAAAACAAATTTCCACATCAAATAAGTGCTGGAGAATCTCAAAGAGCCTCTTTGGCAAGATCGCTACTTTCCAAGCCTGATTTATTGTTATTAGATGAGCCACTCTCAAATATCGACCAAAGTTTAAAAGATGAGATTCAGGTTAAATTGAAAAAAATTTTAACGGAATTAAAAATTACTACAATTATAGTTACACATGATTCTTACGAAGCATTTTATTTAGGAAACAAATGTGGAATTATATTAAATGGAAAGTTAAAACAATATGATGATCCATATAATGTCTATCATTTCCCCAACTCCATTGAGGTTGTAAATTTTTTAAATAGAGGAACTTTGATTGATGCTAAAGTTACAGGCAATGATAGTTTAGAGAATAGCGAGCTAGGTACTATCAGAGGCAATTTTGTCAAAAAGCAGTCCATCGGAAGTTTGGTAAAACTATTAATTCAACCAGAAGATCTCGAGCACGACGACCAAAGTAATCTAAAATTGGAAGTTGTTGATAGAAAGTTTAGAGGCACAAATTTTATTTACACACTTAAAACAACAAGTAATCAACTTATACCAGTATTTGTTCATTCACATCACGAGCATCAACATAAGATAAAAGATAAATTTGGAGTAAAGAGACCAATTTATATTGATCACCTGGTTTGTTTTTGATCATGGTATGACAATTTTGCACTTGTTTTTTAGATTAAATTTTAGGATAGTCATATCATGAATCTGAGCATGCTTTTATTAAATGGTTATTGGGTCTTTGTTTGGCCGGCTTTTCTGCTAACCTTTTTAATTTGTTTTTTATTTTATACAAAAACTAAAAAAGAACTAGAAAGACAAGAGAAATTATATTTTTCCAAATTTAATGTGCCCGTTGGTGAGTTGGAAATTGCTAAAAAAGAACCAATGTCAAAAGAAGTGTTGTCGAGTAGTTCAGTTTTATAAATTAATTTATATAACATAATGCTGACTAGAAAAGCAAAGTCTAGAGTAAGTCTCCTATTAGTTCTTTTAGTAACATTTGGAATGGTTATTTTTTTTATATTTAAGTCTTTAGAAGATAATTTGGTCTATTTTTTTTCACCAACAGAAATACACAACAAGATGGATATTTCTTATAAAGAAAAGATAAGGGTAGGAGGACTAGTAAAAGAAAACTCTATAAACAAGGATGGAACCTCAATAAATTTTATTATTACTGATCTAAAAAACGAAATTATTGTTTTGTATAGTGGGTCAATACCCAACTTATTTTCAGAAGGCAAAGGAGTTGTGGCCGAAGGAAAATTGAAGGATAAAAAATTATTAATTGCTGATAAAATTATAGCGAAGCATGATGAAAATTATATGCCTCCAGAGGTAAAAAAAGCACTCGAAAACAATCAATAAAACAATGTTAAAAAAATTTTTCCCAAATAAAATACTTAATATTAAAAATAAAAATTTTAATATTCTTATTATTTTAACGCTAGCGGTAGTTTTTGTTGGCACGGTGTATGGATTGTTCATTTCTCCCCCAGATCGAATTCAAGGTGATTCCGTTAGAATAATGTATGTGCATGTACCCGCATCATTTTTATCACTTGGATTTTTTGGAATACTTGGAGCAATTTCTGTTTTAAATCTTATTTTTAAAATTAAAATACTGCCATATATTGGAAAAAGTATTGCTCCCATAGGTTTTGTGTTTACCTTGCTTTCTATTTTAACAGGTTCTCTTTGGGGCAAGCCTACTTGGGGAGTATGGTGGGCTTGGGATGCTAGATTAACTTCAATGTTAGTCTTATTAATTTTTTATCTAACATATATTTTAATTTGGAAATTTCTTGAAAATTTTAATGCAGCTAACACAATTACTTGTTTTATTGCTATCGTTGGTTCTTTTAATATTCCAGTTATAAAATATTCAGTTGAGTGGTGGAATACATTGCACCAGACTTCAAGCATTACACTTACTTCTGCTCCTACAATTCATTATTCAATG
>MDTC01168623.1_pt1 | contig 14601 bp, 5 predicted proteins | sample 811181 | NCBI WGS metagenome assembly MDTC01 (sample SAMN05326644, study PRJNA326480) | marine metagenome | isolation source: seawater | place: Pacific Ocean: North | collected 2011 | reverse complement strand
TTCAACAGGTCTGCCTTCATGTATTGAACCATCCAAGTAAATTACATAGTGATAACCTATATCACTCCACCCTCTGGCTTTATGCCATGATCGAATATCTTCGACTGTAGTATGTCTCCCTTCTGGAGTTGCTGTGCAATGTACAATTGCTTTACTTATTTGTCTCATCTTTAATTTTAATCATTATTCTTTTTCTACCTGTAGATTGAACAGGTTTAAACTTCTTTTTCTTTTTCTTTTTATTAGATATACCTAAGTCCCACTTGTTCCAACCACCAAGCAAAGCTAGCCTTTGGTAAAAATCAAGATCGTCGTTAATAGAAGCATCTACGTTTTGTATTTTTCTTATAGCTCTATCTAAAGGCACGTTAGTCACGGCGCTTGTTAATTCACCTAAAGCTAACGCCGCTGGATTATCTATAGAAACACCTTCTGTTTTCATTTCTTCTTTATTCCAATCATAAGCTCTCGCTGCGGACCTTAACTTTGTAATCTTAGAAGATATAGGTGGAGATATTTTTACAATGTCTAGTATAGCGTCTTGGTATTCTGGGTTTTTCTTTTTGCTTTGTTGTTCTAGTTTTATAGCTACGTTTTTAATTGTTGAAGCTATTGCTCCACCAAAACCTAAACCTCTAAGAACTGAGTCAGCCATGCCGTTTGCAACTCTAGCTACTTTTTTATCTTTAAATTCCTCATCATCTTCATCGGAAAAAGCTAAAGCAAATAAAGCTTGTTGAGCTGCGTTAAATATTAAATTTTGAATAAGTGTATAATAAACTATTTTAGATATATTTGTTTTTGCATCACCTCGGCCATTCTTAAGATCTAAGAATGCTTTTTTGGTAATTCTAGCATACTGAGATGGTGTGTTAGCAAAAGCTAATATAATACGCCCTAATGGACCCGCTTGCTGTTGGCTGATTTTATCAGGCCTGCTAGACTGTTGAGATTCTTCCGCTGTTTCTCTAAACTCTTGAAAAGCTATTTTTTCAGCAGCTTTTTGATCCATACCGTCTTTAATCAAAGAGTTTAATCTATTTCTATAAAAAGTAGAACCTCCAGCCGCTATAGCAAAACTGTCTGCTATTTGTGTAGGTGTAAAACCTAATTTTAATAATCTACTTACAACACCCTTTGTACCACCTTGTTTAGCTGCAGTTGCTAAATCAGCTTCGTTAATATCCATTCTTAAACCTTGGCGTCTATCTACTAAAAAGTCAGAGTTAAATAACATTTTAAAATCAGACCAGTATTGTTTTTGATTAGCAAAAGCTTTAGCCGCTGCAAATACATTGTTATCACTAAAATTTATAAAGTTTGCTGCTGATAGAGTTTGAAGTATAGCTGATCTAGTATTAAAAAACATTATAGCACCAACAGAACCGTTTATCCAATCAACAAATCTAGAAGTTAAGCTATCTCCAGTAAAATCTCTATTTCTACCTGTTTTCATACGCTGTAATATATTCTCCATAGCAAGCCTATATTGTCTTCCGTAAGCGGCTTCTAACTTGTTTAAGTTTTCTTTTGAGTATATAGTATCTACATTTTTTTGCCACTGCTGAAGATAAGAAGCCCTTTTAGTAGTATTTAAAGTTTCTTTTAAGTCAGATGTTATAGTACCCGCAAGCCAACCCTCTCCAGGCTTTGCATATTCATAACCTCTATTTACAGTTATTACTTTATCACCAAACTGTTTAAGCTTAGGGTTATCGTCAATATATTTTAAAAGAGTTGATTGATCTACTTTTGACAAGCCCGGTATTTTCATACCCTGCTTGTTCCATATATATACTCTAACAGCTTGCTCTTGGGTAAATATATCTCCAGGTATTTCTTTTCTTAGCTTTTTAGGTATAATACCTAAGTCTTTAACTATTTTGTTAAACCTTCTGGCTGTTTCATTTCTATCTCTAGATACAGCTTCCATGGCTTGAGCAAAAGGACTTATTACATGTTGATTATACCACTTAAGTTGAGCTTCTCCAACTTTACCTTTACCTAAAGTGTAGTATAACAAACCAACTAAATCGTCTGCTGACGGTGGTATAAAAAATTTAAACCCTTTTCTTTTCTCTCCAGCTAATCTAGCTTTTGCGTCAGATATTGTAGTTGAAGCGGCTATGCTAGTTTTATTAGCTATGATTTCATTAAATTGTTTATTGAGTTTAGCGTCTGTTGTCTTTGCACTTTTAGCAAATTTCACTTCAGGACCTAAAACAACTTTACCTTTGTCAAAAACATTTCTATCAAATTCTGGTTCTAATGTCGGGGTATATGTTTTTCTAGCTCCAGTATTACCTTTTAATCTTACTTTAAATTTTATTTTTCCATCAAGTGTAGGAATTTCTATACCTAAAGATTCTAAAATTTGTTTTTGTGTTTTCTCGTCTAAAGCATACATTATAGTATCACCTTTTTTGTTTTGTAAAACAAAAACGTTAGTTCCTTTAGATGTTATAGATTTAGCTATATTTTTAAAATCTGCTTCGGTTCTAGGAAGAAATTGCTTACTAGGGTTTCCTTTTTTATCTAGTAACTGTTTTTGTATTTTTTGTAATTGACTAGCTGTTGGATTTGTAAAAGCTCTATTTATTATTTCATCATCATTAGTTCCTAAAGCTTTTTTAATATTAGATATTTTATCCTTAGTTAATTCATTTACTATACTAAAAATTACATCATTTTGTTTTTCTGGATTTACAGCTACAAATTTTCCATCTTTAAGCAGAACTTTAGCTGAAGAAACCATAGCATCTTGTGTGCTTTTAACTTCAACATTAAACTTATTTTTTGAATTATTTTTATCTATAAAAACTAAATCAGCTTGACCTGTTGAATCAAAACCTTTAGCTAAGCCTCCTTTTACTTCTAAATTAGGATATTTTAAAAGCATATTTTTTGCCACCCAATATTCATATATTATAGGTTTCCAAGGTTTAGCGTCAAATCCATTTTTAGATTTTTCTTCAAAGTATTTATTTTTAAAGCCAGCTATAGATTTTTTATAAAAACTATCAAAAGACTCTTGTGTTTCAAGATTTTTATCAAAGCTTTTTAAATCTTCTGCAAAAACGTCTATTAATGTAATGTTTTCACTTGGATTGTTTTTAAGTCTTACTTGTGTATTTTGAATTTCTCTTGCTTTAGAAAACTTTATTGTAGGGTCTTTACCTATTTTTTCAGCAACTTTAGGAACTGTTTTTTCCTTATCTAAAAACTGTAATTTTTCAGCAACTTTAGGTTCTTGTATTGTTTCCATTGTAGCATCAAAACCAAGTTCTTGAGATAACATTCTTACTATAGCATCCTTTCTTGTGCCTCTTGTAGAAACACCAAGCTCTGGACTAAAGAAATAATCTAAAAACTCTTTTTTAGTTATATTCTTTTTCTTAAATATACGTTCGCCTTCAGGTGTCTTTTCTCTTTTCTGCTTACCGGTTTCATCTAAAACTGGCTCTCTAAACGGTGCAAAGCTTTGATTTAAAGTCTCTTGTGGAATAGCATCGTATAAAGCTTTCCAGTTTTGAGACATAAAAAACTTATAATCATCTCTTGCTTTAAAAACATTAGTTTTTAATTCTTTGAAGAGCTCGGTGTCAAAAGCTTTTCTAAGAGCTTTTTTGAATCTAGGCGAATCAAGTGGAGGTAATTTTGTTCCAAATGTTTTTCTAACTGCTTCTCGTACTTTTTCGACTTGCTCATCAGGTAATCTTATTTGTCTTCTTAATTTTGATTTTTGTTCTTCTGTTGGCTTAATTGATTGTTCAACTTTTTCTTCAATAGTAATATCACTTTCTGTAGCTGCAACGCCAACTTGTTCTGTAACGTCTGATTCAAAAACCTCACCTAAAACTCTTCTTGAAGCTTCTATCGCTCTAGCTGGTAAAAGTTTATTTATATAAGCAGCTAAAGGAACACCTTTTGATATATCATAAGCGTTTATTAAATCTAATATACCTCTTTGACCTGTTTCTATTTCATCTATTAATAACTCTCTATCAAAGCCCGGAGCTTCTCTTCTTCTTTCGGCTAGCTTGCTAACGGTAGGTTTAAATTTTTGTATTATTTCAAAAGCTCCATTTACACCTTTATCTTCATATATTTTTTGTACTTCTTGTGAGTCTTTTATACCTTTTTGAGACTTAGATTGTTTTATTACTATATCTTCAGCTTGTTTAATTTCTTCACTTTGCGTAAGTTTTCCTTTAATTCCTTTAGCTGCTTTTTTAACTGTTTGTAAACCTTTACCAGTTTCAATAGTTCTATTGTAATCTTTAATAAAGTTAAATATATCTTTACCTGTATTAAATTTAACATTAACTACTGGAGCTAGTGTTCTTCTAATAACATCTCCAATTTTTGTAAATACATTTTCGTTATATTTTAAATCACCAGTTATTAAAGCTTCACTAAACAACGTTAAAGCTTCTTCATACGTTACGTCATCACTTATTTCAGCATCATCTACATATTGTTGAAGTCTTTCTTTAAAATTGCTATTTTCTATTTTTTCTAAATCAATTGATTTTAAACGATCTATCAAAGAAGCGCCTAAGTTCTTGCCTACACCTTTATCTTTAAGAGTGTTAAATAAAACACCATGTAAAACTTCGTGAACTGCCGTGCTTACTGAGTTTTGTTTTTTAGCTTGATCTTCATTTAATAAAACTCTTTGAGTTCCGTCTGCAGACTGTAATATAAAACCTAATTGTTTTTTTGCTTCTTTAATATCTATTTGTTCAGGTTCTATACTCATATTAGAAGTAGCAACGTCAGGTAAGTCTTCAAATTTTTCAAATTGTAAGCCATCAATTTCATCTGGGTCTTTAAAAGCCTGTAGTAAAAATTCTTCTTTTTGTTCTTCACTAGCAGAGTCCCAATCTTGTTTAGTAACTAATCTTCTTTTTCTAGAATTATTAATGTTTTCTAATTCTGACTGAAGCTGTTCTGAGTTTACTCTATCTATTTTTATGCCTATAGCCTCAGCTACAGCTATAGCTCCTTTATCTAGTTTAGATCTTCTAGCTGTTGCGGCTATGTCTTGTAGCTTATTTTTTATTTCTTTTACTTCTTCTTGTTGATTTTGTGTTAACTCTGGAACGCCAGCTTCTATTTCGTTTTCAAGTTTTTGTTTTTTATTTAATAAATCAACAATTTCTGGAGTATATTTTTCATCAATTTTAGAAGCGTTAATTCTATTTATATTACCTTGTGTATCTCTAAAATTTTCTCTTATTTGCTTACCTTGTTCTTCTGTTATATCTCCTTTTTCAACTTTTGTTTTTACTTCATCATCTAATATTTTAGAAGAGTTGTTAATTTTTGTTATATCTATTGCAGCTTTTTCAATAGTTTTATCATTAGTGAAAAGATCTGTTATATTATTTACATCTTTAGATTCTGTGTCTTCTACTATTTTGTTTATTTCTAGCTTATTAACATTGTATTGAGCTTGATCTATTTGAATTTTACCTAAAGACAAACCTGTTCCAAGAGATCCTGCAAAAGCCTCCATACCTATTTCATTAATATCAAAATCTTGTCCAGCAACATACATACCAGAAGCTTCTCCTAGACCACCACCAGTCATTTCAGTTGCCGCAACTGCTCCAGCTGTTGAAATAGGTTTAAAACCTGATTTTGCCATTTTAGCACCAACACCTTTAGCTAAGCCTGCTGTTATAAATTCTATACCAGCAACAGCTAAACCTCTTTTGTGTGCTTTGTTTTTAATATTAGTTATTTTTTCTTCATCTTCAAGTATTGACTTTATATTGTCATATGACATGTCACCATCAGCTTCTTCCATTAATAATTCAGAAAAAGTAGAAGCTAATTCTATAGAATACATACCACCTGCCATTGCTGATCTAGCAGCTGTAAAACCAACACCTACTGCAGCAAAAGGAGCTAATAAACCACTAGATCCAGCTGTTGCCGCTGCGCCAATTTCACCTGCAACTACGCCGCCGGCAGCACCCGCTAGCGCCGCGTTTCTTCTAACATCTTCTGATGTATATAATGAATATATTTGAGAAATAGCAGACTGAACCAGAACAGAAACTCCAGCTTTAGGGTTTTTAACAAATGAAGTTAAAAAACCAGAAATTCCTCCTCCGGCTTTTTCACTATCTTTTTCAAAAGATTGCATTGCTGCTTGAGCCTCTGGAGCTTTTGATTTTTTATTTATATTTTCCATCCATTTATAAACAACTTCTGGATCAATTTCTTTATTAGAGCCTGCTTCAGACAACAAGTCTAAAGCTATAGGGACAGCTTCCGCTTGCTCAACCCCAGCTGTTTTCCAACTGAAAATTTCTTTACCTAAATCTATAATTTCATTTGCAATATATTTAGCACCTTCTATATTTATTCCTTTACCACTAACCAAAGCTTTTTTTTCATCTACATCAAAAAATTGATTTTTTTCAATAGAAGCTCCTGAACTTTTTACTTTATCTTTAATTGCCTGTTCATGAAGACTTTGCCTTTGTTGAGGCTTCATTGCTTTGTATTGCTCCGAAAAAATATCTACCGATGGTGAAGCCATACTTTCGGATGCTTTTGGTTCCGATGTTACAGTCGCATCCTCTGCTACAACACCTAATGGCTTTCCCACGCCTACAAGTTCAGTAAACTTTTTTTCATCTCCTTTATATCCATCTTTTGAAAACAATTCAAATGAATATTTCAGTGCTTCTTCGTCTTCTTCGATCAGTTTTTTATACTGGTCGAAGTCTCCATTATAACCATCGTTTACAAAAAGGTCAAATGAATATTGTAAAGCTTCTTCGTTCATGCTATATTTTTATTTGTTATTTATATACCTGATCTAATTCCAGATGAAGTTATTCCTTGAAAATCTCTAGTGTTATTATTTTTTTGTTTTCTTTTTGAGTTTGGATCAACAGTTTCTTGAACAGTTGTTTCTACTTGTTCGTTAAACCTTCCCGCTCCTTTTTGTTTTTCTTGCTCTGACGATTCTGTTGATCTTCTGTACCAATCTTTTATTTGATCTCCTGATTTAGGATATTCAATTAAAACAAAGTCATCAACTAGTTTTGCTCTATCGTTTTTATTATTTACATCATAAACTCTATCATCAACATCTCCTTCTAATTGAAGAGTTACCATTGTTTTATCGTCACTTACGCTAGCGTTTATAACCCTATCTTTTTTAGAACCCACAACTTCTCCTACAAATATTGAAGATACGTCATTGTTTGATATTGCATCTTGCAATTTATTTACCACGTATACTCCTCTGTCGTTTACTTCTTGCGCGTCAAAAGCTCTTTTTAATGAGGCCTCACTTGGTTTTTTAGGAGCTATTTTACCTGTAGAAATAGAATGATCTGAAGGTTCTGATCCCATTTTTTCTTCAATTACATCAGCAATATATCTTCTTGTTAGCTCTTTAACTTCTTCTTGGTCTAAAGATTTATTATAGTCCATGTGTGCGTTTTCATTTCCTAAATTTAAAACGTCACAAAGCCTATTGTATTCGCTTATTTGCTTAGATGCAGAAAGAGCTGCTATGTCCGCGCCCGCTTGTTTTTTTAACACAGCTTTTATTTTATCTACATCTGGATCTTTAAAAAACTCAGTTTGACCTGTTGCTTTATTATAATCTGATCTTTGTTTTTCAGACATTAAAGAAGATTTGTATTTGTTAGCTGGATTTCCATCTGCAGCTTGAGCTAAAACGTTATTATTCCACAAAGCTTTTCTTTGCGCTGTCATATCAGGATTAACAAAACCTAATTGACCTTCTGGATCGTCCATTATAGCACTTAACTCAGTGCTGTTTATATCAACTCCTCCAAGCTCATTATTAAAAGACATGTTTATAACAGCCCTTCCGTCTTCTTGCATTTGAAGAGACATAACACTTTCACCTTTTATTGCTCCAGAGATAGCATAAAGCCTATTTTGAGCTTCTATAGGCGCAAACCTATCTAAACCTCCGGGTTTTCCTGTGTTTTGAATAATTTCTTTTGAGTTTTTTGATAACTCCTGCGCGTTGGCAACGGCGGTTGCTGTAACTTTTGCAGATGAATTAACTCCTGCTATATATCTATTTTGCGCAGGGTCAGTAATATCTTGAGCAATAAGCTGAGAGGCTAAAGTTATAGGATTTGCAAAAGATTCATAATCAGTTTTACCAAATAAAGATTCACCTTTTCTTACAGCTTCCATAGTTTGGTTGCCATATGTCATTTGATAATCTCTAGATATTTTAGAAGCCTCTGTAATTGCTTTTCTTCTTCTTTCAGCTTCTTCTGAAATAGCTTTACCAACCCTGCTACTGGTTTGAGCTAAAGACTGTGACAGCTTAGTGTAGTATTTGCCTGTAGATTGTATTATTGCTTTTGGATCTCTATAACTCATTAGTCTTATTTTTTATTTTATTTTTTATCAAAATATCCAGAAGTGTAAGCGTCTCCCGTTATCGAAGCTATGCTACCTATAGAACTTGTTATAGCCCCTAACATGTCTGCTTGTGACTGAGCTTGTTGAGCATTAGCAATATCTATTTGATTTTGAGCCCTGTCTAATTGCATCAGCTCTCTTTGTTCTCTTTGACCGTACATAAATTCTTTACCAGCAGCTTCAACACCTTGTATTCTTTGTGCTTCTGCCATTTTTTGACTTTGTAACATTTGTTCTCCTTGAGCTCTTAATTGCTCGTTTTGAACCTCTTGTTTTTCAATACTAGCAGACACTCCCTTTTTGCTTTGTAAAGCCGCCATGGCTAAAGCAGTTGCTCCACCAGCGCTTGCTCCAGTAGCTCTTATAGTATCTAAAGTGTTAGCAAGTGATATGTCAGCTTGCTCAACCTGCATCTCTGCGGCTTGAGTAGCTACACCAAGGTTTGCCATAGGATTACTAAGCATACCACTAAGATCTTCAACGCCTTCGTAAGGGTTTATAATATCCTGCCTGTCGTTTTCTAAAGCGCTAAGCCTTCTTTGTGCCTGAAGTTTTTCTGCTTTTGCTGTTCTTGCACTACTAGCAGAAGAAATAGCACCTATAACTCCAGATAATGCTGAAGCTGCTATTATAAATGGAAATGCCATATTTATTTATTTAATTTATTAATATCCATTGTTAGAGAAAAAGTCTGTTGCTACTGAAAACAATTGTTTTTCTCCTCCTGGGTCTGTTGTTGTATCTGTTGAAAAAGTTGCTGTAGCAAAAAATCCTTTTATACCACTTATAACGTTTCCAAATATTATTTCTCCACTTGCTGCTGGACTATTATTAACTAAGTTAGCAACATAAGCGTTTTCTTTTCTATCAAAACCAGCATATAGTCTTGGGTAAGGAGGGTTTACTGTGCCAAATGTAGCATTATAATTAGCTCTTACCACAGCTTGACCATTTGCTGGATTTATTATGTATTCTCCTTCATAGTAACTAGCTATAGAATTTGATTCATCATTAGTGCTCATCCAAACTGAAGAATTATAATCATCTCCAGTTCCATCTGAAGCAAGCGCAGTCATTTTCCAACCACTATTACCTTCATAACTCATTGTACTAAATGTTTTAGATCTTACAGGTTCAGGGTTAAAGATAACTGTTACAGAGCTTTCGTAATCTGTCCCGTAAAAATTTCCTCTATTAACAAGAGTAGAGTTATGTTGATATAATTTATTTTCTTTTAGTGAGTAAAAGTTATTTCTTAAGCTTAGCGTTTGATCTGGCATGTAACTAAAAGTGCTAGTCCACCCATTTATAGAATCATCAAAAGCTACGGTTTTAAAAGTTACAACTCTATAATCATTATACACAATATCTTGTTGCATAGAAAGAATATATTGATCTGTGTATAAGTCATAAGCTCCTCTTATAACACCTGGAGAGGAAATAGTGTCTATGTTATTTAGTTGATCTCTAAAAAAGTCTTTCATACCATAGTTTGATATTTCTGTCATACCATCTCTTGATAACCTTAAAACAGCGTTATTTGTTTTATCAGTGAAATATTTTCTATAACCATAAACAGCAAAACTTCCTGGGTCGTTACTAATACCAAATTTACCAGCATAAGGTTGTAATACTCCAATTACAAGATTAGAAGCTGTTACAGTACCTCCACCTTCAGCTGCGTATATAGCGTCTTTGTCTATTAAAGCTCTACTTACTTTATATTGTTGAAAAACTAAAAGATTAGTATCTTCTGCATAAAGCTTTTGTATAGATCCATTAGCTGGATCTGCACTTTTCGTTATGTCTTCTCCTACAGAAAACACATTTGTGTCGTTTATGCCTGTTCTTGAATTAAATATACCAGAGTATATTAAAGAATTACCTAGCCTAGAAGCGTTAGGTTCGCTTTCAACAAGATATGCTTTAGGAGAAAAATCAACAGTAGTGTTATTAAAACCTCCACGTATTCTAGATTCTTCAATTGCCCAATTTTCTGTTTGATCTGTGTCATTATTAGCATTTGTAGCTGCTGGATATCCACCTTTTACAGAAGCAGGAATACCAAAAGACCCGTTCCAAATAGGTTGAAAATCTGGCCTACCTACTTGAGAAGCTTGTTGTATTGTCTTCTTTAATAAAAAAGTGTTAAAATATTTTACTTCTATTATTACTCCTGCCATAATTATTATTACTTATTTTTATACTTTATTACGGTTCTAATATCTGATAATAGTATTCAGCTATTTCTGTGTTAGATATTTGGTTAACTTCTTCAGGAACTGGAGGATTACCACCTGGCATACCACAATTACCTTTCCAAAGATCTAAAACAGCTTGTTTTGTGCTTGCAAACATCCAACTTGGACATGTTCCAATAGGCGCAGTTGTTATTGCGTTTTTTCTATCAATAAGAGCTGGAGTTGTTATTCCAGTAGCATTATAGTCTAAAACCCACTCTTCAAAAGTTACACCGTTAGTAGCTCCAGGCTGTGATTTAGTGTATATATAAAAACCGTTATTTGGATTATTAGTTTGATTGACTTGTATTAAAACTCCGTTTCTATAAACTTCACCGCCACCAGAGGTAGTTCCGTTTTGTAATCTATAATTCCATATATTAGTTGGAACAGTACCAAACTTCATAACATATATAGCTGTTTGACCAGGTCCTTGAGGATCTGTTAAGTCTATTTCTAAATTATAATCACCCATTGGTATGTTGTCTACTTGTGAATTTAACAATTCTACTTTCCACTCTGTAGACAAAACAACTTGCTGAGAAAGATTAAATATGTTTACTGCTTGACCTAAGGCGTTGGTTTGTTTTGCTATAGACCAAATTAAATCTTTTGTTCTATTAGCTGGATTATTTGCTCCATTTACACCTTTTAATGTTATAAAAGATGACTCTGTACTATTTGTAAATATATTACCAGCTGCTGGTAAAGATGAATTTATACTAGGTTGTACATTAATAAGGTCTGCTGTTCTAGTAAAGCTTGATTTTACAGTACCCACAGTTGCTTCTAAATTAAAAACAAAGTTTCTTTCATTAGGCCCAGCCTGTGGAGAAGTGCCATACCAAATATTGTTCCAAAAAGATTGAAGAATTTTTATATTATAACTACCTTCGTTTGGTGCTGATCTTGCTACAAGCTGAAAATAGGCTGTTTGATTTATAAAGTTTGTTCCATTTCCATCAAAAACACTTACTAATCTAAGGTTATTAGCGCCTAAAACTATTGCTGCTCCTTGACTATTTAAAACTTGAAAGTCTGTTGCTAATATTTCAGCTCCTGAAGCTGGTGTGTAGTTTAAGCTTTCTTTAAAATCGGTTGGTGTCCAACTACTTAATGTGCTACCTGCGCCTGTGCTGTTTTCTATTAAAGTGTTTAAACCTGTTATTGTTCCAGATGTTGAAGTTTCCCAATATATATCTAATTGTGATTCTGTTGGTTCTGTTTCATAAACTGATAAAAACTGTATGCTTGGAGTTGTGGCAATCTGACCTATTTTTGAATTAGTGCTAAGCCTAGCTATTAAAGGATTAGAATCTAAATCATAAAATTTAGTAAAATTATTAGGATTAGGTGGCGAGGCAGGATCATAATCAAACATGTCTCTAACAGTTGATATAATAGACGCTGTATCTGAAAATTGGTCTGGATAATATTGTTTTGATTGTTTTCCGTAAGTAGCTGGTGTTATAGTTTCAGAGGTGTTTTCAACCCTACCAAACAACTGTACAGAACTTCTAAACTGCTTTTGTTCTGGGCCAACTTCATTTAAATCTCTAGGAACTTTGTTTATATTATCATTTATTAAAACAATATGAGATGTGCTACCAGGCTCTGTGTTTGTACTTTCAGGATATGAAGCCATTATTCCAGGCAAGTAAACGTTGTAATATTCTTGTTGTGTTTGTTTAACAACAATTTTATAAGAATACCAACCTAGCGGATTATAATCTGCGCTTGTAGAGTCTCCATTATAAACACCAGGCCAATTTTTAGAACCTACAGCTGTTGTCTGAACCTCAGCGTTTGCTGCAGGCTCAGATGGGCCTATAGGTGAATTAAATAATACTTTTAAAGAATCTCCAGGCCAAGAATCTGAATTAAAGTTTATAAAATTACCAGTGGTGTCTAGTTCATTAGAGGTATTATATGGATTATATATTGTAGAATTTTTAAAATCAATAAAAGTAGGATCTATGTTTGCGTCTTCAGATAATATTACAGATGACTGCCTACCATACCTATCAGACAAAACAACCCCAACTTGATAATTTCTATTTTGCTTTAAAGAAGAAGCTGGGTATTCTGATTTACTTACAGTGTTAGCGTCAGAATATGGAGCGTTAAAAGTTAAAGATGTGACGCTTGTAACATCTTTAGAAACAATTATTTGTGTTATGTTAGGTACACTTTGATTATTTATAGAAGTAACTATCGTGTTTGGATCTACTCCACTTCCGCTAACTACACTTCCTATAACTATAGTTCCAGTTTGACTTGCGCCTGTTGTTATATTTAAAGTTTTTCCAGACTGAGCGCCACCTTGTGTTGTTGCAGCGCCTTGATTTAAATCAACACTGTCTTTCTTTGTTACGGCAACATTATAGTCTAAAGAAACTGGTGGTGTGTGTTTGTTTTGAAAATTACCATAAATAACTCTATTTCCTGATATTTCTTGACTAAAAGCTCTTACTGGAACTTTATCATAAACTCTTGTTAATTCATTAGATGGTAAAGTTTGTATAGCTTTATTTGATTTATAATCATATATTAAATCACCTGTTCCTGCGTCGTTGTAAGCATATTCTGAGTCTATTTGTATAGTTTCTAAAACTTTAACAGCTAAACCGTCAGACTCTTTCATCAATATATCTAGTTCTGAAATATTTAAATCACCTGTCAAACTTCCAGAAATATCAGGTCGAGGTATTATTAGCTTTACAGTATCTACTTTATTTTCCATAAAAGACACAACAGTACTCCTGTAAGAATTAGATAAATCATCTTGCTCAGGCTGTCCATCTTCATTAAAATATATAAAATAGCCATCTTGATTTGGTATAAACGCTATCTGAGTAAAAGGAGCCATTATAGAATATTCACCATCTTCAAATTTAAACCTGTAACTAAACCTAACAAATAAGTCGTTTAAATAGTTTGGATCACCCGCAAAAGTGTGGTCATAATATGGATTTGCGTTAAAAACTAATCTAACATTGTCTGCTAGTGTTACTGCAGAGTTTAAAGTAACTTTTAAATTTGTGTCGTCAAAAGAACTAACTGTTTTATTTAAAGCAGTAATTTGGCCGTTTATATTGTTTACAGTAAAAACTTCAGCTCCAGTAATAGAATATTGATTATTTGATGCTAAAATTTCACCTTTTATTTCATCAACAATAACGTCTGCGCTATTATTTACAGCACCGTTTACAGTAGCACTACCACCATTTGGTAAAAACTTACTAGTAACGTCTTTCATTGTTGTCTCTACAACGCCAGTATTGTTTCCAGTTTCTTGAAATAACTCAATAGACTTGTAAGGATTATATTTAGCTACAGATATTTGATCTTCTGTAGTATAATAAGATCCATTAGCTAAGTTTAAGTTTATTTTTCTAGGTTGGTTTCTGTTATCAGTCCAAAATAAAAAGTTTTCTAAAATATTAACTCCAAATATTGGATTTGTTTTAGAAAAATTAAGAAAAGCTCCTTGAACTAAAACAGAAGAAGTGTTATTTTCAACATCATAGCTGTATATGTAGTTGTTAGCAGATGCGCTATACGTACGTTCAGTCTGAGAATTGTCTTTGTAATTTGTATAAAATAAATAAATCATACCATTTGATTCATCAACGCATGAACCAATACATAAATCATCAACACCTCCTGAAAAAGTATTTATTAATTTGTTTCCTAAAACATTTTCTAAAGAGCCTACACTTGAACTTTCTGATCTACTTACTTGTACGTTAACGGCGTCTCTGTATTCACCATTAGGTATCAGTCTAGCGTCTAAATCTTTGTTTAGTTTACTTTTTATAAAAGTATTAGTGACTTTGGCCATATAACTTTAGTTTTTAATCCACTTAGATTTACCTCTCATAATTTGGGTAAACTCTTCTAGCTTAATATTTGATAATCT
>MDTC01192843.1_pt1 | contig 14604 bp, 20 predicted proteins | sample 811181 | NCBI WGS metagenome assembly MDTC01 (sample SAMN05326644, study PRJNA326480) | marine metagenome | isolation source: seawater | place: Pacific Ocean: North | collected 2011 | reverse complement strand
TGTCTTTTTTTAATGGTCCTCTTCTTTTTGTTATACTGTTTCTTTTTTGATGTTTTTTGTTTATACGTATATTTCTTTTTAGTTGGCATTATACATATAAACATATATTAATTTCCCATTATTCATTGCGAAACATAGATTGTAATGTATACCCATTATCAAACACCGCGCTATAGTTGACAAGAAAAGGCATGGTATGTGTGTTAGATCTATAAATGAATTCCCATTGTAAGGTCGCCTCTTTGGCGTTTCCACCATTTAAATAATCGTAAATATATCCTTCAAATTGCGCAAAGACCCCGCGATTGACCCCCGCATTTTGGGGGAAAATGTTCACCGGTAGATTGCCGTAGCCACCCAATCGGTGCGCCAATATGTGTCCCGCATCACAGTCTTGGTCGCCATCATCTTCTAGCATGCGGGAATACTTTTGGGTGCAACTGGTCGTACCTGATCCGTGATCCAACGCATCTGTAGTGATCGTTCCTTGCGCAGACACTACGACTTCATGGCCTTCATGGGAAGTATACATATAGTCCAAGATCGCACTCCCGTTTCCCATGATGACGTGATTACTGCCTTCTTCCGGACACTCCACGGTGGTACATACGCATGGACTACTTTGTCTCGTTTGTCTCACTATACTTGAAAAGAAGACAAAAGAGACAAAAAGAAGATGGAAGGGTTTCATTACATTGAAGGGATATAAAATTTAATGGCTATAGCTAGATCGATATGTTTGAATCATTTCATCTTCTTTGGTCAATGTAAACAAATAGTCCAGTCTTTCTTGTATGTGTTCCACGATGTGCTCGTGTTCCTTTTGTTCAAAACCGGTCAAGGCGATCCTTAAGCATCCATGGTTCACGAGCATGGGACACCCCAATCGCAACGTCAGCTCTCTAAACGTATTATCATCCATATCTAATTCCTTTAATTTTTCATTGATGTCTAGTGTGATGAAGGGTGGTCCATCTGGTTTGATCCAAAAATCAAGCCCCCACTTCTCTTTGTTGTTTTCTATAAAAGAGATCAATGGCAATTGCAAGTTGTTTTCCACACTTCTCATGTAGCCATCATCCAATGTTTCATAATAATAAGGCAAATCATGCACAAAGGTTGACGTAGGACCCGTCGCCATTCTCTGATAATAGTTTACCAAAAAGGGGAACGAGTCTTTGTCGGAAAACCAAAAGGCCGGTTGACCGCTGGCGTACATGGATTTTGATGTGGACATGATGGCAATATACATTTGATCTTCATGTGGCATCCCATACTCTCTATATCTTTGACCCGCGTCTCTATCATATTGATGATATCCCTGATAGGCAATATCATGAATGACCGAGAGATTGGGAATATCTTGGATGAGTGTATGCAGTTGATCCTCTTCTTCGTCGTTCATAGATATGGCGGTTGGATTATGCGGACATACCAAAAGAAGGACAATAGATTTATGTGCGTTGTCAGGATCACTACCTTGCTTCCTTACTTCGTCAAATAAGGCAGAATATCGCCCTCTCACGTCCACTTCTACCGCACGATGACCATAGTTGATCACCGCCGCATCAATGGTGGATTTATAGTTGGGTTTATGCGCAATGATCACACTTGGCTGAAATAATCCAAAGATGTGTTGTAAGGCAACTTTAGATCGCATGGGTGAAATCGCCACTTTGTCAGGTTCTATAGCACACCCCAATTGTTTGAATATTTGAGATACGTAGTATTTATGATCTTTATCTAAATGTGTGATATATCCTCTAGAACTGGTGTCGTGATTTTCTCGTTGTTTGGTTTCACGGTTGACTCCTCCTATGGTCAAATTGATAAACGGTGGTTTGTTTTTGGTGGGCAAGGATTCGTAAAACTCTTTGTATATTCCCACTTTTTCCATATACCCGATGGCCTGTTCGCCTATTGTGTCCAACTGGTTTAAAAAAGGTTTGGGCACAGCAATGGCTTTCTCTTTGTCTCCCATGGCTGGAAGCGAAACCAAATCTAAGAAGTTTATTTGATCTCGCTTTTTAACCTTTTGTATCGCCTTGAGCATTGGTGTACTTGATCTCTTCAACATCATTGTTTTATGTATTGTGTAACATACTATTTAAACTCTTTCTTTTCATGCAAAATATTTAATTGTATACATCATGCGTTAGATACGCAAACATGGATGTTTTGTGATAGTCGATCAACGTATTCTTTTTTGCGTGTAAATGGCAATATTTGTCTTTACACCGTCTCTGACACCGAACCTTTTTCTTTGTGAATCCCTTGCACTGATAACTGGAACTGAAATAATCACACAAGGTGGTATAGGTTATCTTGATGAGCATCGCATCCAAATAATCAAAGTTCAAAAACTGTTTCGCATACTTCTCGCGTGCCTTGTTCTGGTTTCGTTTGTAATAGGTCTTGTTTAAGGCTCGGAGGGTTAAAGGACAAACAAAGGATTGAATCTGGGGCCATATATCATGGGGAAGGTTATGATAACAGTCACAAAAAGGGTGATGTGATTCGGTTGTCATTATATGTATAAATGGTATATTCGTATATTGTTTTCAAGGGTCCTAGATCGATTCCCAAAAAAGGAATTCAAAGAAAAAACTTTCTTTTTTCTGTTTTTTTTTTAAAACTTTTTTTTTCATTCCCCCCCCCCTCCAAAAAGTTTTTATCGACATAGCATTTTAAGCTATATAAAAAAGGTCCTATGGTGCGAAAAAGGACCAAAAAGGTCATTGTCTTTTGTTAGGATGGGAGGTAAGTAAATATATATTCTATTTTTAAAAAGGCCCAAAAAAGGTCAAAAAGGACCAAAAAGGACCACTTTTGAGTACAAAAAAGGACATGTATTTTGGGACATGAAATTCCCAATACGTGATAGTGCGAATTCTATTGGTTTGTATTCCATTTAGTCTTACTGATGAACTCCTTGAAAAGGACAAATATAGCATTTTTATACCTTTTTTTAGCATTTTATACCTTTTTTTAGCATTTTTGTTCTTACTGAAAAAGGTGTGATGACCCAAAAATATACAAAAAGTATCGCATGATATATGGTAAGGACACAATAATCGCCCACAAAAAAGGACCAAAAAAGGGGAGGAATGAAGGATGCAAAAAGGAATCCCCAACAAAGAATTTCAAAGAAAAAACTTTCTTTTTCCTGTTTTTTTTTCAAACTTTTTTTTTCATTCTCCCCCCCCCTCCAAAAAAGTTTTAAAATAGTCAAAAAAAATGCTATATAAAAAAGGACATGGTAAGGATTTGTCCTTTTTATTTCTCAATGAATGACATGGTTTATGGTGTTCTGTTTCTATGACCAAAAACAAAAAAGGACCAAAAAGGCCAAAAAGGACCAAAAAAGGACCAAAAAGGGCCAAAAAAGGACATTTCCATGAAAACAATATAAATATTTTCTTTCCTTTTATTATATAATGGACCAAAAATTCACTTGCGAATGCTGTAATTTTACAACAAGCAATAAATCAAAATACAATCGCCATCTTCAAACAAAGAAGCATGAAAAATATAGCGCGAATATAGCTTTATTTAGCAATGACATAGCATTTTTTAGCCCAAATATAGCATTTTCCGAAAAAAGGACCACACCAAAAAAGATGTACGAATGTAAATATTGTCAAAAAGTTTTACAGCATCAGTCGTCTTTGTCCAGACACATCAAATACACATGCAAGGATAACAAGGACGAAGATTTGAAAGAATTAGCCCGGCTGTTTAATGAAAAGGAAAAGAAGATGAACGCAAAAGACAATGAGCTCGCACAGATGATCAAAGACAAAGACAAACAAATGGAGAAGATGCAGAAACAAATAGACAAACTCACCAACAAGTTACAAATTCAAAACATCAATCATGGCACGGTAAATACAAACAGTAATAATAACACGATCAATATCCAGTTGTTGAATCATGCGGACACGGATTATAGCCATTTGACCCCCAAGGATTATATGATGTGTATCAAGAATTGCAATACTTGTGTGAAAACGCTCATAGAAAAGGTACACTTCAATCCCGACAAACCAGAAAACATGAACATCTTTCTCTCTAACATCAAGGGCAATTATGTCATGATCTATAAAGACAATGAGTGGCAGATCCGAAATAAAAAAAGACAACTAGATGATTTATACGATTCCAATGAAGTGGTGTTGGAGACTTGGTACGATGAATACAAAGACAAGTACCCTCATATTATAAACTCTTTCAAGAGGTACCTGAAAAATAGGGATGGAGATGTCGTCTTAAATCGTGTAAAAGATGACATCCTAATGATGTTGTATAATAAGCGAAAGATGATACCTAGTTCAGAATGAGTCATTCATTTTATGGGGACAACCACTTGAATGATTCCATTTCCATAGGACGATTCGTATGCCCTGACCATCCGCGTTTGTTTTGGGTACCAACAACTAAAGAATGCGCTGAAGCAGTTGTAAAAGCGTGCCATGGTTGTGTTTTTGGTGTTGTTTATTCTATGACATATAGAAAGCATTTCAATTTTTTGTGATGATGTGCTTTTTCGGGCAATAATATCCCACAGGATACACAATGCTTTTGTTGTAGTCGTATGCGTATGTATCAAAGTCGTGGACATCAAAGAAGTAGTCCTTGTTTTTCACGGTTATCAAGCGATAGTTTACCGGGTAGTCGGTCCATAGCATTTTGTATTCGTCCAGCCAATCGGCCACGTAATCTAATTTGCCGTGGGTGTGACAAAGGAACACCTCGTCATATAGGTTTTTATAATGCGGTTTGTTTTTTACCATACCAAGATACGTAAAGTTGTCGTATTTATGGAGTAAAGGCATGGCCGCGGAAACTGCAGATTCATAAAGCGGAATTGCGTTTGTATATATAGCGCGCTGGAGTGCCATGGGGGATCTATTTTATTATGATAAAGATAACTCTAACTTCTTAAATTGTTTCAATTTTTTTGAACTTTTGTCTCTCGTGTGGTCTTTCTTTTATTCCAGACGGCGAAGGTAGGTGTTCGTGGACACCCACTTTCCCTCCTTATTGTTCCACTTCTTTCCGAGAGGAGCAATACGACGCACCGCAAGGGCCGCTTTGTTCGGAGACGCTTTCTTCGCCCGAGCATTCATCGACACCCACTGGTGCTTGTTTTCGCTCCACGTCTTTCCTTTCGGTGCGCGACCAGGCGGACGAGACGACATTGTTTTCTTGGACTTGGATTTTTTAGTAGGAGGCTCATGGACTTCTTCTTCCTCTTCCTCTTCTTCGGACGCCTCTTCTTCCTCGTCTTCTTCTTCCTCTTCTTCTTCTTCTTCGTCCTCGTCTTCGGAAGCCTCGTGTTCGGGAGTATAGAAAATATCGTGGACTTGATCGTAGAGATGGTCTGCTTCTTCTGCATCCCAATCGTTCTCATCTTGGGCGCCCTTGATCTTTTTGTGGATAGCATTCAATGCTTTCTCCGCCTTGACATTGTAGTCGTGTTTCAGTTTACCCGCCGTCTTCTTCGCACCTTCTAGGATGGCATTGGTTGCGTTCTCCGACTTTTCATGGTCTTCGTGCACACTTTCCTCAAGCATACGTAGGAACTTCTTTCGTTCGGACAAAGATTTCTGGGTACAGGAGAAGCATGGTAAGTATTTCAACGTATACAATTTGCATCTATACGCTACTTACGTCGGCAAATAGCTCCGGCGATAGCGGGGTATCCACATTCTTTTTCTTTCCTCCGCTCTTGCGACGACTCATGGCGAGTGCTGTTGGTCGCTAGTAGATAGATCCTGCGGTCGCGGGTTGTTGAACCAATTCCAAAAAAGAATATCTATCCTATTAGAAAGTATTAGATTTTTTACTAATGATAAGATTCCATTTTATTAGTAAAAAACTACCCATTTTTTGATTCGGCGATATCAGAATGAACACCACATTCCCGAGGACACACCCCATGTGCACTGTGAAAGACCTGTTTGATTCGGGTTCCGTGGACAAGTTGACGGTTCAGGACCGACGCAATCTGTTAGACCTATTGCAGAAAAGCATCCAACAAGACGAAGAATCTGGAGAGCAAGAACTCATTAAACTACTGGGGTCTGCGAGAGATGAAGCCGAGAAGTTATGGAAACAAGTTGACGACGAATATACACACTATGTGAAATCCGCCATGAACTTGAGGGAGTACTATCATTGGAGCGATCGCAAGATGGACAAGGTGCAACAAGAGATTGAACGTATATTTACCTCAGTACACCATCACGATAAGCATGTCCTTGAAGAACCTCCCGCAAAACGTGTTCGTCGTAACAGCGGAAGAAGTTGCCACAGTTATCCGAAATATCTTTATTGCACAGACTGTGACGGCGTCAAACCGCAACCGTGGTCCAAATGCGCAAAACCTTGTTTGGACGGTTCTCTATGATTTATGGGCGAATTACGAAAAAATTGAAGCACGGATAATATTCTTCTATGCTATAAGGAACCATGCAATGCAAATGCGAACTCCCAGAGAGGAAAGAGATTCACGATGCGCTCTATGCCTATGGGGTATGCGTTACTATTTGCCGTGTCACATCCAGCTCCAGTGTGAAAAAGGTGCCCTTTTTATGTAGCCAATGCAACACGCAAAGGGAAGACAAGGTTTGCCATATTCTGGATAAGCAGGGGGTGTGTTCTCATTGCATAGACGCGCAAAGCGACCAAGAGAAAAAGGAATTCCAGAGACAAATGAAAGATCGTATTGTACATCAAATCCATAATAGTTCTTATTCTAAAAGAGAGATATACACCACACTCAAAGAAGAAACCCCCTCCCTTACCGAAAGCATATACGATGCGATATGTAGCAAGATCCCACCCGAAACGTGGTTAGAACGCCCCATAGATTACTCCCTCCTTTTATCTAGTCATACACAGAAACATATTTGTCATGAATGCGCCAAACCCATCCCCAATATGAAAGAAGGATCCATCCGAACATGGTGTGGCGAAGAACTGTGCGATTTGTGCTGGGCGAAACACGAAGACGACCGCAACGAATTATGGGATCATGTCAACACATGGAAAGGCATACACGATGTGTGTGAGATTTGCAAGACAACGAGACAACATCCCGGAGTTCGGTTTCAATTTGACCACCGCAACATGTTTGAAAAGGGAGAATCCATTTGTACCATGGTGATGAGAGGTGCCAGCAAAGAAGATATCCAGAAAGAATTAGAACTCTGCCAATACGTCTGTTTATCCTGCCACCACTACATTACGGAAATTGAAAACCTTTTACCATTTACGCAAATCAAAAAGAGTTTAAACAAGAAGCGAAACGACGGTATACTAGACGAAGAAACGTACGAACAAGAGCGAGTAAAATGGTGTGCCCTTTACGAGACAAAAATGAACGACGTGTACAAGGACTTGACTCATTACGTCTATCAAAAACAACTAGAAGAAGCACAAGACAATTGTCCTTATTGCTTTGAACCTATATTGGAGAGCGACGCGAATCATGAAAATATCCTTGTCAATGAATCCATGGTAGACAATATACATAAGCAGACCCTTGTACCCATGCAACAGAATTGCGGTACCTATAGTTGCGAAAAGTGCCACAACAAGGTGCATTACAACTGCTTCCAAAAACACAAAGTATTTCAAATGCGAAACACGGATGAATACAAGGATGATCCACAAACCTATGATTCAGAAACAGAGGATCTTGAAGACACAATACCATGCCCGAATTGTCGCCACGAAAATGGCTGGTATCGGCATGGTATTGGGATAGTGAGTATGCGTAAAAATCGCACCGAAAATCCGGCGCATATAGAGTATCAAATCCGCGAAGAACACAACATGAGTGCGAAGGCTTATTTAAATCATATAAAAGAGGAACAACGAGAAGAATTATTGAAACGTATGTATGAAAACGGGCAAACAATTTTATGAGCTCCTAATAATCAATCAAACCTCAATGAACGATGGTTGCATGGCGATCCCGCATACTCCATCATCGTTTGTATTCACACTGCGTCCAATGCGGACATATCCGTTCTCCCCCCAGTCAGCACCCCAACTATTTTTCACGAGCCAGTAATCTTGACCATTGTCGTTTCCGTATCCGACGACCAAGACGCCGTGATCAAGCATAGTGCCACAATCACTAGACGTGATCACACCTCCCTTGTAAAATTGGAATACTTTGGTGTCGGCTTCAATGGCCACCGACGCGGGGGTGAAATGAATCACTTCGCGAAGGGCGATCTCATTTCTACTTGTTACATCCGTACACGACGAAAAGATGGCGCTTCGATCACAAGCCTTTTCTTGGTCCGAGCACGACGACGACTCCGCAAGGTAAGGGACCTCATCGTCCAAACACATGCCGTTGTCAATCGCATAGCCAAACGCGTGATCCATTTCGCCACCATTGCATCCAAAATTCACGTAGCGAGTGGAGCAGTCCATGAGTTGTTGCTCCGACAAATTCACCAGCTCGCCGGTCGCAATGGCCCACGCACCTTCCATGGCTCCCGCCGCCGAGAAACTCCAGCAACTACCACATTGTCCTTGATTTTTTACGGACGTGACTGCGTTTTCCTTGCGCCAATCTACGGAGTCTGGGAACGACAGGTTTAAAAATTCATAGGGTTTGCATTGCTTGGTCTTGGCTAATGCGCGGAATCCTTTCATGGTATTATGAAATTCTTCCACCCGTTGATCCCCATATTCGTTCATGGCAAACTCTAAATGGGGGTGCGACGCCGACAGTTCTTCAATGCGTTTCACATTTTCTTGAAAGATCTCATATTTTTCATGGTATTCTTCTTCGTGAGCGTAGGCTTTTTCATATTTGTTCATAAAATGATGAAAGTGGTCCATGTTGGCATAAGCAGAGACAAAAGATGAAAGGGTGAGAAGCGTGCGAAACATCTTCTATAGAGTTGTTTCTTAATCTATGCTTATATTCTTTTTTCTTCTTTCATTATAAATGAATCAGCTGTTGAATCCATTTTTTCTTCTGATTCTTTCAAGTGCAATCATAGGATTACTTGTACTGAATCAGCAGTTTGATTCTTCGGAAACCATGGTCAACAAGGTATTGTTTAATATTTTGTCTCTAGCTTTCCTGATGGTTTTTGTTTTACATGGCTATAAAAAGGGCACCACTTATGGGTTGTATATTACCTTGTTTTTATGGGCCTTTTTCGTATGCACGGTACCGATTCCCCAAGTGGCCCTGTTGCTGTCGTTTCCCCTGAAGCACTTTTTTGACATCACCATGATCACATCCCAAGTAATCATCTCTTTCTTTGCCATTGTGGTCCTCGTGTACTTTCATTTTAAGATGAAGTCCCTGTTACAGAAACATGACATGGGTAAAATGTTTCAAAACATTATGAAACATCGTTTGTATTTTATCTTTGTTTTATCGGTTATCGGCTCGGTGATTGGGAGTTACTTGATTGATTCTTTCGTGGACATCTATGTGTTTCGTCCTGAAATCAAACAACCCAATGAAGTCATGCGAAATGTGCTACTGAGTGTTGTATTGTTTATATTGCTGAACATTTGGTACATGAACTATTCCAAAAAACATGGATTGTCGTTTTGAGTCAACATATAATATTTCTATGGCAAAGGTTTCACATTGCATTTTGTCCAGAATTGTTCACTACCTGTGAGAATAGGAGGTTTTGCATATTCTATATTCAATAGTTTGATTAATGTTTTCGCAAGCCCCATTCTTCTTGCTCGGGTATGTGTCCAAATAATTATTGCGTTATTGTCTTCTTTTATACAAAAACAAGGGAGTAAATAAAAAGAATCTTTACAGAATATTGTATCCATATTGGCTCCTCTTTTGAACATTTGATCACTTTCATTTACTCGCAACCCATACAAATTCCCATTCTTGTATGCGTCTAAAATATATGTTCTATTATTTAAAAAATCACTTTTGTCATCACATAATTCATCATATATACACCAGAAGGCACTTCCATCTTCAAAGCCAATTTTCAATAACTTAATTTCACCCCAATCATCCATATACTTAATTTTATATATTCAAAATTCATTTTAAGTTAATTAATGATATTTTGTTTTAATAAGTTAATGAATCCCTCTACCAACATGACACTGGGCTATGTCGGCTGTGGATTTTTGTTCGCCAGTTTCATTCCCCAAACCATCAAAGTATTGAAAACAAAGGAAGTGTCTGGTTTGTCCCCTTTGTTTATAACATTTATCTTGATGGCCTCCTTGTGTTTAGGTGTCTATGCGTATGATTTGCAAGCGTATCCCATACTTTTGGCAAATATTAGTGTGTTTTTGAACAATACTATTCTTTTGTGGGTATATGTACATAAAAAAATATGCGTTTATAATACAATAGACGAAGACGGTATTCATGGAATTTTGGTATGACCCAAAACACACGGGCGCATTGCGCATCATTGATCACAAAAAAAAGCAGATTTATGGATCGGACCCAAATGAACCACTGTGGGTCGTATCTTTTGACATGTTGAAACAAAAACAAAAATGTTGTTTAATCGTTGATTTTCAAAACAAGGACACGCATCATGGAAAGAGCATCCTTAAGACAACTTACGAAGATAGAAACATGACGCTTCATTGGGAAGACGGGAACAAGTGGAAACGGATGAAACAAGATCCGCGTATCTTATTGAACGCATTGAAACCTTAAGATGATGCGAGTTGGGTGTCATAGTACTTGCACGTGGCGCGAATGGAACGAAGAACCGTCAAGTGAATCGTATCCATGACTTCGTTGAAAATGTCCTCCCGTTTGGTGGTCGCATAATCATTTAATTGAGCGTAAATATATTGAGGCAATTCAAGAACATCCCCTTGGTGGTTGTGTTGTTTCGCTTTCATGGCCATGTAAGCAATGGCCTCCTTGTATTCCTCAGGAGCAATCATCGGCTTCTTGATCATGGGTGCGAATTCATCGCGACAAAGGGGACACTTGTTATTGGAGCGACAATGCTTGATAAAGCAGTCCAAACAATAGCTGTGGCTACATTTCAGTGTTGCGTGTGAAAAGATTTTGGGTTCATAGCAAATCGCACATGGTTCGCTATGAACGTCTTGAAAGACGGACTCCAATCGTTCACGTGCTTGTTTTGCCTCTTGTTCCGCTTGCTCTTCTTTCTCTTTTTCTATTTGTTTCTTGATAATGCCCCACCATTGAAGATTAAATTTTCTACGCATATCCGGGAGTCCTAATCTTGTTTTAGGAAAGTCTGTGATACCCATATCATTGTAACGCTTTGCTAGTATATCGGGGACGGTAACCTTCTGATTCATGAGTTGTTTGTTGTGGATGTAATGATCCCATTCTCAAATTTCAATTTTTCTACATTTTTTTCAGGATCGATCCAAAAAAATTGAAGAAGAATTCTCCTTTTTTTTTTATTCCTTCATATAAAGATACAAACATGTCCCTCCCCATTGTTTTCGTGGAAGGCGGTATTGGTTGCGGAAAGTCCACCTTGGTCAAGCACTTGCAATCGTATTGTGAAAAAAACGCAAAAACTTACTTGACCATTCAAGAACCCGTGGATATTTGGATGACCATCCAAGACAAGACAACTGGGAAAAACATGATTGAGGCTTTCTACCAAGACCAACATAAACACGGATTTGAATTCCAAATGATGGCGTACATTTCGCGACTCCAGCGTTTACAAGAAGCCTGCAAAGAGGCATTGGACAAGCAATGTGACTTCATCATTTGTGAACGAAGTTTGTACACGGATAGAAACGTCTTTTGTAAAATGCTTTACGACGAAGGAAAAATAAACACCTATGGGTATCAAATATACAACAAATGGTTTGAACATTTTCAGTCCTTTTTGGGAGACATGAAATTTGTCTATTTACAAACCAATTACGAAGTGTGTTTACAGCGAATCAAAAAAAGGTGCCGTGACGGCGAAGAAAACATCCCGAGTGAGTATTTGAAAAAAAACAATGAATATCATGACGTGTGGTTGATGAATCAAGACGATGTACTGATTTTAAATGGCAATCAAGATTACGACGAAAAAGAGGGGCTGTTAGATGAGTATTGTGGCTATATCATGGATCTAATGAAGCCATAAATAAATAAGAATACCATATAGAATGAATATAAAAAGACAACACTTTATGTGTCTATAATGAGCTCGTTTGAAGACATTCAAGAAACCAATCACATCGTAGTCAAGAAGGTGATCGCAGTATGTATCCTGGGCAAGACCTTTTCCGATGCTTTTTTACGGTGCTGGACCGAATTCTTGGGCTATTGTTTGACCCATAACATCCGGCCCTTGTTGGCCAATATATGTGAATCTTCTCTTTTTATTCACAAAAACCAATGTTTGATGTGCGACGTCACCAAAGGCGCCGAGCAAGTTCCATTGAATGGAGAAATGGATTACGATTACATCTTGTGGTTGTCTGGATCATGTTCGTTTGATTCTTCCAAACTCATTCCCCGTTTCTTTGAAATGGATCATGATATTGTATCCGCATCTTCTATATCTAGTGTCAACATGAAGACCATGAATTTTATCAAAGACATAGATTTCAGCGAAAATAAAGCTTATTCGTATGTCACCGTGGAGGAGGCGAAAGAAATGATCCATAATGAACAGCTGGAGATCAAGGTGGATTTTGTGGATGTCAAGTGCATGTTGATGAAAAAGGGCGTGCTTGAAAAGATTCAGTATCCGTGGTTCACAGGCGATCCTACCAACTTAAGTGGTGATGTAGTCTTTTGCCAAAAGTGTAAAACCAATGGGCTAGATATTTATGTGGATTTGAAACTCCCCATTCGCAATGAAACAAAGCTCTTGATTTAAATCGGTTCTCCCAGTAGGTAATGTACGCGTATATAGGTGCGTAAACTACATTTTGACATTTTCAATAATTTCATTTTATTTTTTATATTGTCTTTGAGATAATACAAGCGAAACACGATAGATTCAAACCGCTCTTCAATAGTCTCTTCTTCTTTTTCAAGAAAAGAAATCGTTCTAGGAATATCCATTATATATTTATTATACTGTGTTTATATAGTATAATACATATGATTTTATCCGAATTTATTTACGGTGGGATGGATGGCGTTATCACAACCGTCGCCATCATTGCGGGGATATTGGGTGCCGATATTTCACCCAAATATGCGCTAGTATTGGGCCTTGCTAGTTTATTGGCGGACGGATTTTCTATGGGTATATCCCGATACAATAGTTTAATTGATCTTTCAAAAGCCAAAGTGACTCCCTTTATGTCGGGGTTGGCTACCTTTGTCTCTTTTGTATTGATTGGAGGTATTCCATTGATGCCTTTCTTCTTCCTGTCTTTTTATGACGAAACGTGGATCAAACAGGCGATGGTTTGGTCCAGTGTCATCGCATTGCTCCTGATTGGGATTGTCAAGGGCATGCATACGAAAAAGTATTTGAAATCTATCAGTGAAATAATGGTGATTGGATTGGTTGGGGTCACCATCAGCTACCAGACCGCCAAATACGTAAAGGGTCATTTGATTCATGGGATTTAATTGAATGTTTTGCTCTTGGCAGGGTTCGAACCTGCGACTTCCGGCTCATAAGACCAGCACTCTAACCAACTGAGTTACAAGAGCATACATGGGATAACAATACTCATGTGTTGTGTTTATATTGTTTTATGTTATTTATTTAGGCCAAATTAAAATCTGACACAGGTGTATATGAAATTTGTTTCTTGGGTCTTTCCGATCTTTTTCACTACTGCCTTTTCATTTTCTTTAGAACGACGCCAAATGATCAATGGTGTGTTTGGAGGCGCATCTTCATTCCAAATGTCGGCAAGCGATTCTTCGTCTCCGCCACCTCCTTCTGCACGTCCCGAATCCTTTTTGCGAATTAAAAACGACGCAAATGAAGGCGACCAGGGTATGCTCCAACAAACCACTGATGAAATCTATTTTTACGGACCCGTCACACAGCGAAGTTGTTTTGAACTGAAAAACATGTTGAAAGACATGGAAATGAAAATGATTACACTAGGTCACCAATATCACGTCAAAACGCCACCAATTCATTTACACATACAAAGCCAAGGAGGTAGTTTATATCACACATTATACATTGTGGATTTGATACAAAGTCTTCAAGTGCCGGTGTATACTTATGTGGACGGATTTGCGGCGAGCGCGGCGACCTTGATGAGCGTGGTGGGTGAAAAACGATACATGACCAAGAACTCACTCATGTTGATTCATCAATTGTCGGGAGCCGACAGTGGCAAATACAATGAGTTACAAGACCAAATGACAAACATGAATGTATTGATGAACATCATCGTAGATACCTATAAAAGCCACACGAAAATTCACAACATGACTTTATACAATCTTTTACAGAAAGACTTGTGGTTGGATGCGGATACGTGTTTGAAATATGGTTTGGTGGATGAGATTCTTTAAGTATCAAAAAAATTGAAAGTAGGTGGTGCCTTTCTTTCATCCTCATCCTTCCATCCACCATGTGCGAAAACTGTGATTGTCTCGCTTCTGTTCCAAGCGAAATAATCTTCTTTGAAGACAAAAAGGGT
>MDTC01184441.1_pt1 | contig 14605 bp, 12 predicted proteins | sample 811181 | NCBI WGS metagenome assembly MDTC01 (sample SAMN05326644, study PRJNA326480) | marine metagenome | isolation source: seawater | place: Pacific Ocean: North | collected 2011 | reverse complement strand
TTTCCTCCTTGCCATGATGAAGTCGGTGCGGTGACTGCGGAGGCCGGACAGGTGATGTTGACAGTTGCTATCTCTCCTCACTTGACCGGTCTCCGCCCTTCTTATTAGAAATATTACCTATCTAAGTTGTTGCCAACATTGGGTCACCTATACATCCCTCTGGCTTTTCGAGGTTTTCATGATTGGCTCAAAACCGTTAACAATAGGCTTAACATATATATCTATTTGAACAACTGAGCTAGACCGGTGAAGTAGAATCTAGGCGATATATGGGGAAGTTTCAAATTAGTAGATATCGTTCGTTTGGCTGCTTTAATAATTCCGGAAGAGGAGGAGAGTTGTTGGAGAGGAGATAAATCCTCACTACACTGCCAAACGCTAAAATTTTTCATTTTCGATAGTTTCGGTTATTTCATTCTCGCACATGCCGCAACATGGGGTGTTTTTAAAATGGGCGTGTACATCCCGCCAGTGCGATGCCCCATCCTTGATGGCAGCGGCAACGTCGCGTTCTGTTATGGCATTACAGTTACAGACGTACATAACTTGATCCTTGCTGTGTGCGGTCGTTGCCCCACATTTATTAATTTTTGCACTTGAGAGTCAATTGCACATGTTATTTATTTCTTGTGCTATCGACCTTTTGGACTGCTTGTTAACAATATTTATGAGGCAGATAATGAAAGGCGATACAAACGTTTTGGAGCAGCTCAATCTTATCTTGAAAAATGAGCTTACTGCTATCAATCAATATTTTCTTCATGCGCGAATGCTAGAAGATTGGGGTCTTAAAAAGCTCGGCAAGAAGGTTTACGAAGAGTCAATCGGCGAAATGAAACATGCGGATATGTTGATAGAACGTATCCTGATGCTGGACGGGCTTCCTAACCTTCAAAGTTTGGGTAAACTACGAATTGGGGAGACGGTTCCAGAGATTCTCCAATGTGACATGGCATCAGAGGCAACAAACCAAGCCTGTTTGAAGGTGGCAATAGCCGAATGTGAAAGTGTACGCGACTATGGTTCTCGCGATGTATTTGAGATCATTTTAAAGGATACCGAGGAACACATTGATTGGATTGAAGCCCAAGATACTCGGATAGAACAGGCAGGGCTACCAAATTATTTACAGGAACACATGTATGACGATAAAGGCGCGTAAATGAGTACGAGTTCTAAGTGTTTTATGATTCGAATGCTATAAATATCCTTTCATGTATCGCTGTTAATAGGCACTCCGTATAGCTCCAGCCTGTGATCTACAAGCCGAAAACCATGTTCCCGAGCTATTCTTTCTTTTAGAATTTCAATTTCTTTGTTTGCAAATTCTATTATGGTGCCATCTTCAATATTCACCAAGTGATCGTGGTGCTCATTTTTTGTCTCATACCGTGAATACCCATCCTTAAAGTCATGTCTTTCTAAAATTCCCGTTTCTTCAAGCAAACGAACCGTTCTGTAAACGGTCGCCACGGATATACTAGAGTCTATTTTGACGGCTCGCTCATGGACGTCGGGTACGCTAGGATGGTCGGCTGAGTCAGAGAGAACCTGTGCAATCACACGACGTTGGTTGGTCATGCGCATGCCCTTTTTCTCGCAAAGTCTTTCGATTCTGCTATCTATCATTTGTTGGTTACCTGCGCTGTCTTAATGTGTAGTCTCATGAATTAGTATCACTCAGTTACAGAGGTTGTGGAAAGAACTAAATCCTTCCCGTCGACAATCCAGTGCTGATTGAATTCAGCATGTATCAAAACTGAGGCCCTGTAAAAAGAACTCCAATTCGACATTATAGTTTCAAAGTACGATAAATGTGCAATTGATAACCATTCGCATTTCTGCTTTACAATTTTTGTTTTTAGTGCGACAAACTTGCAATTGATAACCATTCGCAATTGTGGTCCGTATCCGAATCTTCGGATCGCGGCTCTTTTGCGACATCGTGGCTTTATGTTTAACAAATCTGGGACGAGGATTTACAAATGCTAAAAGCAAGAAACTTAATCGGTGTAGTTGGACTGTCGTTCGCGATAGTCACGACCGCTGCCTTAGCCGATAGTGACGTTTATGGACCATATCCGGTCACTGTTAAGGGATACAGTGGTAAGAAAACAAATTCAGTATCTTATTCTGGCCAAATCGCTCGGCATGCACTTCATGATTCGCTTAAAAAGCTTGCCTCGAAGGGTAATGGTAAGCCGAATGCAGATCTTAAAGCCAAGATGATGTCTTACTTTAAAGGTAAGGATAAAGGACGCAAAATAATAGCCCCAAAAACCAAAGGGTCCTATGTGGTTAAACAAACCACGATTGACGAAATATCGAAGAAAAAAAATATTGCAGGCAAAACCTTTAAAGGCTCTATCGCAGGTATGCCTGGCAATATGACAGGTCCGGAGCTGGTTGCTTTTTGGATAGACAAGGCCTCTGCAGCCAAGAAGGGTGTGGATTATGCCAACGGCTACGACTATGGGCAGCTTATATCCAAATTCATCATGGGGGCTATGATGTATAATCAGGCCGTCGATAATTATCTCGATGAAAAGTTAGGTGCAGGAAAGAAGCCTAATGATAAGCCCTACAAAAAAGGAAAGCACTACACGGGTAAAGAACACTCATGGGATGAGGGTTTTGGCTACTTCGGGGCACCCGCACACACTTTAAAACTTACTCCCCGCCAAGTTTATGAAATTGCTAAACAAGGCAAAAAGTCAAAGCCTAAAAAGAATGCGCTGATGTTTGCGGATTACAATAAAGATGGGAAGGTAGACCTTAAATCTGAGCACACGTTTGGCCCTGCTTACTACGCAGCAGGTTTTGATGCCTCAGTTTATGGAAAGGGTAACGGAACGAAATACCTGCACACTATTGTGAAAGCTTTCATCGATGGCCGGCAATTAATTACATCTGCTGGTGGTGAGAAATTATCAGATGTGCAGCGAACAAAACTGCGTCAGCATGCAGCAGTTATTGGTGCCAATTGGCAGAAAGTTTTAGCGGAAGCAACCTACAAATATGCAGGGTCAGTTTATAAGACAATGGGTAAGCTCCAAACAATCATTAAAGCGAACGGCGACACCAAGAAACAACTTCGCAAATACATCAAGTACTGGGGTGAACTTAAGGGCTTCGCTCTCGCACTCCAAACTGGTAAGAAAAACCTAGGTGAAACCGCAACTAGGCTTAACAGGATGATTGGTGCGGGCCCACTGATGCCAAACCTCAGCCAGGTTACAGACATAGATAGCAAAGGTAACTATGTCCGAGGTCAAGGCTCCTCGTGGGGTGAATACATGCTGCACATGGCAAAAGTTCAGAGGCTCCTTGTCGACGAGTTCGGAGTTCGGGCTCGAAACAATGCAATTTCTGGCGATTTGGCAGACCTAGCAAAAAAGCTTGGTGGCGGCAAATCAGTTGAAAACGACTAAGCCTTAATCAAGATGGCGGCCCGGCCTACAGAGGTCGAGCCGCCATTTCTTTATCTGAGGTATAAATGGATCTGTTCTTCTTTGATTATTTGAGAGAATTATTCGGTCCTCTCTTAAATCCACAGAAACGTATTTTCTTTGGATTTTTATTTGCTGCGATTTTGATCGCCTTGGGGGTACAAGTATTTCTTTACAGGATGCAGCCCAAAAATGCCTTAGCTGAGTTATTTTCAATAAAAATTTGGTTGTCCGAATCCGCTAGGGCAGATTTTAAGTTGATGGCTGTAAATCAAGCATTGTTCCTTGGGATTGCGCCTTTACTTATATCCAAGCTCGCCCTCGCCACCGTACTTTTCGAGGCATTACACTTAATATTTGATGGGCGTACCTTACTGTTGGTTGATTCGCCCAACTTAACGATAGCCATAGGTTTCACGTTATCGGTGTTCCTATTGGATGATTTTACAAAATATGTTCTGCACAGAGCTCTCCACAGATATTCGTTTTTATGGGCTTTTCATCAAGTCCATCATTCGGCCGAAACGCTCACTCCGTTTACTGTTTTTCGTGCACATCCAATTGAAGCGTTGCTCTTTACGTTACGCACAATCCTAGTCCAAGCAATAACCATATCTGTCTTCTTGTTTTTCTTCGGTGACCGTGCAGATCTCTTAACTATTTTAGGTGCGAATGCTTTTTTGTTCGTATTCAACGCCGTAGGTTCAAATCTGCGCCATTCTCATATATGGATTTCATATGGACGGTTTGTGGAAAGACTATTGATTTCCCCGGCCCAGCATCAAATCCACCACTCCACAGATAGTAAGCATTTTGATCGAAATTTTGGAGTAGTTCTAGCAATTTGGGATGGAATGTTTGGAACGCTAATGCTGGCGGGCAAAAAACAAAAATTGAAGTTCGGAGTTTTGAATGGAAATCAGCATGACTTGTCCTCTTTATATTTTTTACCATTTACAACGTCGGTGAACGCAATTGCAAAAATTTTGAAAAAGGATTCAAAGAGAATGGTTCAATTTTTAAAGGCTGTGTCCCGTAGCTCGGGACTAGTGGGTGCGATTTTATTGGCCGTGTCGATATTTGGGGTGTCCTTTTCTTTCGGGAACGCCCTAGCTGCTGAACTGAATATTTATTCTCATCGTCAGCCATTTTTAATAAAGCCTTTTCTAGAAGCTTATGAAAATAGAACCGGCACGAAAATAAATGTGGTTTATGCTTCCAAAGGTTTGGCGCAGCGCCTGCAGGCAGAGGGGACCAGGAGTCCAGCAGATGTAATCCTCACTGTTGATATTGCGAGGCTGTATGTCTATGCAGATAAAAACCTACTAAAACCCGTGATATCAAAAGTACTTGAGACAAATATTCCAGCTCATCTGCGCGACCCTGAAAATAGATGGTTTGGCTTTTCCAAGCGCGCGAGGATAGTAGCAGTATCAAAAAATGCTCGGGATGCAGCAGGCATTGCAAGATATGAAGATTTAGCTGATCCGAAATGGCGGGGTCGTATTTGTTCAAGGCCCGGCAGCCATGTTTACAACCGAGGGTTAATTGCATCTTTAATACACACCTCCGGCGTAGCAGCAGCGGAGTCTTGGGCAAAGGGAGTTGTTTCGAATTTAGCCAGGAGGCCGCAGGGAAATGATCGCGCTCAGATAAAAGGCATTTATGAGGGGGTCTGCGATATTGCAATCATAAACAATTATTACTTTGGAAAACTCAAGCATTCAGAAAATGTAGAACATAGAAAATGGGCAGGGTCAGTGAAACTAATATTCCCTAATCAAAATGATAGAGGTTCACACGTGAATATTTCTGGCGGCGGGATAGCTAAATATTCAAAAAATCATAAGGAAGCAGTCCGGTTTCTAGAATTCCTCACATCCAAACAAGCACAGCAGCTGTATGGGGCAATAAATTTTGAGTATCCAGTCAATGCTACAGTCCCCCTGTCTTCCGAATTAAATACATGGGGTACGTTTCGCGAACACAAAATGCCTATACTGATGATCGCAAAGCTTGCGTCAGAGGCCCAGAAAGTAATTGATCGGGTAGGGTGGTAGCTGTCATCGGAAAATCGACTTCAGAGGGCATGAAAGGGCGGGTCAACCTCTGGGCAATAGCAGCTATCCTTATTGCGGGCTCTTTTTTAACGCCGGTGGTAGCGGTCTTTGTGACAGCAGCGGGTGACAGCGATGGTCTTTGGCAACACTTATTTACCACAGTTCTGCCGCGGTATGTTTTCAATACTGTTGTGTTAATGGCCGGGGTGGGCTTATTAAGCGTTCTTTTTGGCGTAACGACTGCTTGGGTTGTCTTCAGATATGAATTTTGTGGCAGGCAATGGTTACAATGGATTCTGTTGCTGCCTGCCGCCATTCCTTCATATTTGATTGCTTATACATACACTGATTTTCTGGAATATGCTGGGCCAGTTCAGGGTGTGATACGGAACTTCTTCAGTTGGCAGTCAGCGCGTGATTATTGGTTCCCAGAAATACGTTCTATGGGTGGCGCAATATTTGTTATGAGTGCTGTGTTGTATCCGTACGTTTACGTTATAGCTCGTACAGCATTCCTGCTTACTCCAACATCATATTTTGAAGCGGCCCGTATTTCAGGTCGTAATATGTTTTGGTCCGTTGGTCTCCCATTAGCCAGACCGGCCATAGTCGCCGGTGTAGCATTAGTGATGATGGAAACGATATCCGATTTTGGAACGGTAGAATATTTCGCAATCGAAACACTTACTCTTGGTATTTTCAATGTCTGGCTTGGAATGAATAATTTGGCAGCAGCAGCACAAATTGCAACCTGCTCCTTCCTCTTCATCATACTATTACTTCTGGTAGAAATACTAGCTCGTGCTAAAAGGCGTTTCGTTGACACGACGCGAAATTCGGTCTCTTTTTTACCGAAGCCGCTTCATGGTTGGCGTGCTGGTTTTTGCTTGTTTTTTTGTTTAATTCCCGTGGCTGTGGGTTTCGTAACGCCTGTTTCGGTTCTCGTCGGGTTTATTATCGAGGGACATTCCACCGCACTTACTACAGATATGTTTGACGCCGCTGCAAATTCTATTTTAATCGGGTGTTCAGTTGCCAGTTTGGTTGTAGCAACAGCTGTGTTTATGGGATTGGTGGCATCATTTAATAAGAATTTGGTTGTCCAGCGACTAACTGCGATTTCGTCTTTTGGATATGCGTTCCCGGGCACTATTCTAGCCGTGGGTGTTGTTACGGCTGGAGGTGCTATAGATACTCATATTGCTAAAATTTCTGCGGATATATTCGGTTGGGAATATGGTGGTGGTCTGACGAGTGGCGTTACATTAGTGATCTTTGCATGCGTGGTTCGTTTTCAGGCTGTTGGGTACGGCGCTGTTAAGTCAGGTCTAGCTCGAATTTCGGAAAGCATGATTGAAGCCAGCCGAGTCCTTGGACATGGATTTAGCCAAACAATGGGTTCGGTAATTTTCCCTATGATACGTCTTTCCTGCATTGCTGGAGGTCTTTTGGTTTTTGTTGACGTAATGAAGGAACTGCCCATGACGTTATTGTTACGTCCTTTTGATTTTGAGACATTAGCAACCTATGTATACCAATTTGCCAAAGATGAAATGTTGGAGAAGGCTGCTTTGCCTGCATTAGCAATAGTTGTGACGGGCGTAATACCAGTGATTGTGATGAATGCCGCCTTAAACCGCTTTCAGCCTTTGTATAAATCAGGAAACTAAATTGGTCCCTAAGGACCTCGAAAGTGAGTGAAATATCGATGTTAAGGCGTTTTCAACGATAGCTCCAAGGTTTACCTGTTTGGCAGGCGAGTAAACAGGTTAAGAAAGAACGTCTTCAGTAAACCATTCAGTTGGTAATGCATTTCCGATCTTTCTTTCTTTTGCTCGCTTGTAAAGTAACGCACCGCAGACAGCAAATTGAAGCGCAAGGCCGCGATAGTTGAGGAAACATGTTACCTGCTCATCAGAAACACGACCGCAAGCTTTTTTTGTTATGAGGTCCGGCAATGTTGGGACGCTGCGCAAGTAGTTCATACGCGGATCGTTACCTGCTTCTTTTTCTTGATCCTTGATTACCAAACCGTGGGTGCTTTCGTAGTTACCAAAGTCCATGCTTTTCGTGTCATGCATTGCGGTCACATTAGCATTTCTGATTGCTGCTAGAGCGATTTCGTTATCTCGAATAGAGCTTATGTGCATGCCTGGTTCAACATGATCATTAAGTAAAACATTTTCATTTGAATTTGTTGCGCAAAGTACAATATCGCTTCTTGACACTGCATCACCGACATTTCCAAAAGGCTCCATGTCAACCTCTATCTCTGGCGACATTGTTTCACAGAAGACTTTGCAATTTTGGAAGGTCATGCTGTAAACCCTAAATTTTTTGATATTCTTAATAGCAGAAATAGCGATGACCTGGCCGCCGGCTTGCCATCCTGACCCAATCAGGGCGACGGTATCGGCGTTCGATCGGGCCATATATTTTGCGCCGAGGGCACTCGTTCCAGCCACTCTGAGGCGTTGCATCACCCCATCAGGAAATATCATTAATGGTTCTCCCGTTTCAGTGCTGAAAAGTAATACTAACCCTGTCCATCGATTGCCGGGCGCTAGTGGAACTTTTTGGCGCCGAACCTTTCCCTCGACGGTCGGATAAGAGAGTATATCTGAATTTATACGCACTGCTCCAACACCTAAACTGGGGACAACCGAACTCATAGATTTTAATTGGTAGACGGATTCTGGATGTGATGTGATTGTATTCAAGTCTGCTCGTGAACCGAGAATGGCTTGTCCCGCTGCTGCCTGGCGATACCCTTCCTCAAGCGTATGGATCACATCTTTTATATCCAGTAACTGCGCAACTTGGTCATTAGATAAGACAAGGGTCATAGTAGGCCGGTAGTGTTGTGGATACTAACAATTAATCAACTTAGAGTTTTTTTAAAACCAAACTTTACTGGTAAATTCCGTACATAGAATCGCATATTTTACTAGGGCTGATAGCGAAAGGGTATCATGTTTTTTTCTTTGTAGATTTAATAAAAAAAGCACCGACAGCCGTGAATAAACAAACCCAAACGAGAAAGTTGAAGCAATCTAAGAATGCTATAAACTCCGCCTGCTCGTTAATCATTTTCCCAAATGCGTGAAGCCCAGATTGGTCTAACATATTTAAGTCTTCGGGCAGGGCCATGTGGCGAAAACGTTCGTTATATGGGGATATATTTTCGCCGAGCATTGCACGATTAGTTTGTTGATACCGAAGAAGTTGAGCAACAAGAACTGAAACTCCTATGCTTGCGCCGATACGCCTCGATAATGCTTGAAAAGCGGTGGCATCAGGTCGTAACTCATTGGGTAAATTAGCATAAGCTGAGGCAGTTAAAGTTGTTGAGAAGAAACCAAAGCTGACTCCTTGAAGTGCAATCAAGAAGACTAAGCTCGTTGGATCTATGTCTGGTGTAATACGTGCAAGAAAAAAGAACGAGGTGCCCATTAGTATGCTTGCAGTAACTATCAGTGGTTTTGGGCCAATCCGGGCAAGAATATGCCCAACAAAAACTGAAGCAAACATGGTTGCAATACCCCGTGGGGTTAGGATTAATCCAGAATCAAGGACTGGATAGCCCATATAGTTCTGCAGCAAAGCAGGAAATAATGCGATAAAGCCAAACATCATTATGCCATTAAGAATCAAATATGATGAACAAATCGTAAAATTACGGTCTTTAAAGAGTGAGGGATCGACAAATGGTCGACGCGCAGTGAAGATATGAATTATGAATAGATACAGCGCACATCCTGCGACGGCAGCGGCTATTATTATTTCATTAGATTGAAACCACGACTGCTTTTGGCCGCGGTCCAATACCCACTGAAGGCAGATCAGAAAGGTGCCCAGAAGGAGAAAACCTGTCAGGTCAAAATTACGAGTTTTATCGGAATCATTTTCACGCACGAAAAAAAATATAAGTACGAATGCCGTAACGCCGCCTGGTATATTGACGTAGTAGTTCCAACGCCAACTATAAAACTCGGTTAGGAAACCGCCTAGAACTGGACCAACAATCAGACCCACCATCATGCCTACACTAAACCAGCCAAGTGCAATATTATGCCGTTCTTTGGGCCAGGCATCCAACAAGATTTGCTGAGCAACCGGCACTAGTGGGGCACCAAAAATTCCTTGTACGAACCTACAGACCACGATCTCTAACAAGTTTTCAGAACGTCCTGCAAATGTTGAGGCGATTACGAAACCGACGATACCGATAAGTAGTACTCGCTTTCGCCCAAAGCGTCGGCCTAACCAAGCCGTGAGTGGAGTAAAAACAGCAACAGCAATTAGGTACGCGGTCAGGACCCAAGAAATCTCATCGTGAGAGGTAGAGAAGCTCCCCATCATTTTGGGTAAGGCAATGCCAGATAGAAAAGTGTCCATCGACTGCATGCCTGAAGCAAGGCATACACCAATTGTCAGAAATAATAATTGGACAGGGTTTCCACTTGCAACTTCGCCATTTTTAACGGTTTTCAAATCAATGTCTTTCGGGATTTAGGCAATATACTAGAAATAATTAGTAGCGCTTACACTGAGCTAAATGAGGTATCACATTGGGCTGATATGCTAAAATGAAGCGTCTATGACATGCCCTCTCTTATATTCACCAGTCGCGAACTGCATTTCCTATTGTAAATAGTGAAAGATATTTTTGTAGGGTTTGCCGGAAACAATATTTTACAGTGGTTAGCCTTAATTCGGTCTTTAATAGGAATTCACTTCAAATCAAATGACGTTTTTAGGCAATTCAGCGCTCTGTGCCGGAATGATTTCATTTTTGCTACTTTAACGGATCATCTGTCACTACCTATCAACGTTTACCCCATTTTTTTTCTTCGACGGTTTCTTCTTCGATGAGATAATAGTCCTCTAGCCCGATAGCGTCCTCGATACCCTGGCGTGCCGAAATATTTTCGGCGTCGGTCATACCGGTATAACTTCCCGTCGCATGAATTTCTTCCAGAGCCTTTTTTGCATGATGGAAACTCACCGTTAACCAGAGTTGTGCATCAATGCATGCCTTGTAACCCATATCCCGGAGTTCATTATTACCATATAACGGTCTCCCATCTCGATTGCCGCGGCTTTGCACGTAAACCATAGGGATGGCGCATTCCTTTGGTGCCTGCACAGCCTCTTCGTGATTAGTTGGGAATATAAGTCCCATGTCAGCACCTTCCTCTGCACCCATGTTGACGCGTTTGACGGCTTCACCAAACCCCTCAAACCGGCAGGTATCTGAACGTACTATTACTACAAAATCGGGATCTTTCGTGTCGCGTTCACGGCAAGCATAACGAATTTTGTATGCAAACTCATCGGCTGGAATTGCATGAGCTACATATTTATGATAATGCGCTCGTTTTGGATAGAGTTGGTCTTCTATGTGCACACCAGCAACGCCTGCACTAATAAATTCTCTCACGGTCCGCATGCAATGAAGTGGTTCACCAAAGCCAGCACCAGCGTCAGCGATAATGGGGATAGAACAGCTTTGGGCAATTTCACCAGCAACGTTTACTTGTTCACTCATTGATAACAGGGGTTCCGAGACCGCTTTAGAGCCACCTGTGACGTACCCACCCACGTAAGCTGTTTTTAGCCCAATTTGTTGTGCTACAAGGGCGCAAAGTGGATAATATGCGGCCGGCATGTATAAGAAATCATCGCCTGCTAATAATTTCCGTAACTTTGTGGTTATTTTTTCCATGTCTGTCTCCCGAGTTGTACGAAGTGTACACCAAAAATAGCAATTAAATTCGGTTTTATTATGGGCCAAAGACTTCAGAAAGCAAAATGCCCCGATTGGCCGGGGCATGCATGTATCGATGGTTATCAAACTTTAAGAAACTAAAACTTCTTCAAATTTCTTATTAGCACGTTCCAATGAATAGGAAACAGGGAGTAAACTCGGACGTAATTTGCTCGGAATTGATATAGGCACCTGCATTAACGCATTCACGAAATCCATTCCCGGCTCGGCAAGTGTTATTGCTTGAGGAGAAGTCTGAGTTGCGACTTCCTTAAGACCGCCTGCTTGTGGTGTTCCAATTATAGGGGTCCCCACTGCAAGCGCTTCTAGCGACGCATTCGACATACCCTCCCATCGCGATGTGAGTAAAAAAGCATCTGCACCCGCGTAGAAACCCCATGGATTATTTATGAAACCGGCGAACCGAAGCTGTTTCATGACCTTCATTTCATTAGCTTGGGCAATTAAGGAATCTCTCATATGCCCTTCACCAAATATTGTAACATGAGTATCAGGCGGCATATTTCGCAACCAAGCGATTAGGCGGTCGAATCCTTTTTGGTCAACAAGTCGGCCCGATGCGACAAACCGCCTTCCCTTTCCGGGATAGCGTTTGATTTTGTTAGCTTGACTGCGGACCCATTTTGTATCGACCGGATTAGGTAAAACTACTAACTTTTCACCGGACACTTTCCACCTTTCACGCAGTTCTTTTGCGATAAGCTGGCTTGGAGCAATTACATGTGTCGCGCGAGGGTAAAGGTAGCGATAAAGAAACTGGGCAAGGAACGGTAATCTAATTGCCTTCACCGTAACATCTACCGCATTTGCTTCTCTTACTATTACTTTAATATCAGAGCCAATGCTCTTCCATATTGAAAGGATACAAAGATTCAGATAGCCCATAGTTGGGACAACGGCGTAGGGCTTTATCTTTCGAATCTCCTTAATTAAGCGTTTGATAGCATAACGTAATCTCGGGCGTCCAAGATTAACAACTGCAACATCGTTGGCGATGAGATTTTGGAGGGGACCTTTCGCATCTAGCGCAATGATCGAAGGGATGTAACGATTTCGGTCAAGGCTATTTGCAAGCATAATAATTACTCGCTCGGCTCCGCCTCCTGCAAACGAAGGCACTAAAAAAACTATTTTATATTTCATCCGGCTACCGTGCTTTGCCAAGCTATGAGCAACTCATTTGCTCGCGCTTTCCCATTACACAGTTCTGCCACGCGCTTGCGTCCAGCTGCGCCCATTTTTTTTTCCAATACAGGATTATCTGCCAGCGATATTATATTCGCTGCAACTGCTCCGGCATCAAAATCATGATTTAAAAAACCGGTCACACCGTCTTCGACAAATTTGTCATACGTGCCTACTGATATGACGGGTTTCCCTGCTGCAAGGCCTTCTAGGATATCGCGACCCCAAGGGTTCGACTCCCGGGTTGGCTTGATCAGCGCGTTGCAGGACGCGAGTACGTTTTCTGGGTCAATTACGTGCCCCAAAAAAACAAACATATCAGAGAGGCCGCATTCAGTAATAAAATCATCGAATTTTTTACCCTCTCGAGCTGCTCTTCCGCAAGGGCCCGGCAATGTACGCGGCATGTACATATTACCCGCGAGAATAAATAAAATATCGTTCCGCCCTTGATCCTTTAATGCGCGGGCAATTTCTGCACAGCGATCCACCCCGCGAACCCATGCAAAATTAGATAAGCTGGCTACTTTAAACCGATCATCCGATGGAACTAGGATGTGGGGTTTGTGTTGTTTTAGATCAACAATATTGTGGATTATGTTACCGGTTATTGGTAAGCCAGTAATACGTTCAAGCGTGGATCGTTCATTCTCAGTAATAAATATCAATTTGTGCATGGTTTTTGCTATGCATCTAATTTGAAACCGGCAAAAGATCGTGCCGTAGAGGTTGGTGCGAATATGCATCGAAAGTTTGGCATTGGTGCGTGGTTTTAGCCACCGAGCTAACCAAAATAAAGACTCATGATTGAAGTGGACCACATCGGCAATTCGCGATGCCTCCAATAGTTTTTTCCGAAAATATCGAGACTTGACCCAATCAGATATGAAACGCAGGTAGACTATTATATTTCTGCTTAACTTGGGCAGAGAGGAGACCTTTGGCATTTTTGACTGAACTGTAACTGTTGCGCCGAGATTCCTATATTTATCTTGGATTGGTCCTGCAGCCTTGCACCAGATGGATAAATCTAGTTTGGTTCGGTCTATATGCGCAATACTTTCATATAGGCTTCGCGAGGACCCTCCGAAGCCGCCCTCAATGTCAAGACAAAGCACTCTAAGTTTTTTCACGATTAAGTTCTATTTTGTGATAACATTTTAGCGGTGGCCGTCCAGCCAAGGTGAAAGGCTGCGTCTATTACTGATAGTCCGGAAACAAATTGATCTGAACTCTGAGTATATGCAGGATTGACGAAAGCCCTGTACGTCAGCGAAATTCCTGCGCTGGAAAATGTTGTTTTATCTTGATAATTATCACCTCCTTCTCCTGAGAGATATTTACCGCCGGGTGCGAGTATACTAACGATCTTGGCAAGACGTTTATCGCCCACAAGGTCGCCTAAGACCATTGACGATGAACGTTTGAACGTGCAGCTAAGTTTTAATAATGAACTGAGCCGTTCGATTAGTTCAATGTTAATGGAGGCTAGGGAGTCGCACGGTAGTTCACAGTAAATATCCTTGATATCGCTCCAGATCTCGCCGAAAAAAGGTGATTTTTGATAAAAACCCTTGAGCCCATCAATATGCCGTCGCACCCAATCACCCTGGGCGGGCATGACATTATCGATGGTATCACCATATCTAAATGATACTGGCACGGTAAGCCAACGCGGTTTGTCCGCGTGCAGAACTTTGACCCTGTTGATATAGCTATTTTTGCTGTATTGCACATCATCAAGAAAAACGAACTCGTCGGCCTCAGAAATTTTTGCGAAGTAACCAAGCCACGGAAGATAATTTGGTTGGTGGATAGCTACAACTCTCATTGTGCCCCAACATCGTATATATCAAGATACAGTGTTTCACCGTCTGCAGTTTTGTGAGGAATGCGATCATGAGCCGGCATGTTAGATACGCTGTTTATCGCTACGATTTTTCCACCTATTTCAATTGTCGCGGGTGGCCAAGGAGGACTTAGTGCTCTGACCGTATTTCTGAATTCTCTAGCAGTAAATTCAGAAGTTAAAAAGCCATCCTTTGGTTGGCGGTTGGGCCATACCCTCCCTGTACGAAGATCAGGTTTGCGTGGGATGAAATTTTTCGATGTTGAATTAA
>MDTC01048886.1_pt1 | contig 14605 bp, 4 predicted proteins | sample 811181 | NCBI WGS metagenome assembly MDTC01 (sample SAMN05326644, study PRJNA326480) | marine metagenome | isolation source: seawater | place: Pacific Ocean: North | collected 2011 | reverse complement strand
GGCTGGTGAGTGGGAGAGTTCGTTCATGCGCGTTACCTTTGGCGGGAAAGCTTCCGACAAACGAGTCAGCATGAACAGCCAGCTCACCGGAGCAGAACTCTATACTAATAGAGTGTCAGAACTTTGGTTTGTCGGCAAAGAACTGCTTCGGACACGGCAGATATATGGAGTGGGTTCTGATTTAGCTAAGGAAATGTGCGCCAGAAACTACGATATGACAAAGGGAACAGGCACGCTGAGAGTGAAAATTGAATCGAAACCGGAGTTTAAAGCTCGATTCGGTAGGTCACCTGACTTAGCTGATGCTGCGTTCCTTGCTCTCGATTGCGCTCGCCAGCGTATGGGACTCGTGGCCATTGACCCACCGAAAGACGAAAAGGGTGCGGGGTTCAAGAAACAGGTTACGATAAAAAGTCTTAGTGGCGCACTCAATAACCCCGACACCAGCTTACTCAGCTAAAAAACTTTTCTTCTAGACCTTTAGTTCTTTATTATATATAATAAAGGACTAAGAGCCCGAGAGAAAAGTTTTTTTGCCTAAATCCCGAAGATTGACACTTTCCCCTAAAACCTGTATCTTCTGCCTGTGGCGAATAAGCGTTTCAAGAGGCTCCCGTCTGGTCGTATCCAATATCACGGGGAGACTTTTGCGGGCTTCAATAAGCCGAAGCGTGCGCCAAAAGGATCAAAAAAGAAATTTGTCGTTCTAGGTAAGGAGGGCGACAAAATAAAGAAAGTCGGCTACGGCCACCGAGATTACAGCGATTTTACAAAACACAAGAACCCTAAACGTCGAGCTAATTTCCGCGCTAGGCACAACTGCAAAACTGCAAAAGATAAAACAACCGCACGCTATTGGGCGTGTAAAAAACTTTGGTAATTATGTCTGAGAAAGATAACAACCCTGTTGATAGCGAGAAAGAGAAAAGAGCAAAAGCAAAAGCAGAAGAAAAAGCTCAAGCAAAAGCTCAAGCAAAAGCTCAAGCCGAAGCTAAGGTAAACGAGGCTCTCGATAACGATACTGGAATGTCTATGCAACAAGCGGCTGACTATTTAGATAGTTTATCAGTCATCCCTAAAGAAGAAAATAATGCGATGTCTACGGCACAAGCAGGTGATTATTTTTCTGATTTGTCCGTCATCCCTAGAGGAGATACTACGATGTCTGTGGAACAAGCAGGTGAATCTCTTGCTGGGTTGTCTATGTTTCCTGAAGAAACTAAAGAAGATAGTCCAGATCCGATGAAAGCCCTCGCCACTTCTTTGGGAGAATCTTATGTCGATTTAGGGATGAAGGCGTTCGATCAAGAAAAAGCTGCTAAAGAAAAAGAAGCAGTAGCTGAAACAGGAGCTACCTCTAAAGAAGAAGCTGCTCAGAAAGTCTTGTTTCAGAGGGAGTTTGGGACTGGGCTTGCCACATTAAAAGCCATGGAAGACCCAAACTATGAAATCGGTAGTGGGTCTCCTCTCCGTCGAAAAGCTCGCCCTATCGGGCCTGCATCGGGTAAGTTCCGTAGAGCTGCTCGAAGGCTCCGTCGTCAAGGTTACGGTGCTGCTGCTCAACAGATGGCTATGAGAGGGGAGATGGCCCGCATGGAGGAGCCTTCAATCGACACCCCCGCTGCCCGTGGGCAGAGGATGACCCAAAGAATTATAGCTGCGCGAGAAGCACAGAAGCAGGATAAGATCCTGACTGAAACTGAGAGACGCGCAAAGGAAGCTGATGCGCGTAGAATGGCTCTCCAACAACCTATACGTTTAAGAAAAGAGCAAGTATCTTAGAGGAAATGGCCATAGATTACAATCAGGATATAGCACCCCTCCGGCAGCAGTATTTTCCAATGCTCGCTGGGGAGCGAGCTTTTGATCAAACGATGCGTTATCGGCAGGAGGTTGTTTTGCCGATGCAACAGCAGACGATGAAGCTGATGCAACAACAACAAAGCATGGATGTTCAAGATCTTTCGTTTAGGCGTCAGCAATTTGAATTTGATCAGGCGAAGAAAAGAGCAGAGGCTCAGAATGAGGCTTTGGCTATGCGCCCTGTAGTAGCCGATAAAATTAATTCTATCTTTGAAGACGACACAATCGATACAAACGAAAAGTTTGTGGAGCTAGGAAAGATTTCAATGTCAGTAGCCCCTTATATGACTGCTGGTTCTTCTTTGAATCAGTTGTTTAGCTCTGCGGGGGATGTCTTGAAGGCCCAGTCTTTTTCTGAGAAACAGCGAAAAGAAGAGCAACTCTTTGAAGAGAAAAGGCAAAAAGAACTCGAAGCCCGTGAATTATCTCTTGTCGAAGCAGCCTCCAAGATAGGTGAATTCGATATGGCAAAAGAGATAGCTGAACGAAGTGGGGAAGTTTCAACTGCTGAAGAGATAATGATGAAGGCGGGGAAGCAGGCGCAAGAACAAACTCTCGGGCTAGCCAGACAAAAAGCTTCTGAGGAAGCCACTAAATCCTACATTAGTAATCTTAAATCCTTCCAGACAAGTCTAGGTCAGTTAAAGTTCGATCAATCAACACAGGCTAAGGTAGATGGACAAGAACCTAAATTAGACGCTGCTTCTAAATCTCGACTTAAAAGCTCTCTTAGGTTTTTGTTATCTAACTTCCCTTCTCCAGATAAGTTTATTGAAGGGCGTTCAGACGAAGATCTTCTTAAATTAGCAAATGATTTAATCGCTAACAAACTAGCTCAATATAGCCCTGAGCCAGTGATCGGGCTACAGTCCGCTTTTGGCGAATAGAAATTCTCCCTAACACATATTATTCAGCTATGACTGACTACGAAAAAACGCTGCAAGCCCTAAGCTCTGCAAAGCCAGAGTATCTTAAATTTTCACAATGGTCGGCTGACAAGCAGATCGTAGATCCTGTTAAGGGGAAACTAGATTACGCTAATTATCTACGTAAATCGTATATTGACGCTGGCCTTGTATCACCAAAAATGGAGGTTGATATCCAGCAAGGACTGTTTGGTTCTCTGGTCAAAGACGGTCATCTAGAACAAGGAGACTATGAGGGTTTTAAAAATCTTTCTTCAGCCCCAACAGCCTCATTCGATACCAGACTTAATTTAGCTCAAAGCCATATTGATACTAACAGTAGGGATTGGGAAATCCTGACCGAGTATAAAGCGGCCCGCGACACCTTACCTGAAGGGGATGAGCAACTTCAGCAGATGGAGTTTGCGGCTAATAACGCTTTAGATCGTCAATATGAGACTGCGAAGAGAAAAATGCTACACTCCGGTGAGTTACCATTCATTGCAACTACTGACGCAGAGGGCAACCGCGTGATTCTTGCAGGTGACGCCGCAACTAAGATGAGCCTTAGTGAGGCTCTTGAGGCATCTAAAGCGGGAGGTGTTTCCCTAGCAGATGCTTATCTCGCCCAAGGGCAACTCGAAGTTGTTGCAGGCACGAAGATGCAGAGGTTTAAATATAACCGCTTCAATGAAGCCCGTAATGTTTTATCTAGTCTTGCTAAAGAAGATTCTGTTTTCTCTGACCAGATTAAAGCGCACGCTCAGAACTTATCTGAAGGAGAAGATGAAGGTCTTATGGACTGGACTGCCCGTAAATTAGACGACATCAGCGATGCTTTTTTTGGGTTCTTCTCTGAAGAGAAGGAGAAGCGTGATGAGCAGATGGAAGAATTGCAGGCGGTTAGCAACCAACGTGTTGTTCATGAGTTGAAAGACAAGCTAGATTCTTATTCTTTTGTACCTGAGGGTGAAGAGTTTTCTTATGAGGATATAAAGAATGCTTATGACTATCTCGTTCTGGAGGAGGCTTCTAGCACTAGCCTCTTTGATTTATATGAAGATGAAGAAGCTGGTAAAAATATTAGAATGACCTCCAGCGGTATTCCAGTTGTTCACTCTGCGGCTCTTGTAAATGAGAACGCTTTTGAAGCGATGGCGAAAGCACGCACAGATCTTGATCCAGAGATTTTCGAGCAGCTAAGACTTCAGAGAACTTCTTTGTTAAATAGTAACTTCGCTCAATATGACCGAGTTCTTAGTCGGAGTGGTGTGGACGATGAATGGCGTGAAGCTCTTATGGAAGGACGCGCCAATGGGAAACAGAATCACGAGATCTTAAATGATTTCTTAAAAGATAAAGACAATTACAGCACTTATTGGGAGAGGACAAAAGGCGTATTAGCTTCGGTTGTTGAAGGTTCTGCAACGCTTTTAGCGGCAGTCCCTGCTGCGTTTGGTAATGAAAGCGCAGCTAATGTTTTAGCACAAGCTTCTCAGGATGCTTCCGACCGGAGAGAAGTCGCTAAACTCTTTAATCAGGAATATGGTTATACGGCGGAGATCCTAGAAGCAATCGCACCTATGACTACAGATCTTTTAGCGACGGGATTACTTGCTGCTGGAACGGCCCCTATAGGGGGTGTTGGTGGTGCAGCTTATGTAACGGCAAGGGCAGGATCTGTTGCTGGAATCAAAGCTCTTACTAAAAATATCACTTCAAATGTGATTAAATCGGCCCCTAGAATTATTGGTAGAGGTGGTTCTTCTAAACCCTTATCGGAAGTCATTGAGGCTTCTCTTAAACAAATTGACGGTAAGCTAGCAAACGACGCTCTGAAGGCTTATAATAATTCACTTGCTCGCAAACTAGGAGTCCAGACGGCTATCTTTATTCCGGCTGCAACACGATCAGGAGCCTCAACATACGGCACAGTCACAAACGCCTTGAGGCAGTCTTCTGATCTTTCTAAGGAACAGATTCACGATAGGGCATTAGGAGCAGGTCTTCTTAGCGGGACAATTACTGGCGTTATCACATCAGGATTCAGCCTTCTTGGTCGTGGTGGTATCGATGATGCCTTCCTACGTGGTATGTCCTTTAAAGAGTTTAAAACTGTCTTAAATAGCATAGACGATTTTGCTGAAACTTTTACTACAGATAAAGTCAAGTCCGTCCTTAAATCAACCATTAAAAAGTCTCAAGCCAAAGGGGGTAAGTTCGGCCTACTATCATCTATTGGCCGAAACTTCGGTGATGAAGCAATGGAAGAAGGTCTCGACCAGTTCATTAATTCTTACGTTGAGGACGCTGCTTTAGACCAAGATACCCCAATGATGGATCGTCTAGAACAGACTTTCGATGCGATGGTTATCGGAGGTGTATTAGGAGCAGGCGCACCCGCCGTGCAAAAAGTCGGTTCCAGATTTAAGTTGGATGCTTCGATGCGTCAACAACAAGAAGTAGATTTCAGAAGAAACATTTTTGAAACAGCTTCTGAAAACTTACGCGATACTGGCAGCCCTATTACTGCTGCTGTTCTTGAAACTCAATATAAACTTGCGGCTAGAGTGAGGGATGAATCAGGCCCACTCTTAGGTGAAGAAGTGCAGCCGCAAGCAGTTACTTTGAGTGTTGGACAACGTCTTGATGCGATAGCTCCAGAAGAGGTTGAACAGATTACTACTACGATATCTGAAGATTTTGAGGCCACCTTGCCAGAGGATCTGCAAAACAAGTCTATATCAGAAATTATTTCTATTGCAGATGCAGTGGACCCCGAAGCCGAAGTAACTCCAGAACAGAAGGTAGCTATTGAAATCCGCGATTCTGTTGTAGCATCTCTTGACCGTCTAGACGAAGCCTCTCAGCAGGAAGCTGCTGAGGATGCGGTTAAAGCTGATCAAAAAGAGCAGGAGGACACAGAAGAAATTATCTCTACGATCCAACAAACTCCAGATAAAGTTCTTCGCCGTAAAGTTAATGAAGTCCTTTTCCTTAACTCACCAGAAAAACTAGAAAACTTCCCGAACGCTAAAGATAAGAAAGCTATACAGAACGCGGAGAAAACAACAGGGGACATTTTTATCGATGCTGAAGATGTTGTAGAACCAGATGAAGTTGAAGAGGTTAGTACTCTAAAAGTCCAGTTTATTGACCAGCCAGATAGAAACATCTTTAAGTCTGGTGATGATTTCACTGTCGAAGAGATAGACGCCGTAGAGGCAGTCCTTGATTTAGCTGAGACAGGCTTCCCTGTTCGTTTCAACTCCAATAAAACTTACGGTGTTCCTTTCACTACAAAGAAGCTTGCAGACAAGTCAGAGTTTCTTGCGAAGCAGATCTTTAGTAAGTATCCACATATCAAGTCAGAATACTACGCTAGTAAATTTACCGGAATGCGAGCGATTACCCGCTTCGACCCTTCAACAAGCAAAGTTTCAAAAGGTAAAGTCAAAGGTTTCCTCGATAATCGTGGCAACGGTATTTTCAACAACGATCCCGTCACTATGGCGGATATGCTTGCTCACGAAATCCGTATCCCTGTTCCCGATTCGGTGAATGTGTTTGATATCAACCCATCGATCAAAGTTCGTGGTGGTTATGTTATTGATGTCCTAAAGCCTTCGGATACTGGGATTGGGGTTGAGACAGCGGTTGAGCCTGTTACCCCAATTAAAAGTTTGGAGTTCGATGCAGCCGCTATCGAGAAACTGACTCGGATTCCGTTTATTGAAGCTACTAAAGATGACGTTGTCATGCCCTACGGGACTCGTGAGATTAACGAGAGGGGCTTCACTCAAGATGTCTCTGACCGGAGTGTTACCTTCGGGGATGTAAAACAACAATTAGATGACTTCTATGATAAGTCTAAAGAAGATCAAGGACTCCGTAAAGCTCTCCTACAAGGATCGCGAGGTGCTTCTTTGCAGCAAGGATACGATCTTCTCGATGACACCAATGCAGACATTGCTTTCAACGAAGCGTATCTGGAATATGTAAGACTTCTTCATCTCTATGAATTGAAAGGTCAAGCTGAAGGATCACTGGCTAATTTTGTTGAAAAGGTTGCTGGAGAAGTAAGGGTTAAGAACACTAAGAAAAGTAAAGGAGTATTTAAGAAAGCTCTTCTTTCCAGAGTGGATATTAATTCTGAAGCTGAACTCGCTCAAGCGGTCCAACCGTTTATTGCTGGTAAGGGTAATACACACACTGATTCTATTATTGCGTTTATTGATTCTCAAGTCTTTGGCAACGACGCCTTCAAGGCGGGTTCAATGCCTACTTTCGACTCTATCTTCAAAGCGAAGGTAAAGAACTACATTGCGAAAGAGAAGCTTAGAGGAGTTCAGAAAGGGAAGGACATCCAAGTTAACAATGCTGACTTTGATCTGGAACAAATCCCAGACCCTCAACAAGATATCTATGGTGAGGGTGAGCAAGATGTCGCTTATTCTGGAAGTTTAGGTTCTGTTGATGCTTCTGACACAATCGACAAGAACACATTCTACAAGACTCTCAAGAGTGCTATCACAGGAATGGTGGAACAGATTGATGCTTCACCTAGCTTGAGGTCGTCGATTGTCGATCTTTACATAGAGGCTATCCAGCCAAACGCTACTCCACGCCAACGTGGGATTGTTTCGGAGATGGCTACTCCTGATCTTATGGCTCATCTCGGAACCTATCTCGGAACGGGGAGCCACACTTCCCGTCCAGAAGTTCTGCAATTTGTAAGTAGACTTGAGAGCGAGACACTTGACGCTGGTGTAAATATCAAAGACGCCCTCTACCTTAGCTTCCTTACTTATCGGTATGAAGGTAATCCCTTGGATAACTCAGAAGCAATCACTGAGATTCAAAGACTCATGGGTAACTCACTTGGCCGTGATTTTAGTCGTAGAGATGCAACTAACTTCATCAAGTCAATGGACCAAGCTGTAAGACGGAGGTTCTCTCGCGCGCACGTCTCTGAAGAAGTCAGAGCTGCCCTTGAGCAACAAAACAAAGTTGATGTTGAAAGGCTTGGTCTTGTAGACGGAGACCCTGAATCGATTGTCTCCGCTCTCAAAAAGATCGCCAAGACGAGTGACCGTAAATCTCATAAATTAGTCGCTGACCTGCTTCTGGAAGACGAGGCATTTATCCGCAGCGTAGAGTTCTCGATGGGTGAAAGTCTATATTCAGTAGCTGGACAACATTCTCTTCTCAAAGACGGTAGGCACGTTGTATACGTGAACTTGAGAACGGGTAATGGTTTGGGTCTGGAAAATGTTCTTCTGGAAGAGTATGTCCACGCTTTTCTTTCTGATGTAGCGAGCAAGCCTGAAGAATCTATCAACGAGAATCAAAGAGCTGCCCGCCAGAGACTTCAAAGCTTGTTCACTCTCGCAGAGAAGGAATACCGCAAGAGCAAGATATCTACTCCTGTCTTGGAGGATGCGTTCGAGAACTTCGATGAGTTCTTGGCGAAGTTTTTGTTGTCACCTAAACTTCAGGCCCATATCAAGAGCCTAGAACCACCTGCTGGACAGCGAGGATTCTTCAAGAGGATCATGGAGTCCCTTATCTCGATGTTCCGTAAGATCACTGGTCGCGAGAAGAACATTTACACGGAAGCACTTTCGGATGTTATTTCTCTGAGTAAGACCCCCTTCAGGGCAACTGCGGTTCCACCTTCACAAGCGGCTATGGAGTCGGCGGAAGCCGCCGCTCAAGATATTGAAGATGTCACAGAGGTTGTTGGAGTTCAAGAGGATCAAACTCGTGAAACATTGACTCCAAAGCAGATTGAGTCTCAGCCCGATCCTGAACAAGTTCAGATTGATGAGAATATTGATAACGTCATTGATACTATCCAAGATTTTGGCGATCTAACTACAACAGATCAAAGGAAGATGGAGGCTGTGATGCTACATCTCAAGAACCGCCTTCCGTTGGGTGTTGAGGTTTCTATTGACATGGAAATGGACTCACCTGCTTCTGCAATTAGAAACACAGTTCAGATTAATCCTAGAATCTTGATGCAAGATCTAGAAAACTTTGACTTGCTCGGTTCAAAAGTATACGTAGAGACTCTTCTCAATCACGAGCTGGCGCACGTTGCGTCTTACAACGCGCTTACCAAAAAAGAGATCCAAGAGTATATCTCTACGTTTGATGAGACAGACTTCATAGAGGTAGCAAATGCTTATTACCGTAATGAAGCGGATCGTGATGCGTCTATTGATCTAATTCAAACCCAAATAACGGAGGAGACAGACCCCGAAGTAGTTAGACGAATAACCATAGAAGCGAGCCGTTTAGCTGAAGAGAAGCTACGTATGCACCTTGAAAAGGTTCGGACTGGAACAACAACCGAAGAGGATTACGACTTCTGGTCTAGCAAGCCTAGCTTGTTAGCTATTATCACGCGATACATACGCGCTTACTTCTCCAAGCTTGCTGCTATAAAGCAGATGAATAGGGGTTCTAGTGCTTTAGATAGCCTTCTTATGAAGGTAGATAGAGAAGCAACTCTATTGAACATAGGTTTCAACAGATCAACAGATCTCCAGAGTTTAGACGTGGACGACCCTGATGCTTCTGCATTAGAGTTTGCTCGACTTACGAATTACGACCCCATCGAAGAAGCTACTGTCCTTCAAGAGCAAGCAGAGAGCGCAGTGAGATTGTATGCCTCTTCCATTCCTGTTGACTACCCAAACACTCTCATGCGGAGAGCGCGCTTGAGGATGAATGATGCCTCTGAGTTTGTCCTCGACGAACGAGATAGGATTGATGTTGCACTAGAAAGAGGAGACATTGATGAGCAAGATGCTCGTGCAATTAGGAGATTACGTGATGATGATGAAACAGAATCTCTTATCCAAGAAGAGTTAGCTGAAGAACTTAGCGGCGTCTCACAGTTTACGCCAGTTGATCTCGACGTTGTCAGCCCTGATATTAACTTAGGATCGATTGTAAGCGCAATTAAATCTCTGAGCAACGATAACTATAAGGCTGAGGTTGATGTATATGAAGACGACTATTCTGGTGCGTTTAATATCGACATCCAACTTGTCGATCCTTCTGGTAATATCATAGCTGAGTTACAAGATACTGAGATCCGCCCATCAAAAGAAATTAGCGTTGGGTATATGGCGAACAGAACAGAGGCTTCTAAAGGATTCTCGTCTGATTTGATGACAGCCTTGATCATGGTTAGTGAACAGGCTGGTATCGAGAAGGTTATCACTGAAGCTGCGGGGTCAAATAAAGGCAGCGTTTTAAAAAGAAAGATTGTAAGTAGTTTCAACAGCATAGCGCGAACTCTGAGTGAGGAAGAATCTGATACAGATAAGAAAGAGTTCCTCGAACAATCAAAACTCAATCAATCGTTCGCGATGAATGGGTATTCTACTTGGCCTAAACTAGGTTTCAGACCAGATAACCCAGAACTAATTCAGAAAATAATTTCTAAATACCGTGATCCTGAATATACTACAGAGCTTGCGGATGACTTAGTTGATCAAATTATTTTCAATAAAAAGAAGTTTTTCGCGGATTTACCAGAAAACAAGAAACAAGTAATCCTTAAAAAGCTTCGTGAGGAAGCATCTAATATCGCAAGTCAGGTAGCTCAGAGCGCGGACTTTTTAGAGAGCGTCGCAATCAAAGATACTAACGGGAACATTGACCTTGTTAAGACTCTAAAAGGAGGAAGACCGTCTCAGAATAATAAGGCGGCGAATGCTTGGAGAGATATTGGTGAGTCGATCAATGTTACTTTTGATCTCACTGACGGTAGTGATTCACTTCAAGCCTACGCAAAGCAAACCATCCACCCCATACTTCTGAGACAGAAAGAAGTCAGGGCTTTAGTTGCTGAGTATAAACAAGCTAAAGAACAACCTGACGTAAACATCGAGGCACTTCGTGACGACTTCAATGATCGTGCATCAGACATGGGTATTGATTTCAAATTGTTCGCTTCCAGAGGGATGCCTACAACTCCAATATCCAACCTCGACTTCTCAAATGTGGTCAAACTTCTGGAAATGCCGATGGCTGAATTCCAGACTTACAAGAAGCCAGATACGTGGTTAGCTAGAATATTGCAAGGTGATGTCGGATCTCCGGTTCGCGATCTGATCGAACAGCGAGATGAGTTCAAACGGGCATCTATCTCTGCGGTCAAAGCTTTCCAATCTAAGTTTAAAGCTGTTGTAAAGGATGAGAACATCACGCTGACTAAGGATCTCCTTAACACCATCGCAGAAGCGCAAGGCTACTACGACGGTAACCTTGTCAGTGATACCTTCTACGCTAAAGAAGAAGCAGCGCATAAAGCTAGGAAAGAGTTAATTGAAAAAAATGACAAACTAACAAAAGCTGAGAAGAAAACTCAAATAGCAACGTCGAAACAACTCCGTAACAAGAACATATCTGACGCAGAACAGAATGCTATCTCTGCCATTGAAGATACTAAAAACAAAGCGGTCCAAACTCTGTCTAGAATATCACCTAAGCTTGCTAGGTTGATCGTGAGTATGCGTAAGGAGTTAATCCAACCCATCCAGAATAAACTCTCTGATGCAGGTATATCCAAAGAACTGAAGATCCGCATTGATCAGACGGGTGGGTTCTACATTACTAGAGCGTATAGGATTTTTAGTGATCCTACCTTCGCTAAGAAGGTCAGGGAGGATGCGAAATACAACAAGATCCGCCTAGCCGCAATGGATTTCTTTGAGGATAATCTCAAGAAACAAACACGCGAAGCTGCTTTACAAAGAGGAGAGTCTGCTTCTGAAGCCGATAAAGCCGCAGACAAAGCTCTTCGTGATGCAAACAAGCAGGCAGGTAATGGAAGAACCTATGCCCAGAATGTTCTCGAAACATTTATCTCTAGATACGAAGGGGTGATCTCTGGTGACTCCGCAGTGAGTAGCCGCTACTCGAAAGTAGTTAAGAACCTAACAAAAAGAAAGGACTTACAAAAACCTCTCCGCGATCTTCTCGGGGAATATGGTGCTGAGTCTGGCACTGACCTGATTGTCAGGACGTTCTCTACTGTATCGAACTTAGCGGCGGAGCAGGTCTTCCGCAGCAACCTAGCAAAGGTAGGTAAGAAGCAAGGTTTCTTGGTTGAGCCTAACGAAGCTAGAAAGAACCCAGAACTTTACACAGAACTTAAACCTAGTGCTAATCGAAATGACCCGCTCCATAATCTATATGTGAAGAGGGAATTATTCGAGGATCTGAAGGATGTGGTTAGCCCTATCGGCGGTTCGTTGTCGAGTAGCACGGCTCAACAAACCGTAGGTTCAATCGCGGCGACGTTACAGAATCTGACAGGTAAGTCGATGCTATTAAAAACTCTCGGTAGCGTAGGATTCTACCTAAGAAACATTTTAGGTAACGCCCTCTTCTTTGGTCCTGCACAAGGCATGAGCGGAAGTTGGAACGTCTTAACAGACTCATTGGCATTCTCACTTGAGCAGTGGAAAGACCCCAATAAAATGGATGCTTACCTCACCGAGCTTGTTGGTTTAGGTGTGTTTGGTGATGAACTGAGAGCTGGCATGGTCCGTGAGTTGTTATCTGGTGAGGTCTCTCCAGAAGCGAAGTTGTCGAAACTCAATAAATTTCTTGAAAGTCTCCCTACTGGTACAGGCATTAAGAAGTTCGTCAAAGGCACAGAGGAAAAGCTGACTGGTTTATCCGCATCCATCGACGGTTCTTTCAAGATCGCATACTTTGAACATGAACTGGACGTTCTCAGAAAAGCTAAGAAGCAATACCCTAACTCTGATATCGGCAAGCTAGATGACTATGCTTTGAAGCGGATGGCTGCAAAGAAAGTTAAGATGACGGCACAGTCATTGAGTCAAGCTCCTCCAATCGTCAAAGAGCTAACGAAAGGTAACTTCGGCTTACTGTTAGCCCCTTTCCTTCGATTCAAAGCTGAAGTCCCAAGGATCGTTTACAATACGTATACTTTAGCTAAGGAAGAGAAAGCTAGCGACAACCCAGCTATACAGGCTAGAGGAAAGAAAAGATTCAAATCTATGAATGCCATGTTGTTCGGGGTATCCTCGACTTCCGCCTACGCTCTTGCGTGGTTGCTGGGGATTGGGGACGATGAGGACGAAGCTCTTCGGAAGTCAATGCCTGCATACCTTAGAGGACATACCTTCTTCTACTTTGGAGATTCTGATGATTTAACTTCCATCGACCTGACTTACCTTAACCCGTTCAGCTTGTTAGCCGATCCAGTTATGCGTGGTTTTGAAAATCTTGTAAAAGGGAACGTCGGGGACGCTGCTTTCAGTTTTGTGAAGGGGATATTCCTTGACCAGTATCTCGACGATCAGATCTTAGCGGGGTCACTACTTGATCTTAGAGATAATCGAGACGCTACAACTGGTCGCCGGATTTTCATACCAGAAGCCGATGGTTTCCTCACTACATCCACAAAGATGTTGAGGTATCTACTTGAAGGTGCTTATGAACCTCGCCTGTTGAAGGACGGAAAGGAAGCCTTCAACGCATACCTAGCAGACTACGATAAGTTTGCGGACTCTCCGTATGGAGAATTACTGGATGGTATGCTTCCGGTTAAGTTGCACTCAGTCGATGCAGAGCAACAGTTCAGACGCTTCTTACGGGACCACCAATCACGTCTCAAGGACGTTACTGACCAGAAGTTTAAACTCTACAGCGATAAGCCCGTCACCGATGATGATGTCCGCGAAGTCTATGAAAACGATCTCAGGGGCCGCATGGCCCTCAACAATGAGTTGTATCGGGTCACTAAAGGATTCCAAAAACTCGGCGTCAATATCGGGACTCAATCTAGTTTGATGAAGCAATACGGTATTGGAAAAGACAAAGCTCGATTGATGTTCTTCGGAGCCATGGACCGACCAGATATTAATAAGAGATTCGCAGACGGTCTGGTGCAACGAGGTCATGCTGACCGTGCCTCTCTCCTTTATGGGGAGAGAGACAAGCAGCCACGCTACCTCATGCTGGAAGACTAGAAGCTCTCGACCCCGACGTGGATCTCTTTTGGGGCTTTGTCAAAGTAGCAAAGCAATGCAGGGCATAACCAGCCTTGCATTGTGTAGCCTTCTTTTAGTTTGATCTCGTATACATTACCACCATCTTCTTCACCTATCCACTTGAGGGAATGAGTGGAGTTTGGCCACGCTTTCGAGGAGAATGTGAGCCTGAACCCAGAGGCGACGGAGATCGGCACGATTTCATTATCTTCGAGGACGGCGTCAATGATCTCAGTCATACCGCAAACGAAAGCCTCTTCGTAAAGGCCGTGTTTGTCAGAGTCAAAGACCCACTGGTGGTGGAGAAGATAAGGGGCGATGGAACAGATTTGTGTTTTATTTTTCATGAGTTGGTATAAGTTAAAAGCCCTACCCTTTAGTAGGGTAGGGCCGGTGGGTTTAGTTCATTAAGTAGTCCAGCAACAACATAATCGCTAGAAATATTACGAAAGGCATCGTAGCCTGAATGTAATCAAACATGTCGCTTTCGGTCAGCCCGCTCCCTCATCTTGCGGAGTCGGCGGGCTTCTGTTCTAGCCATGTTCGTTACGACTACTATCATAGTAAGCGGAGCCATTAGTATCAGGCCGATGATTTGTAGGTAGTCCATATCTAGAATCTACTAACGGATTGAACTAAGTCGTCGATGGCGGCAGGCTCCGCCTTCTCGCGCCCGATGAAACCTTCGGAGGTCTCATCGTAGGTCAGGTCTTCGGTGTGGAAGATCTCTCCACCTAACCAACAGAACTTTTCGAGTTTAATTTCATCTGCAAAAAGTTCGAGGGCTTC
>MDTC01269370.1_pt1 | contig 14608 bp, 11 predicted proteins | sample 811181 | NCBI WGS metagenome assembly MDTC01 (sample SAMN05326644, study PRJNA326480) | marine metagenome | isolation source: seawater | place: Pacific Ocean: North | collected 2011 | reverse complement strand
GTATTTTGGTTGTATACCAACTCCTTTTTTTTCAAATTTTTCTTTGCAATTTGAGAATGGAAAGTCAAAATCAATGCCCCCATAATTTACTTTATGAGTTGTTTGCTTTGGTATACATTTCTCTTCTATCCACCATTCTCTTCTTTTATCTAAATCTTCAGGATCTACATCGGAACTATCCACTTTTTTTTTAGGATCTAATAAAAAATTACCAACGGGTAACTTTGCTTTCATACATTTTTTAGTAGCATAAGGTCCCGATCCGAATATTGCTTTTATATGATCAGTTCCCTTTATATTATGCATATCTTCAAGTATACCACCAATCAAACCTGTTTTACCAGGAACTGGACTTTTTTTCCCATCACAATTTGGTATAACACCCAATGGATATCCTTTCACATAAATATACTTTTGTTTACCAATGCATTCTTTTTCACTTCTTCTTCCACATGTTTGACCTGATACAGGATAAAATTTATTAATTCCCAATGTAGTTTTTTCAGGCTTTTTTATTTTACTTCCAAATAGTGCTCCTGCTCCTGTATAAACCAATGAATATTTAGCAAAATTAGAAAACCATACGTTCATAGCATTATCAACCGATTTTTTTCTATCTCCAGGTGGACATGTTATTTGTTTACCAAGACTCATTAAGATTTATCAAATAATATAAAAATGAATAAGAATTAAATAAATATTCAAACACAATGTTATGAAAGAAGTTTATGATTTTCTATATAAAAACTGGAAAAATGGACTGATTTGTTATGATGCGATTAATAGTATTATAGAATTTAAGAAGTTGTTTAAATTTGAATTAAAAGACGAAGATGCTGAAAAAAAAGGGTGGTATAATTATTTGTTTAAAAAAGGAGGTATGGCGGAAGATAACATACCATATGCTTTAGATTCTCTTCCATATATTAAACAACAAGACATAGTAATCCCAGATGATATAAAGGAACGATTGCAGTGGGTTGAAAATCAACCTTGGCATGAACAACGTACACCTGAATGGTTTGCTTTTAGACACTCGTGTATTACTGCAAGTTTCATACCAAAAGTATTAGGAAATGATAGTGAGTTTGATTCTGCTTTAAAAGAAAAAATATCACCCCCAGTAGAAAGAGGGGGTTTTGGAAATGCAGTAAAACATGGTGTTAAATACGAATATGTCGCTCAATCAATATACGAACATATGAATGATGTAAAAATATCTGAATATGGTTGTATTAGACATCCAACTATACATTTTCTTGGAGCATCGCCTGATGGAATCGTTACAAGTGTAAAAAGAAACCTTCAATTACTTGGACGAATGTTAGAAATTAAATGCGTATGGTCTCGTATTATTAATGGTATACCTAAAAACGATTACTGGATGCAGGTACAACTACAATTGGCAGCATGTAATCTAGAATTTTGTGATTTCTTAGAGTGTTTCATTGAAGAAACAACAGATGAAGATATATTCAAGAAGAAATCATCGAATACTGAATACTTTGGAATTGTAATTGATGTAACACATTACGATTCTTCAACAGAAAGAAAGTACTTCCTTTCTAGTGATTACGACAATGATTTAACTAAATTATTGTCTGTCAAAGAAACCTATGTAGATGAGATATTCAAAATATCTGAAATTATACATGTAGCATATTACACATTGGAATCTATGTCTTGTGTTACTATAAAACGTAATCGTGAATGGTTTGAAAAAAGTATTCCTCGACTTCAAAAATTTTGGGATAAAGTAGAAGAATACCGTAATAATGAAGAACTAAAACTTAATTTTATAAATAAAGAAAAAAGTAAAAGAAAAAGTATAAATAAGCAGCAAACATTGCACATCAAAAAATGGTTAGGTGATTAAAGAACTTACATGTTTTGTGGAGGATAAGAAGTGAATTTTGAATTTGCAGATGATGCTAATGTCGCACCCGATGGTACAACAGGTCTTTGAATAACAGGAGTTGATACAGGTACGGCTCCATTATAACGTACATAATCTTTTGGTGGTATACATTTGGAAAAATCTATTTGTGATGAATTTCCTTCTCTTGTTTCATCAATACCGAGGCATAGATTTTTACATGGTCCGCAACCATTTTGTTTCCAGGCAATTTCTGAATTCATTTTCATCAATGGTTTGGCATTTTTTATTAAATATGTTCTGTAATCATGACTGCAGTTTAGTTCATTTTCATGACGAAATAATGAGTTAGAATAGCAACTAGAACGATAATCTGTAAAGTGGCGCCCATCATCCATACGAGGAGGACAGTTGGAATACTTTAAAGTATTTTGACAATTCATATTATTAATAAAACTATTCTTTTTTTTTATTGACATAATTAAATGACGAAATGTTCAAAGACAGACAAAAAATTATTATGCGAAGCATTCAAGACAGTTGATGATAGCAATAATAATACTATAAAAAAAGCAAGAAGAACTTATCTTCTTGTTCATCATCCAGATAAAGGTGGTGATAAAGAAACAGTACAAAATTTTAACAATGCATATGAGGCATGTATAAAAGATAGTGAAATTGGTATCAGTCACGACAAAAATGTAAACGAATATTGTGAAAATGATAATATTGACGACGATGTTGAACCAAAAGCATCTAAAGAAACAAAGTCTTCAAAAAAAGATAATTCTAAACCTGTTCCCCCAAAAAAATCTACAAATAAAGATACGAATAAGATAATAAAATCTGGTAAATGCGTACGACGTACATCAAATTGGGCTAACATACAAACTTTTGCTCGATTTGACTCTCCCAAATTCGATCCAAAACTTACATTCGAAGCTATACCTACATCTTCGCCTAAATTGCAAAGAATGTTAGACAATATAAGGAAATTAGATAAACAAGATCTTAAAAAAAGTGGTAAAAATTTCAAACATTTCATTTATTCTGATATCAAAGATCAAGGATATGGTGCCAAAATTATTGCATCCGCACTCATATCAAGTGGATTCTCATCATGTTTTAATGATAAAGGTAGTATTATAGTCCCACCAAAAAACGAAGCTAACGAATCATTTGGTTTACTTTCATCAACTGCAATATATGGTAAACCTACACTCCTTAAAACAAGAAAACAACTACTTTCAATGTACAATGAACGCCCTAGTAATATTAATGGTGACAATATGAGATTTATCGTACTCGATAGTGGTTTCAAAGAAGGTATTGATTTATTTGATGTAAAATATGTACATATTTTTGAACCCCAAAGAACAAATGCCGATTATCAACAAGCTATAGGAAGAGCTACTCGATTATGTGGACAAAAGGGTCTTGAGTTTAAACCAAATAGAGGATGGAAATTACATGTTTTCAATTATGAGAGTCATTTTCCTTCGGGTAAAACACTTCACGAAGTATATCTAAAACATTCTGATCTTAAATTGGATGAAATAAAAATACGTGAAGAATTAGAGAGAATCTCTATCGAATCAGCTGTTGATTACGATCTTAATGTTCATATTAATAAATTTTCACTTGACGCACAAGAAGATATGAATACAAAATCTCACGTCAACTCTAACATGACAGGAGGTGCTAGAAAAAATCCAATTGACTTTAGTAAAATAAAATGTGAAAATGGAAAATGTGGTGCTAGATCTACAAAACAAGTTCCATTTACACTCGTTCAAATGCAAGCAATATACGATACATTCAAAAATACCCAAAAAACATATCCTAAAAAAAAGGCTAAATGGTTAAAAGAGACGAAATCTAGAGAGAAACGTCAGTTTTTTTGCAATATTTTAAACGAAAATAAAGAATTCTGCGAAAGACTTACTAAATTTATCAAAGGTGAATATGTTCTTCCTGCAAAAATAGCAAAGAAAATTAAAAAAACAGAGAAGAAGGAATTATACAAAAATGTTATGGTTCCTCCTCCTGAATTGACTGAAAATAGACTTGTAAAATATTCAGATGATGATTCAGATGACGATTCTGACAATAATACTGAAAATAGACTTGTTGCATATTCGGATGATGAATCGGATGATGAACCCGAAGAAGAATCCGATGATGAACCCGAAGAAGAATCTGATGATGAACCCGAAGAAGAATCGGATGATGAACCTGAAGATTCTAAAGATCTTCAAATTGTACCTTTCACTAAATCAAAAAAGAAAGATGAACAACCCGAAACAGAAGATTTTGAATCATCTAAAAATTATGAGTCTTTTGAAGAATTTCAAAAGAGAATTAATAAACAATTTAGATCTTTCAAATATGATAAAATTACAATTGAAAATTTATGTGATACTCCAACAAGTAATTCGAGAATTGTCAATTTCACACCTTCACAAGATTTCATATCTCATTACTTTGTACCAAAAAATGATAATAAAGGTCTTTTAGTATGGCATTCGGTTGGTACAGGAAAAACATGCACTGCTATTGCAACAAAATCAAGAACTTGGGAAAAACAGGATTATACTATAGTATGGGTTACAAGAGGAACTCTAAAGGGTGATATATGGAAAAATATGTTCGATAAAGTATGTGATTATTTCATAAAGGATAGAATACAAGCTGGTGAGAAAATACCAACCGGAATTTATGAAATGCAAAAAGTAAGAAAATATATATCAAAAAAATTCTTACCACCCATATCGTTTAGACAATTTAGTAACGCTTGCAATAGAACTGGTCCATTCTATGAAAGATTACACAAAATAAATGGAAAGCAAGATCCATTCAAAAAAACTCTTGTTATAATTGACGAAGTTCATAAATTCTTTGCAAAAGATTTGCATGGTATGGAAAAAGCAAATCTAAATCATATTGAGGAAGCAGTATTTTCATCATATAAAATATCGAAAAAAGAGTCATGTAAATTACTTATGATGAGTGCAACTCCTATTATGGATAATCCTATGGATTTTATTAGATTAATGAATCTTATATCTACTGAGGAAGAAAGAATACCATATGATATGAGTACTTTCCTTAAAAATCACCCAACTGATGAGCAAATTTCGTTTACTACTGATACAGCAAATAAACTAAAAGAATATTTTAAGGGAAAAATATCTTATTTGGATAGACGTTATGACCCTAGACAATTTGTTCAACCTGTTTTTAAAAATATTTATGCTGAATTAACGGTTAGTAATAACAATGAAGAAGTTGGTAATTCATTGTGTGAAGAAAAATTAAAAGCGAATGAAGCGGTAGAAGATGCTTTAATGAGTGAGAATATAAAACAAAAATGTAAATTGAATGAAGATGATATCGAAGAAGAGAAAAATGCGGACAAACATCTTGAAAATCTTAAAAACAAGGAAATTCAATTACAGAATGATTTAAAAAACCTGAAACATGAAAAACAAGCTGCTGTTAAGAAATCAAAGCATGGAACTAAGCAACAAACAACTAGATTATATAAAGACCGTGAGAATAACCTAAAAGATGGTGTAAAAGATGTTAAAAATGATATAAAACATACTAAAAAGAGGATCAAAATAAATAAATTAAAGGGAAACGGATTAACAAAATGCGTTAAAAACATAGAAAAAGAAACTAAGAAAAAATTAACAAGTCATAAAAAAGATTATAATAAATGTCTAAGAAATGTTAAAAAAAAGACCAAACAAGTAAATTCTCAAGTGGATGTTATTGTAAATAAATGTAAAATAGATAGAAAGGAACTTATCTAGAAATTTAAATTTCAATATACATAACTGTGTTAAAACTAAATTTTGTGCAATTTAAAAAAATCTATAAAAATTTTTAAAAGTCTGTATATAAATGGCTGGAACAGAGCAAACAGATGGGTTTAACGATGTTGAGCTTACGACATTTAATATTTTAAGCGTTGATACTTTGCTAATTCAGGCGGGAAGTGATTCCAATGATGTGAATACACCACAACCTGTAAATGTTAACAAATTGCTAACTGCTGCTGTCGATCAGGCTAGTAATATTAGTAATTTTAATATAGATACTTACCTAATTTCGAGCGGTGACGTGCCCGCCATCCTAAACGATTCCAATTTAGTAACCTCTCAGCAGACAATAATGTATATTGAGAATCAACTACATATAAGTGGTATGAATCCATACCTGTTTTTAGGTGGAGATTCTGCGTCAGACGATGAAATTGAATACAATAGCCTCCCAATTGACTTCGCAGGTCACGATTCTAACAACGGGTTGTTCGAAAATGACGTATATGTAACCGATGAGTTATATTTACACTATGACGATGTCGGCGGCGGACGCCACATTTTATTATCGGCAGCTATGGCCGCAATGCAAGGTCTTCTAACTTCAGTTTTAACAATCAACCCTGTAAAAAGATCACTTCATAAATTTGGATACACGCTTGAATTTGATGTTGATGCAGGAATTAATGTAACGGTTGAAGATTACAATCCTGATATCATTTTAGAAGGAGGTCAACTTAATTTAAATACTGACTGTCAAATCTTCATTAGTGACAATATAAATGACCCTATAACATCATCGTGTACGATTGCTAATTTTGAATTGGGTACTGCTTTGGATATTACCACAGAGGCGTTTGCTACAGTTACAAAATCAGGGACAGCTGGCGATGGTAATACTGTAACAGGTAATTGTGCACAATATGGCACTTGGTTGCAAGATGGTATGACGTCAAATAATTTATTTAAAGGTTTATTTGGAGAATTATTAGCAGAATCTCCTATTGTATCCGCATTTAGAGATACAAATAATGAAATGGTTGCAGATGATTTGTTTGAACTTGTTGTACAAAGACCAGGTAAACTAACTCTTGACACCCAAATTTATTTACCTGGACAAGGAGTCAGTGCCCCCTCCAACCCCGTCACATACACATCTCAGTATGATAGTAATAACCCATGGCTTGATCAGTATTTCAGATTAGAACATGCACAACTTATGAATGAGCTTTCTGCAGCATTTGTAAATGTATGGAGTAACACTACTAATATTGATTGGTATGTAACTGCATTTAACATTAAAGAGTCTGGTCCTCTTTTTAATACTGGCAATAACGGGACACCTGATACATTTCGTGTACCAGTTGATGTAACTTTCAATTACGAGATAGTTAATGCTAATTATGATACAGATACATTAGTAACAAATAGTAATACTCCAATTGACACAGATCTTACAGCGTCTTTAGACCCTATGGCATTTGAGATATCGAATCTCGTAGACACCAATAACGATGGACTTGGTAAAATACAAAAAACATACAGACTTGAATATGTATTCAATGTCACAAATATTTAAATTACATAAATAACATAAACTCGAAATAAACAAATATAACTTATAATTTAATGTATACTTCAACATTTACAAGTCTTAAAATTGAAGGAAATCTCAGTATTGCAAATTCAAATATAAATACTGCTTTATCTGATGCAATATCTTATGCTGATTCAAATATATCTATATTCGAATTAGACGATCTTCTTATTGACTCAGATAGTGTGAATACTATTATTTCAAATGATAATGGTAGTATATTCAATAATTTTGTTGTTGAAACATCTATGAGAGTTGCTGGTATAAGTATTAATTCATTCTTAGGAACAAATGAAAATGGTACTGCATACGACAGTAACATAGCTGGTCAAATGTTATATATTTTAGCAAATATTTCAGGAAGTGTATATGTATCGAATGAGATATATGTAAAATACACAGAAACATCTTATATTAAATTATCACTTGCATTATTTGCCATAAAAGGTCTTTTTGAAGATGCAATAACTGTATCTCGTACAAAACGCTCATTGCATAAATTAGACTATACTGTTGACTTTGAAGTTAGTCCCGGTGTAATAGTTGACGTAGAAAATTTTGATGCAGATATTATAGTTACTAGTTCTGATTTCATATTAGATACTGATGCATCCTTTTTAATTAATGATGGTGTAGATAAGATAGTACCATTTATAACAAAAGCTAACTTCAAACATACTTCAACAAACATAGAAAGCGTAGTAAAATCTTCACATGTTGTTCAAAATTATGAATGGTTGAAACCAAATATAAGTTCGAACACATTATTAAAAGGTTTATTTGGGGAATTCTTAGCAGACTCGCCCGTTGTATCTATTATACGGGATACCAATAACGACAACATTGTTTCAAATACTACATTAACTTTAAATGTATCACAACCATCAAAACATTCAGAAGAAATTGCATCTTCAGGTGCAAATCTATGGACAGACTTATTTTATGAATTAGAACACAAATCAATGTTTGAAGAATTGAGTAACTCATTCTTAAGTGTTTGGTCGGAAACTGGTAATATTGATTGGTATGTTTATTTTTTTAATTTGAAACAAACTGGTTCACTTTTTAATGATGGAGATACATTTGAGGTTCCCGTAGAGATCACAATGACTTATTCTATGGTAGGAACTGGTGCATCGTTCGATATTAGTTTAGAAAATTCTGGTAATTTATCAGCATTAACTTTAAAAAAGGATGGTACCACATCCACAAGCATACCTAGTTTTCAAAAGAAATATAGACTCTTATATAAATTTAATGTAGAATCATCTATAAATCAACTTTTATATAGTGGAAATTTTTCTTCAGAAGGAATTGATATTATTGATCATGTTTATTCAAGTATTTATTACAAAATGCCAAATGGTTTATATGCTAAAATACCCAGTTCTAGCTCAAGTACTACTAATAAGATTGGTATATTTAATAAGACTCTTTTAATGCAATTAACAAGTACAACTTCATCAAATATGTCCTTTTTTGAAAGGTTTTATACAGACGCAAATAATTTATACACTTTACAAGAATTGCAATCTCAAAGTAACGATACTATTCAAAAGGACGCTGTTTTGACGAATCAATATGTAGATATGATTCAATTTTTTAATTATTTATCATCAACAGACTTTACAACGGTATACAAAAAATGCTCTGATAATAAATACATTATAACAAATGCTGTAACAAATATTCCAAATGCAGATATAACTGCGAATGTCGCTGTGTTTGAGAGCGATTTATTCGTATATGATGGAGTGCAATTAATAGATATATCATCAACTGTAGGAAATTTAGTTAGTATAGATACATCAAATGCGGTTGTATTTCACGAACCAACTGCAGTTAATTTAGAATTTACTTAATAATGTAATAAATAAATGTCTCAAGAGAACATGAATTTTTTAAATTCTATTTGGAGATATACTCCCGATCTTTCTTCGTTAAATAATATAATTTCTGATAATATATTCAAAGAAAATATTATAAAAATAGAACATTTTGATTTTCGTTTAGAACATAGTAAAGATAATATTTACTATATTATTTCTAATATATCAGCAGATAAAATCCAAATATTTAAAAAAGAAAACAGAAATATATTTGAAACAAAAGAGATTATATCAACAAAAGATATTAGTTTATTGGGTGGACCTGTTTACTCATTTAGAATTTATTTAAAATTTAGTAAAAAAGGTTTATCTCCGGTATCATCTATTTTTATAAAAAGACAGAAGACTGATGTCAAGACATTAGCTTTAAGTCTAGATGATGTATATGAAATAGATGTTATAGATAGAGATTCTAATTTAACACTATAACAATATACAATAACATAGTTATCATGAGAACATCAAAAGTATTATTTGGTGGTTCACATCTCCATCATATGACATCATTAGATGAGATAAAACGATTATTAGAACAATTTAAACATATTAGCAATATTAATCTTCCAGAAAAATCTCATAAAAAGGATATTTTAGGAGCACATAATTTCGAACAATTATCAAAAGATAATTATTATGCAATGGCTGTCCCAAACGATATGGAGTTTTATCTATTTATAACTTACTTTGAAAAGAAAAATTATGCTTTTCTTATAAGTAAATATATTACTCCTGGTTTTACACATCCAAAATGTATTGTTTTAGATATAGATTGTAATGAACATTGCCATGATAACACAATTATAGATCTAACGCGTGTTTATGTTACAAAAGGTCGTTTTTTGTTATTGATGACAGATATCTTATATTATAAAGGAAGTAAGGTTACAGACACAGATTACATAAAACATTTAGAAACTTTAGGAGAATTTATGAAGAATGATTATAACGAAAACCTAAAAAAACAGCCTTTTAGATTACAAATAGCAAGACCTTATATTAATTTAATTGAATTGGAAAAAAAAATCAATAGTTTTCCATATAAAGTAGATCGTATCTTGTTTAAACCATTCAGTACTAAGAAAAAAATATTAGAATATCCTTTGAAAATCAAGAATAATGTAGTATTTGACGACTAACAATAATTTTGGATTTTAAAAATGATGTAGATAATTTATGTATAAGTATAAACAACACAACACAGCACAATGTCTAGTTTCGCACCAAAAGTTATGCAACCATCTGAATTCGATGTATCTACCGTAACATACACTGAACCAAAGAAGTTTGGTGATGCAGGTGGAAAGATTATTTATATGAATATTGATCGTAGTCGTATTGCTTTGAATACTCCAAAGATGCGAATTCCATTTGGGCTTAATAAGTATCAGGATGCAGGCAAGCCTCCTAAGTATTCTCTTGATATGTCATTCAATGACATGGAAAATAATGAAAAGATTAAGAACTTCTACGAAAAACTTCAGGAACTAGATTCTAAGATTATCAAAGACGCTAAAAAGAATAGTCTTCTCTGGTTCAAGAAAAAAACACTTTCCGAAGCAGTTGCCACGGAATTGTATTCTTCATGTGTAAAACACTCCAAGGACAAGGAAACGGGAGAAAGGAACGACAAGTACCCTCCGACGGTTAATGTAAAACTCCCTTATTATGATGGTGCATTCAATTGTGATGTGTTTAATGATAAGAAGGAAGAAGTTACTGATAATCTAGAAAATTGCATTCAGAAGATGCAGAATGTAACTGCGATTATTGAATGTAATGGTATTTGGTTTGCCGGCGGTAAATTTGGTACATCTTGGAAGATTAAGCAGTTGAAACTTGATCAAGTACAAAACTACAACAAGTACTCATTCCGCGACGATGAAGAAGACCTCCCCCTTTAAATCCCCGAAAATTTTAACTAAAAAAAATCATCACAGAAAGAACTGCATTTTGTATCTCAAAAACCCCATCCGTAAAAGAATTATAATTATGATGACATGCGAATATAATACTTGATAGTAATATTCCAAGTAGACTCATTTTTTTTGTATTTGTAACTCCATATTTTACTGGTATTGTTTCAATGGCAGAATTAGAATCTTCTTCAATATCCTTTATATCAGCTATGCTACTTGTACTCCATAAACTTAGAATGCAGGGAACATAACAAAAAGGATCTTTCAAAATATCATAAGAATTATCATGCATTACACTTGGAAGTATAACACATGCCCCTGCCCACATTAAAGAAATAAATAAGGGTTTATATATACCTAAATAAGGTTTTAGGTCTTTATAAATCAAACATTGTACCAAAGGTATTGAGAAATAAAAATTTATCGGTGATTCATACAGAATTCTATTAACTTCTAAAAATGTTACAGCAAGAATAGATATTATTAATGTTTTATTCTCTCTAATAGTATTATACATCTCTTTTTTATCATTATTTATTATAGTATCTTCATTTATAGTATCTTCATTTATAGTATCTTCATTTATTAATGTATCATATTCTAGAGCGTCTCGTAATCTATCAAAACCATATGCGAAAAATGCAAGTAAAACCGATATCTCGACAAGTTCTGTATTCAAAACATGTTCATTATAATGTAATCTAGTAAAAATATCTTCATAAATTATAATAGGAACTCCTGTTTCAAAACCAGGTGAAAGTGCAGAAGAAATTGAAACCACATTTTGTTTCAATTTCTTTAAATCGAGATATTGGGCTATGTACATTAAAACATTAATTATTTAAATTACAGAAGATTGTTTACACAATTATAATACAATTCAAGAATTTTTGAACCCATTTTATCTCCATTTTGTGCTATTTCTATACAATTTAAGACTATTTTTTTCTTTAAATCTATCGGTAAGTTATCTTTCTCAAGTATAAACTCAACAAATTCTGCATTCTTTGTTAATACAAGTGAACCTATGTGATCAAAACTACTTAGTGAATGAGATAATTGTTTTACTATCTCATAAGAAGTTTCTTGTGGAATTTGTATAGATTGGATTAATTGAACTGGAGATAAAAAAGCTGATGTAAAAGGTACTAATAGAAAACTAAGAAATGCAAACACTCTAGTTTTCATTGTTATAATTTAATAGTATAAATTAAAATACGACAAATGTTCTTTTACACCTTTGAAAATTTATAATTAATAACTCTATTATTCAGAATTATTCTCATCGCTATTCTCATCGCTATTCTCATCTTCGCAATCTCCATTGCAATCGTCTTCACAATCCTCTTTACAATCTGCTGGTTTATTAAATGTAAACTCACAAATCTTCTTTACAACCCAATCATGATATTCTTCATTCACAATTTGACTTCTTTCTGGATTGCCTTTGATTATTTGTGTATTGGCTGAAACATCTGCCCAAAAATTATCCAAAATATCCCCATGTCCAAAATTAGCAGAAGAGGAGGTTGTAAAGTTAATGTTAGAATTTTTAAAGTTATTTTCATCTATACCGAAAGCTGGTATAAATGGAATTTCTGAATTTATACTCCATTCATAAGATAATTCCGCTTTTAGAAACAAAATTCTTTCAACCCTTTTTAAATTATAATTTTTGAATCCAACTGGATCTAGTAATATAATCTCAGACACAGGTGCAATTAATGCAGTATCTAGTGCAGGAACAGCACCAGAAGAATGTGCTGCAATAAATGGTGTATAATTAGAATGATCTTCTATCCATGAGAATGCTTCACCTGTAAGATCACCACCTGCTATAGAATAACATGATATTCCATTCTCTGATAAACGGTTTAGAAAATCTGAGTAAATAAAATGAGGAATTTTACCAAATCCCCCGGAAAAAAATAACATACTTTTCTTTTTATCTCTCGCCTCGTAAACATCAATGTTTACGTCACCTATCTCTTTTCTAAACTGTTTTGTTTTAGTAAAGAAAAAAGAATTCGCTGAAAAAGCAAAGAATAATATACTTGTTAATATATTCTTCATTTATTTTATAGATAAAAATAGCGTTTATATATCTTATATAAACTTAAATATATAATATAAAATATGAGATTTTTTTTACTATATTTAATCTCTTTTGCTAGGGCATTTACCTCTATTAAAACAAATGAACTTGTTAACAAACGCAATATACGATCTTATGCAAACTTACCATCTCAACAACTATCAACTATATCACAAAAAAATCCATGGTCGTATAGTGAATTAATAGAAAATATAAAAAAATCAAATATAGATACAGTAACAATATATCAAAGTAAAGAGAAATATGGCGTTATTTCACTCGATAAATTTCATGAAGAAAATGTTCCAAACCCTGAAAATTTTCATTTAACTACCATATTCCCAGATCTTTTAAAGCCATTGGTAGATATGCTAGAACAAAAACATATATACTTTGATATGTATGAAGTACCAGATAAATTTAGTCCTTTGAATGTAATACTTTCACCTATTGGTTTTGTGGGTTTGTATTTAACATTTATAATTTTAAATAGAATTCGAATGTCATTAGGGGGAATCGATCCCGGTGGTCAAAACAATCCTTTCAATTTTCTTAGTAAAGATACTGTAAATGTTGTGGATAAAAGTTCAATAAATACAACTTTTGCAGATGTTGCCGGATGCGACGAAGCAAAATTTGAACTTACAGAAGTTGTTGATTTTCTTAAAAACCCGCAAAAATATGAAGCAGCCGGTGCCAAAATTCCAAGAGGGATTTTATTAGATGGAAACCCCGGAACAGGTAAAACATTAATGGCTAAAGCTGTTGCCGGAGAAGCTGATGTACCATTTATATCAGTAAGTGGTTCTGAATTTATAGAAGTATATGTTGGAGTAGGAGCTTCAAGAGTCCGTAAGTTATTTGATAAAGCCAAAGAGAACGCCCCGTGTGTTATATTTATTGATGAAATTGATGCAATAGGTCGTCAAAGAGGTGCAGGTATAAATAGCGGAAACGATGAACGAGAGCAAACTCTAAATCAAATATTAACAAATATGGATGGTTTTAATGCTGCTGACGGTATTATTGTCATTGGTGCTACAAACAGAGCCGATATATTAGACTCTGCCTTGTTAAGACCAGGTCGATTTGATCGCAAAGTTACTGTACCTTTGCCAGATAGCGTTGGAAGAAAGGCAATCGCGAATGTTCATTTTAGAAATAAAAATATTGAAAAAGATGTGAATCTAGATGAAGTTGCAGATTTAACAGAAGGATTTTCTGGAGCAGACATCGCTAATATTGCAAACGAAGCTGCTATATTATCAGTAAGGAATAATTCAACAAAAATTACTCGCACTAACATTATCGATGCTTATGAAAAAATGACAATTGGTTTACCAAATACAAACGAAAGACGGGCATATGAAACATTAAAATTAGTATCTTATCATGAAATTGGACATGC
>MDTC01055365.1_pt1 | contig 14609 bp, 14 predicted proteins | sample 811181 | NCBI WGS metagenome assembly MDTC01 (sample SAMN05326644, study PRJNA326480) | marine metagenome | isolation source: seawater | place: Pacific Ocean: North | collected 2011 | reverse complement strand
TCGAGTCCGCTTGGCTCCATTTAATTTTTGGGTAAAAACTAAAGATGCAGGACTATCATGAGGAATACGCTAAATATTATGAGTCTTTAACTGGACATAAAGATTACAAGAAGGAAGTTGAATTGTTGATTAACTTTATAAAAAGTAATGGTTTTAATTCAGATTCTAGAATTTTAAGTATTGGATGTGGTATTGGTAAACATGAAAATATGCTTGCTACTTATTTTAGTGAAATTGTTGGCATTGATAATTCTCCTCATATGATTAAAAATGCAAGAAATTTATATCAAAGAAATAATCTAGAATTTATTTGTTGTGATATAAAAGATTTAAATAATGAAAAATTTGATATTGTAATTTCATTATTTAATGTTCTTAATTGCATAAAAAATATAAACAAGCTCTCAGAAATGATGAAAAATATAAGCAGATTAACTAATAAAAAAAATATTTTTATTTTTGAAATATGGAATAAAGAGGCAGTGAAAAAAAAACCTCCTGAAATAATAATCAGAAATTACAAAAATAAGGATCTCTTAATGAAAAGAATTGCTACGCCAATATTTGATAAAAAAAAATCACTAATCAACATAAATTATGAAATTTCTGGTACTAAAAAAGAGGAAGTGTTTGAATTAAATTCAACGCATAAAATTTATTTATATTCAAAAGAAAAAATCGAAGAATATTTAAGCAAAAATAATTTTAAAAATATTGAATGGTATTCTGCCCTTTCTGAAAATCTAAATTTACTAAGACCACAAGATAGGATGCTGTTTTGTAAATCAAATTTCATTTAAAATAATAATATTCTTTCTATGAACGAAATAATCAAGCCGAATTTTTCTAAAGTTATTAATTTAGAAGAACAGAATATAATTTATAAAAAAATATCTAAAGAGGATAACTTTTTAGTTACTATAGGTATACCAACATTTAAAAGAAATACTTTAGAAAGGACTCTTAGATCAGTTTCAAAACAAACCTATAAAAGATTCAGAATAATCATTTCAGATAATTCAGGGTATTCGAAAGAAACATTAAATATTGTAAGAAAATATAGTAAAACGATACCTAGTCTCTATTTAATTGCTCAAGAAATAAATATTGGTGCAATTGGCAACTTAAGCTTCCTATTAAACTGCGCTTCTACGAAATATTTTATGTGGCTTGCAGATGATGATGAAATATCAAATAATTTTATTGAAACTTTAATAAAAATATTAGAAAAAGAATCTAGGGCAATTGCGGCAATGGGTTCATGGAAAAAGATGTCAAATCCATATGAAGGAAAAATTATTGAAAGATCTAGAAATTCCTCTTACTTAATAAGAATAATAAATTTTATTGCTGGTTCACAAAATGATTCTGCTTTTTACGGTTTACATAGAACAATGGAAATTAGAAAAACAAACTTTGAAGGATATTTTGCTCCAAATAATAAAATAATAAGTAATTGCTGTTATCTTATTTTGTTTGATTTACTTTTAAAAGGCGAAATATTTTTTACTAAAGAGTGTCTTTGGATTTCTCATTCATATAGCGAGAAATCTTATAAGCCTTCTTCGGGTTTAACTCTTTTCGGAAAAATGAAAATATTAATTAGAAGAGTAAATGTATATTTCTTATATTGTTGTAAAGCCTATAAATATAAAAAAGTAATTTTACCTGTAGTATTTTTTGCATCATTATTTGGATTTTTTAGAGATATTTTTAACACTTTTCGTAATAATCTTAAGAAATTTCTTTAAGTCCTGATTTCTCATAGTTGAGAGCCTTGCGTAAACTTTATTTTTGTCCAATCATTTTTGTTAATGTTCCTAATTCCAGTACCAATATTTAAATTATTTCTTTAACAATATTCTCTGACTTATCTTTACGTTGCATTTTTAATTTGTAACTTTTCAATTTCTCTTTCATGCTTTCAATTTGTGGTTTTCGCGCTGTTTCAGCTTCTTCGATTCTTCTCCAATAACCAGAAGTTAATTCTAAATAACCCGCTAGTGACTCGTCTCCTCTTTCAATCAAACTTTACGCATATTACCAAACACTAAATCTTCACATTTTTACGCATATTTTCGATTTGGGATTAATGGTTTCAATCCCTCTATTTATTGAGTCACACTTCAATTTCTCGCTGATCATTTTCTATAGCTTCATTAACTCTATAGGCTTGAGAAATCTTTGCTTCAAGCGGAGATAGTGTTTTTTCTTCTTATGACATAACATTATTTGCAATTGATTAGATAATGTATTTATCTATACTTTAGACAATCTATTTACTTATATTTATAGCATTAATAATATAATATGAAGTTGTATTTGTGATACTCAAAGGGAAGATAGACGCGCAGCTATTTTTCCTGATAAAATCACTATTTAACGTAATGAAATTGGCTAAATTTCATTTACTGCATAGTTTCTTATACCCTATCAATATCCTGTAAAAAATTAGTAATTTTCATTTAGTAATAATATCTAATGCCCCTCAGCTGTCTTTAACCTTTCATTGCATGCAGGTGGTCAGCTTTTCGACTCCTCTTGTCTCCATGAGGATACTAGCTAGTTTTAATAATTAATTTGAATTATAATCTTTAATAATTTGATTAAGAAATTAATAGAAAATATGACAGTTGTGGGCAGTCTTCAGGATTTTCTGCGAGTAGAATTTATATATTTTGTTTAATCTCAACTATTTTCTTAGCATAATTAAATTCATATTGGTTTACATCTAAGTTATTACATTTCGAATTTTTTATTTCGCCATTAAAAAATCTTTTTAGGATATCTTTTATTTGTTCTTTAGAGTACGGATTAAAATAAATCAACTCTTGAACATAATCTTTTAGTTCATTATTAATTTCTATATTACTTAAAGCTAAAGGTTTATTCATTCCTATTGCTTCCCAGGCGCAGAATCCTCCAGGGCCTCCCTCAAAAAGAGTAGGTTGTATGATTCCTAAACATTTTGATAAAAGTAAATTATGAAGATCATCAGGAACATGATCTAGGATAAATATATTTTTTTCAAGATCATTTTTTTTAATATAATATCTTGCTTTATCAGCGATATTTGTACTTCCTTTGTTTCCTTTGATAGAGCCAGAAATTACCAAATAATTATTTTCAAAATCAGAATTTTTTTCTAAATAATACCTTATCTCTTTAAATGCTTTTATTACTATTAAGTGATTTTTATGATTCCACCATCTATTAGATATAAGTAAAAACTTTTTAAAGTCTTGTAAGAAATCATAATTATATTTTTTTAATAAAAAATTGCTGTTGAAATTTTTATTTTTAATGATTGGCATAAAAGGTAAATTTATTATTTTATTGGGATTTATAATTGGATAAAATCGTTTCAAGTCATTCTTAACTGATTTAGAATTTACTAAGATACGCTTTGAAAAAAACAATGTTAGTAAAAAAAATGTTGATCTATAAATTTTCTGTAAAACATTAAAATTACTCTTTAGATATAAATGTTGGCAATCAAATATATAGCCAATATCAGTAAAAATTAATTTAGCTAAACTCATATTGCCAACAAATATATTTTCATTATTAAATTTAAGTTTGTAATACTCAAAAAATTTCATATGCTTTATTTTATTCTTTTTAAAAAATTGATTATTTTCATTACTATTTTTCGATTCATTTAATTCCTTTTTTATTATTTTCCTTATGAAATTTAAATAATTTAATTCTTCTATAAAAATCAATTCAGGTGCTGAAGACAAACCTAAATTCATCCAATATTTGTTTACTGTAAAATAACAATTATTTATAAATTCTAGAGTTCCTTGAGAGCCTAAAAATCCATTTACTACAAAATAAAACTTCATATATTTTCTAGATTATCAAATGAAAAAATATTTTGACCTTCTAATTTTGCAGGTTCCAAAGGGGGATTTATCATTGCCTTTATAAACCTCTTTTGTTTATTAATATCCCATTCTCTACTTAATTCACCATTGTGAGGACAACCCCTTTTATGAAAACTACCTTTATTTGGCTGAACCTTGCCTGGATTCCCCGCAATGACCATATCTAAAACTTCATTAAAATGTTCTAAGCTCTTAAACATTATTCTTGAGTAAAGACTTTGCTGAGTATCAAATTCATATATTTTTTCTTTAAGTTGAAAAATTATGTTTCCTTTGTCAACCTCTTTTTGAATATAGTGATAAGTAAAACCACAATTACTTTCGCCATTTATTATTGCCCAAGTTAAACTTGAGCATCCCTTATATTCCGGCAATAATGAAGGATGTAAGTTAAATATTTTTTTATTAACAATATTTATAATATCTTGATCAAAAATATACCTATAATAAATTGATGTTATAACATTTGGGAGAAAAGGAAGGTTATTTATTGTTATTTTTTCTGTAGAAAACTTTACCTTCTTGTAATTACAATATTCGATTAAATTATTAACATACCATGGTGATTCATGAGTATATACAAAAACCTCAAAATTTCTCTCAAGTAATAATTCTAATGCTTTGCATCCAGCCCAATTGTAACCACATAAAATTATTTTTTTTTTATTTTGATACATCAAAAAAAGAAATTATGTTTGAACATATATAATCTAGTTCGTTTTGGGTAAGTTCTGGATAGCTAGGCAAATTAATCCCTTTAAATGCAATATGTTCTGACTTTGGGAAATCACCTCTTGCTCCTTTATACATCGGCATTAGATGAATTGGATAAAATATAGGTCTTGTTTCAATACCATTATCTTTTAAATAATTTCTTAATTTATCTCTTTGAGAATCTTTATCTAATAAGAAACAAATCATCCAATAAGAAGATATATTTTGAGAACAGATATTATCTTGGAAGGTAATATTGAGGTTAGATAATTTAGTTTTATAATATTCAAAAATAAGTTTTTTCTTTTCTAAAAATTTATTTACTTTTTCAATTTGAGCTAAACCTAGTGCTGCACATAAATTAGTCATCCTATAATTATATCCAATTATTTCATGCCAATATTCTTTATCTTTGGCCAAACCTTGAGTTTTTAACTGGTAAATTTTTTTTGCTAGAAATTCATTATTAGTACAAACCATTCCACCTTCACCAGTTGTTATAGTTTTATTTCCATAGAAGCTAAATGTAGAGATATCAGAAAAATTGCCTACATGCTTTTTTTTGACTTTTGTGCCAATTGCCTCAGCACAGTCCTCTATTAAAAAAATATTATTATTATTAGCTATTTTTTTTATCTCTTCAATAGGGGCTGCAAATCCATAAAGATGAACAACAATTATTGCTTTCGTATTATTAGTTATTTTTTGTTCAATATCACTAATTGATGCTTGCCAATTCAATTCGCTATCAACAAAAACCGGTTTAGCTCCTACATATTTAATACAATTTACTGAAGCTATATAGGTAAGACTAGGTACTATTACCTCATCATTTTTTCCTATTCCTAATGCTAGCAGTGCCAAATGCAATGCAACTGTTCCATTAGTAACGGAATGAGAATTACTAATTCCTGTATATTTTGAAAATTCTTCTTCAAATTGATCGATAAATTTACCTTTTGAAGATATCCATGACGAATTTAAGGCTTCATTGACATATAAAGATTCTTTTTCATCAATTGAGGGTTTATAAATTGGTATATCCATATTGACTCTAATTTGTATTTTTAAAAAATGGATGTCTATCTAAAAAGATCTTTTTAAATAAATTCTTTAACTTGTTCTTTATTTTAGTATTAACTCGTGGATCAAAGTGGGTGCGAAATGTAAAATTGTCTGCTTCATTTGAACGGATTATAAAAGAAGGTTCCACTAAAGGTAATATTCCTGTAGATTCAGAATTTTTAAAATTTAATTGAATTGGAGATTCTCCTCTTTTGGTGTGAGTTGCATCAGAGTTGAAGCCAATATTTTGAACTAGATTTTGATTTGGAAGCACGTTTAGTGCTCCTTTCGCTTGACATAGTAAAAACCATCTATAAGACCAACTGTCGGGCTTATTCTTTTGGTACAATTTATCAAAAATTGAACTCCAATATCTGAGTTCTTTTCTTGTAGTAAATATATTACCTAACATTTTGGCTTTATTGAGTTTTCCCCAAATAAATTCTTCCTCCGGGTAAATTTCCCATCTATCTCTCCACGTAGCCCACCCCCAACAATGTGGAAATTTACTAAAGTAATAAGAACCATCACCTCTCCAACGACCATTCTGGTAGTTGTTCCCACTTATTGTCCAAATTCTTTTATCATTACGAAAACGATCTATTAAAAGTTCGGTAAACCTAAAAAAATCAGGATGTGGAATGCAGTCATCTTCCAATATCACACCTTCAGAAACATTTTCAAAAAACCAACTAATAGCTCTCGTAACACCTAAACGACATCCTTGATTAAATGAGCTATAAAACTTATGTTTTTCACATTGCCAATCAATCTCTTGATCTAAAACATGTCTTGTTTGGTTAACTAACTCTGTTTCTTCCTTATTATATAAATCAGCGCCATCGCAAGCCAAGAATATGTTTTTGGGCTTTACTTCTCTTATCGCATTAATTAATTGTGATGTATAAAAAGGTCTCTTCCAAGCGAGAATAAGAAGTGGTAATTTCAAATTAATTTGTCTTCTAATAAAATTATAGAATAATTATTACTCTAAAAATAAATTTTGAGTTATTTTGAATTTTTTAATTTATTAAAAGAAGAAAAATTAGATTCTAATTTAATATAAAATTATTATAAAAATGAATGATTTAAAACATCTCTTCAAAAAAAGAGATGTTTTAAATCACTTATCAAAGATAAAAAGTAAGTATCCTGTCAGTTAGTTATTGTAAATGAAGGTAACCAAGCGACCAACGGTGAGACCAGATCAAGAAAACAGTCGCAAAACCTAGTTATAGCTTGTTTGGTGATCTGCATGGCATACAGGGAGCAGTGGTTCGAGTCTGCTTGGCTCCATTAAATTTTTACTGTGATATTAATAGATTATAGAGAATCTTACATTTTTAAAGATCAGACTGATATGGGTTGATAGTTGACGAATTATCTAAATTCCGCAAAAGATTTCTCGCAAATGGAAATTAATGAAAGTTAAGTTATGGCAACCACACTAAATTCAAGCTATCAAATCACAGGCGCTGAAGCGATAAAGAAGCTTATTTAAAGGAAATAAAAAATTATTATAATCGTGAGTTAGCTAACTAATACTTTGCGAGATATTTAGCTATTAAATAAGAAAAAAAAAATCGCCTACTAATTGTAACTCTTTTAATTGCAGTCTCATTTTTAAATAGTGGTTTTATTTTTAAAAACTTAAATATAAAAGAATTATTTTGTGAGGTCTGTTTAGGTCTTTCATTAATTGTTGATATAAAAACTGGTCAACGCTATAGAAAAATGAATAAAGCATGTGAGGATTTACCAAGCAATTCAATAATTCCTTTTTTATAAAAGAATCGAAACTAGAAATTTTATTCTAGAAAGTTCTTCTAGTATTAAATCCAGTTTGTTTTAATCAGAATGTTATAGAATTTTTTAAGGAGAAATGTTGTAGAGGATGTTTTTATTGCAACCAATTTCAAAGATATGTTAGAAAAAATGATTTATGATTATTCATAGGTATACATCCCTTATAAAAGAATGCAAATAACAATTTTTAAAAAATACGAATTTAGGAATTTAGATAAAGGACTAAAAATTAAAAATAAATAAATATATAAAAAAGGGTACTTTATCCGAACTACTTTCTTCTTGACAGTAAACCCGAAAACTTATGACATTAAACAACCTGTTTACATTAATATTCACTTCTTAGGTTAAGAATAGATTTTAAAAAATAATAAAGAAACTTCAAATATGGTTCTGATTAATAATCGATATTATAAAAATTTTTCTTGAGAATATCATCGAAATTATAATTTTCAAGAATTTTTACTATTTTTGCACTTGCTCCTCCATTACCATAAGGATTAATTGTTTTTTTAATTGATTCTTGGAAATCAAATGAAAGTGCTTTCTTAATTGAATTAATTATTGATTCTTTTTTAGGATCACAATCAATGATAGAAGCTGCTCTAATTCTTCCCTTTTGTCTATCTCCAATATTAATTGTTGGTTTTTTAAATGAAGGTGCTTCTATTATTCCGCTCGAGGAATTTCCTATTACTAAATCTATATGTTGGATGCAGGAAAGATATCTTAATTGGCCTAAGGATGTGAAGGATTTGGCATTACTATTTTTTTGTACAAAATTCTTAATCATAGTGAATAATACTCTCCCATAAGTATCTGAATTTGGCATGGTAAAAATAAAACCAGTTTCCTTAAATGAATAAAGAGATTCAAGTAATTGATTCATATGTTCTTGGCTAGTATTAGATTCTAAAGTTACTGGATGAAAAGTAATCAGAAAGTTTCTCTTTCTAAACTTGAAATCTAAAGATTGCTCTAATTCTTTTTTATCTAGAAGATTAAGTTTTTGAATATTATCAATACCTAAGCCACCTACATTAAAAACCGTACCGGGCTGCTCGCCTAATTGAATGACCCTTTTTTGATATTCATTAGAGGCTACAAAATGAATGTGAGACATTTTTGTAATGCTATGTCTAATCGCTTCATCTATGGATCCTTCCGTAGCTTCCCCCCCATGAAGGTGTGCAACAGGTATCCTTGCGACTAAAGCTGCACTTGTTACAGATAAAATTTCGTATCTATCTCCAAGGACTAATAAAAGATCTGGCTTTAAATCTTCCAGTGCATCAGCAAAACTAATTAACCCAATACCCATTGACTTTGCAATACTAGCGGGTGTATCAGAACTTAATATCATTTCTACTTTTTTATTAACTTTAAAATCATCATCTTGTATTTGTTTAATTGTTAAACCAAATTCAGGAGAAAGATGCATACCACAAACAATCAAATTTAAAGTTAATGAATTTGATCGTTTTATTTCCTCCATTACCCACCTAAGTAATCCATATTCAGCTCTTGTGCCAGTAACTACACAGATCTTTTTCATAGAGTAATTAAATCATCTTCATAGTATTTTTTTGTAGAAACCTTACCTATTATTTCATCAATTAACATTGGAGATAGGCCCGTGCCAGGTCTTTTAATAGTAATATTTTTATAATTGAATTTTTCACCGATTTCAATCTGCCTTGCAGCGATGATAGATTTTCGAACTAAAGCTCTATTTTTAATCTCATTTGTGTTGGGAGATTTTTTCGAGCTTCCTAAAGCTTTCTCTATATTCCTGATGCTATCAACCATCTGTTTAAATTCAGCTGGTTCTATGCTTGCTTTATGATCAGGGCCTTGCATTTCTCTATCAAGTGTTAAATGCTTTTCTATTATAATCCCACCAAGAGCAACTGCTGCAATTGCAACTTCAATTCCAGTTGTATGATCAGAGTAACCGACTTCTATATTGAATGCATTTTTTATAGTAATCATAGATTGAAGATTTACATCATCCATGGGTGTTGGATATTGAGTACTACAATGAAGTACTTTAATCTGGGACTTTTGGCAACCGTTAGATATTAAAACGTCTATTGCAGTTTCGATTTCTCCAAGCGAGGACATTCCAGTTGAAAGAATAGTGTCTTTTTTGAAACTACCAATTTGTCTTAAATAGGGAAGGTTAGTTATCTCACCAGAAGGTATCTTAAATACTTTCAGATTAAGAGAATTCAACATATTGTTGCTCTGAAAGTCGAAACCAGTTGACATGAATAATATCTTTTGCTCTTTAGCATATTTTATAAGTTCTAAATGTTCTTCATAATCAATTTCTAATTTTTTGAGCATATTGTATTGGGAAGAAATCTCCGGTAAATCATTTTTCTGATATTCAGCAAGTTCAGCAATCCTAGTAACTAAATTGTCTGTTTTAAAAGTTTGAAACTTCACAGCATCAGCTCCAGCTTTTGCTGCTTCTTTTATTAATCTTTTAGCTAATTTTGTATCTCCATTATGGTTAACTCCAACCTCTGCAATTACAAAAGTATTTTTAAATTTTTTAATATTCATTTTTTTAACTTTTATAAATTGTATTGGATGGCATGTCATTCATGATTTTTTCACCAGCAGAAACTACTACTTTTTCACCAATTTTTATACCTTCTTTAATTACACAGCCACTTCCAATAAAACTTCCAGATCCGATTTGAACATTTCCATTAATAATGGCACCTGTTGAAATATGACAATGATCTCCAATTATTGAATCATGTTCAACAATAGACCCTGTATTAATTATGCAATTAAAACCTATTTCTACTCCAGAATTTATAACAGTATTATGCATGACAATAGTTCCTTTTTTTATATTTGAATTGTTTGATACAATTGAACTTTTTGATTTAATAGTAGCAATCTTTATAGATAAATTTTCAAGCAAATTAAATAACTTTATTCTAATATTGGGACACTTTATTTGACCAACACAAACCAAACCAAAATCATTTTCTGAAATTAAGTATTTAAGTTTTTCATCGGATCCAAGTATTTTATATCCCATAAAATCTTCAATTTTATTAGTTTTATCAACAATTCCTTTTATTTTATATTTTTCAAGGTTTTCAATTATTTCAATACAAGATTTACAATGTCCACCGCCTCCAAGTAAAACTATATTCCTCATACTCAACATTCTCTTCTGGATACTTTAATAATAACGTTTTGAAAGCAAATAAGAGCAATAGGAGGAACATCTAAAACATTAACATTAATTAAAATTATAAAATAATAAAAAGAGACTATAATTATAATCTTATTTGCATTTAGTTTTTGTTCATGAATCAAATTAATGAATCAAATTAATGAATCAAATTGGTATAAGATATGGAATAAAATAAAATTTGATAAATTAGAAATTAAAAACTTAGATGATTTAAGTAAGATAAATGGTTTTATACTGTAGCAGTAGTATACAGTTATAAAGAATGGCTTTTAATAATAAGTTGATTTGTTAATTTAATGAATTTAAAATCTAAAAGTGATATTTATGACATTGGTTGTGGAGCTGGGATATTTTTATACTCTATAAAAATATAATTAATGTAAATTCCTATTGAATTGATTACAGTTCATCTATTATAAACATCCCAAAAATTTATTAAAAGATTCAGAATTCATAGTAAGTGAAGCAAAATTAATGCCCTCATTAAAAAAAAATTATTTGTAAGAATTCCAGAAAGAGCTGAAGACTATTTGAAATATGTTTATGGTGAAAACTGGTCAAAGCCAATTGTTTGGGAAGAAGATGATCAGGATAAGTATTATAATTATGGTTACATGCGAAGAGGTTACAATTATGTCTTTATAGATCTTTCTTGGCGACTACTGAGCAAATTAAGTTATTTGTTAAGAGATTACTATCCTAATAAATTTTTCAAAAACTAACTATATATTATTTTATAACCTTGGAAGGATGAAAATTAAAAAATTTATGAAAATAGAATTAAAGATATTTCTTAGCAATTTAATAGATATTATTTTAAGAAAAAATCAAGATTATAGAAGAAACTTAGTCTTACAAATGACAAATAATAATATATTTATTAATGATGGGATTTTTACTTTATTTCTTCCCTCTGAAAATAGAATAAATTATTATCCAAGAGGAATTGCTTATAGAATTTCTTCACTCGCCAAGAACTATGGTCTAGGAAATAAAATAAAAATAGAAAAAAATGACCTAGTCATTAATATTGGAGCCAATATTGGTGAATTAGTAATATGGATATGTTTAAGAGGAGCTAGGGTAATTGCTATCGAAGGAGATAGTAAAACTTTCGAATGTCTATCTCGAAATTGTTTTGGACTAAATTCTGAATTACATAATAAAGTTTTATGGAAAACAAATGAAAAAGTTACTTTTTCAATCGACTCATCAAATGCATCAAGCACTATAGAAGAAACTGGAGATTGTCCTCAAAATGCCAGAAAAGAATCAGTAAAAGCAATAAAATTAGATGATTTAATTTCAAAAACTCAAAAATATACTCATCAAAAAATTAAGCTATTGATAGGAGATTGTGAGGGATCAGAACCAGAATTAATTTTAGGGGCAATGAAAATATTGAAAAATATTGAATATATAAGTTTAGATTGTGGAAAAGAAAGAAAAGGTAAAGTTTCAAGTCAAGCAGAAGTAGAAAAGATTCTGAATAGAAATAATTTTCAAACAATTTTCAAGCAAAAAAATAAAAGATACATTTTAATATGTAAAAATAAAAAATTTATAGTCAAAAATTAATATAAATGAGAAGAATAACAATAATAATTAAAGATCTTATTTCTATAAAAGAGATTTATGCTTATCTCTCGAGAAAAGATAAATTTCTAATTTACAGCTTATTGGGATGTTTAGTTATAAGTTCAATAGCTGAGCTTATTGGAATAGCATCAATAATTCCTTTAGTAGAAATATTAAAAGATCCAATTAATATTGATAATTACTATATAAAAGCATATCTCAATTTAATCTTTGATATAACTGGTATTCAAAGAGTTAATACTGCAATATTTAGTTCGATTTTTGTAGTTATTTTTGCATATGCATCAAGACTTTTTTCACAATTTTTTATCTTGTATACATCAGCAGAAATAGGAATATCATTGCATGATAAAGCTTTAAGGAATTATTTAATGCTCCCTTACGATAAGCAATTAGGGGGAATAACTAATGACTTACCTTTTTGTTTAACAAGGGGAATAAATAGAGTTCTAGGAAGAATTATATTTCAATGGTTAAATGCTATAAGTTCATTTTTACTTTTCATTTTTTTGAGTGGTGGACTTTTTTTTGCGGAACCAAGAATAACATTTTTATTTTTAATATTAACTTCTTTCTATTATGTAATTGTATATGTTCCATTTATTAAATCCCTATCTAAAAGATCAAAATTGTTCCATTCCTATAGTAAAGAACATCTCGAGTCTCTTAAAGGATTAAAATGGTTCATTAAGCAATTAAAATTATATGGTATCGAAAAAAAATATTTTGCTAATCTTTCTAATTTGCATTCTAGGATTCGAAAATTAGATACTACTAGTAAATTTATAAGTACTTATCCAAGAACATTATTAGAGTTTTTCTTGATTTTAATAATAATTTCAATAGTATCATTTAATTCACAAACAGAATTAAATAACTTTACGACAAAACTCTTATTCTCCATCTTAGTAATACAAAAATTATTACCAGTTTTTTCAAGTTTATATGTTTCATTCAAAGACATATTAGAGAATAAATATGATCTAAAAGATCTTTTGGTATATCTAAAAATACCTTATAGTAAATCAAATTTAAATATTGATGTTTCTTCTAAAGAAATATCTACTATTGAAATAAAGAATATTTCTTTCAAATACCCTAATCAACCAGAGTTTATATTATCAGAAATTTCTCTATCTGTAGATATTGATAAATATTATATTCTTAAGGCTCCTTCTGGCTATGGTAAATCTACATTAATAGATTTAATGCTAGGCTTGCAGATTCCTAATAAGGGGAAAATTTCTTATAAGGGTTTCGGAATAAATAAAAATGCTACAGAAATTATTTCAGGTAAATTTATTGCTTACGTACCTCAAGTTAATTACTTTAATGATGGAAAACTTAAAGACATCTTAAGTTCACATTATCATGATAAAAATATATCTGATGCGGCTATATTTAAAGCTTGTAAGACAGCAGAGTTAGGTTCTTTGATAGATTCAAAAGGAGAATATCTCTCAATAAATTGTTCTAATAATCTTTTGAACTTTAGCAGTGGGCAAAGACAAAGGTTAGCAATTGCTCAAGCTTTAATTCATCCAAAATTAAAAATGCTCATACTAGATGAAACCTTTTCAAATATTGATAGATATACTTGTAAAAAAATACTAAATAATATTAAAAATAATTTTCCAAGAATTGGAATTTTAATTATTACTCATGATAAGAGTTTTATACCTGATTATTATCAGAAAATTTTACTGGAAAAATTTAATAAAAAAATGTTTTAAATAGATATTTTAAATAATATTATATGATTCTTTTTTAATAAAATTTTTCTATTTTTACTTAAAGAAAGTGAACTTATAAACTATCTACAAATATTTATCATTTGGATAATATAATAAATTATGAATTAAAATTTTGATACTTTAAAGACTATGAATAAAACTTACGTATGTTTCAACTTGGATATAGTCAATACCGGTAATTTAAAAGTATTTGTTAAAGCCTCTAAATTAGTAAGTGTTAGAATTGGAATACTTTCAGATAAAGCTTTAATAAGTCATAGATCTTTGCCAATAATTATATATGAACAAATTAAACTTATTGCACTAGGTTTGAGAGCGTTAAAAAGGGTGGTACAAGAAAATGAATCGAGTTATGATCCGAATAAATTAAAATACAAACCTGATTTCTTTGTAAGAGTAGAAGATCATAAAAACGATATTCCTAAAAAATATCTAAACATATATGAACAAAAAAAAGGAATTATAAACTCCCTAATAAAAGATAGAGATATTAAAGAAATTATACAAAAGAATAATTTAAAAGATAAAAGTTTCATGAAAACTATTTAATTATTTCAT
>MDTC01021038.1_pt1 | contig 14610 bp, 4 predicted proteins | sample 811181 | NCBI WGS metagenome assembly MDTC01 (sample SAMN05326644, study PRJNA326480) | marine metagenome | isolation source: seawater | place: Pacific Ocean: North | collected 2011 | reverse complement strand
GATTATTTGATCAATATACCCCTTTTAAAAAGGCTCATGGACATCCATGAGTCTTTTTTTTGCTTAAAATAAATTCGCTCAACTCAACCAGAAAACCAATTAAAAAAGGTGTTTCAGAAATTGTTGAATATGCAATAGAAACCCTGCTTTGTCCTCCACATGAACATCATGCCCCGCATCCGGCAAGGTCACAATTTGGGCAAATGGAAAGGACTGCATGACTAAGGGAAAATGTTCACTCCTTAAATAACCTGACTTCCCACCCCGTATAAAGAGAGTTGGTCCATCATAATAATCTTCTTGGGAAAGTGGATTGCACGACAATTCAGGCATGGATGAAAACAGAGTGGATAAGTTTGCCTGCCAGTACCAGGCACCTGATTTTTCCTGCAGATTGGTAAGTAGAAACTGCCTAAATGCCCAATTGGGTATTTTTTCACTTAGCTCCTCATCCGCCTGCTTTCTTGACTTAATAAAATCAAGTTTCAGATCGAGTAATGCTTCCAAAGTTGGCAAATGGTGCTCCGGTGGATAGTCCCGTGGGGCAATATCACCAACCACCAATCCTTTTAATCCGGGTGGGTACTGGCAGGCGTGAGCCATCGCCACTTTCCCTCCCAAACTGTGGCCACACATGATGTAGTCGCCCTCTAGATGACGAACTATCCAATCGCCAATCGTTTCTCTCATATTTGAAAGGCTGGTTGAGCTAGAATGGGAAGACTTTCCATGCTCCGGTAAATCGAGGGCATATATTTTATAGTGGCTCGATAGTGATTTTGCCACCGATCTCCAATTCCGTGAAGAACCAAGTAACCCATGTAAAAAAATGACTACTGGCCGACCCGTCTGGCCGTATTCCTCAAAATAGAGGTCCTCGTTCAAAACAATTCCATTTGGGAGGGATCCACCCGCGGGGAAACCGGCTTAGGTTTTGGCTTTTGACCTTGCTCCTCTAAGGCAGGTGAGCGTGGCATTTCTGCTGAATCAATAGATTTCTCATTTTCGGAAGTCGAAGAATTTCCTGCATCCGTCTCTTCTAAGCTGGTCAGGATCTGTTTCGCCCGGCCAACCACCCCATCGGGCAAACCGGCAAGCCTTGCAACCTGTATACCAAAGGATCGTTCGGATGCTCCCGGAGTAACCTGTCGAACAAAGATGATTTCATCATTCCACTCCTTTACTGCCACCGAGTAATTTTTGAGCCGGGGTAGACTATCCGCCAACTTGGTTAGCTCATGATAATGGGTGGCAAACAGGGTCTTGGGACCCTCCCCTTCTTTACCATGCAGGTGCTCAACCACTGCCCAGGCAATACTTAAACCATCGTAGGTACTGGTACCCCGGCCAATCTCATCGAGGACAATCAAACTATCGGGCGTACAATTATTGAGAATATTGGCAGTCTCATTCATTTCCACCATAAATGTGGAATTCCCCCGTGCTAGTTCATCTCCAGCACCCACCCGGGAAAAAATACGATCTACCATTCCAAGCCTACAAGATTTTGCTGGAACCCCCGAACCCACTTGAGCCATCAATGTAATTAAGGCAACCTGGCGGATATAGGTTGATTTACCCGCCATATTGGGCCCCGTGATCAGGCAGAGTTGTTCATTGGAGGAGGATAGGTTGCTATCATTGGGCACAAATGCATGAGTCCCTGCTAATCCTAGGCTTTCCTGTTTAAGCACGGTTTCCACCACCGGGTGCCTGCCCTGCTCAATGACTAATTCCCTGGAACCCTCGACAAATTGGGGTATGCAATAATCACGTTCCCGAAGAATCGCTCCCCATGAGGAAAATACATCCACCTCCGCAAGCACTCTTGCTACCCGGGCGAGGCTATCTGCATGCACGAGTGCCTGCTTGACCACCTCTTCGAAAAGTTCCTGCTCCTTGGCCACGGTTTGCTCCTCAGCATTAAGGATTTCTTTTTCCTTGGTACGGAGCTCATCGGTGTAGAACCGTTCGGCATTAGTCATAGTTTGTTTGCGTATGTAATGCTCTGGAACCAGATGCAAATTTGCCTTAGTAACCTCGATAAAATAGCCAAACGCCCCATTATACTTCACCTTAAGGTTGGCAATTCCGGTCTTGTCTCGTTCAGTTGCTTCGAGCTCAAGAATCCAGCGCTTTCCACCGCCGGCAAGATCACGCAACTGGTCAAAGTTCTCATCATAACCCGCTCGGATTACCCGTCCGCCCTCTCCTTTAACATCCAGTTTGATCTCAGCGGGAAGTTCTTCCTCCAATGCCCGGTTTAGTAGATCGGTCAAGTCTTCAAATAGATCAATTCGTTCCGCTAACTTTTGAACAGCAGGATATCCCTCCCCAAGATCGGTAAGTGATTGACGAATCGCAGGCAATCCACGCACTGTTGCCCGTAGTCCACCGAGCTCGCGAGGACGTACCAAACGATTGCGCAACCGGCCAAGAATTCTTTCCAAGTCCGCTCCACGCCTCAAAATTTCACGAACCTCCTCCACTACTCTCGGCGAACTGGAAAATTCCAGCACACATGCCTGCCGACGTTCAATCTCCGAAAGATCACGCTCAGGACGAGCAAGAAAACTCTCCACCAAACGGGCACCAGCCGGGCTAACCGTCTGATCCATACAATCTAGTAAAGAGCCCTTGCGGGACTGGGCAGATGTACGGAAGACTTCCAAATTTCTTTGGGTCGCAGGGTCAAGCAAAAGTGCTGCACTTGCCTGGTATTGCTCAATTCGGTTGAGGTTGCCCGGCTTGCCCTTAAGCACATCCTGAGCATAAACCAACACCGCACCAGCGGGTCCTAACCCGGGATGCTCAAGATCAATCCCAAAGCCTTCCAGATTCATCACGCCTAGGCTCTCCATCACTTCCCGAGCGCCCGAGCGTTGGTCAAAATCAAAGTCTGGTCTTTCCGTGCGGGTAATGTCTCCCAATGCCCGGTCGATATCATCGGAAAGGATCTTGCCATTCTCCATCATTTCCAGTCTTCGACCGAGACTCTCAGGCATCAAAACCTCCCGTGGAGAAAGGGAGTGTAGGACGGAAAATAAATCGCCCGGATTCACTTGGTTAGACAAGGCAAATTTGCCAGTGGATAGGTCCAGCCAAGCAGCACGGGCTCCCTTTTTGTCAAGATCAAGAGCGAGCAGAAAATGATTGTGTGAAGCCTCCAACTGCCGATCCTCCAAGACGGTCCCGGGAGTCAGAATACGGGTAATTCCCCGCTTGACCAATTTGCCCGGCTTTGGAGGTTCCAACTGATCACAAATAGCCACTTTTTTTCCTTGAGCGAGCAGTTTGCTAAGGTAGGACTCAGCCGCATGGGAAGGAATCCCCGCCATGGGCATATCATGGCGTTTGGTCAGGGTGATGCCAAGGAGTGCCGCCCCCTGCTCGGCATCGTTTTCGAACATCTCATAGAAATCGCCCAGACGAAAGAGCAGTAAAGTATCGTCCTCGAGGCTTTGCCTGGCCTCCCGGTACTGTTTCATCATGGGGGTTTCCGTGCTCATCAAAGTAAGCGAATAGGCAATCCCCAAGCAGGGAATTCGTCAAGTGAATGAAATTGACGTGAGAAGAAAACTAGAAATTCGCCCCTACTCCAAGCTCGATAAGGTGCTGAAAGGAACCATCAAAGGATTCATTGGAAGTAAGCCCAAGCAAGCGGTACCCCAACCGGGCAGAATAATTCTGGGAAAACATATATTCTAATCCCATTGAAAAATTATAAGTAAACACAACCGAAGAGTCATGTCGGGGATCTAAAGGAACAACGGTTCCTGTAGGAGTGATAGCTGTGGCATCGAAGGTATTTTTGCGATATGCGATTCCTCCACCTAGTGTTCCATTATGGGATAGAGAATTTGTAATGGGTACTGAATACCCGCCACTAATAAAAATTGAAAATGATTCCTCATACCCATTGGCATCAATCCTGTTAGCCGTTGCATTCCTAAAATAATTGTTCTCATATTCCTGGAACTGATATGAAGTATTGATAGTTGCAACCCAGTTGTCCCACCTTCTTCCAGCACAAATACCTATTGAATTCCCCCAACTTCCATCTAAATCGTCTTCGAGACTGCTCCCAGAGTAATCAAAATTATAATTTGTAATTGATGTAAAACTAAACCCAATAATGGGCATTAAATAGTAATCTCCTTTTCGTTGCTGAGTCGTAGGTGCCACACGAACAACCTCGGACTGGTAAACTGTGGGCACCTCTTCTGTAATAGGCTCTTCGGGGATAGGCAAGGGCTCCACCATCGGCCCTGGCAATTGGTCGTAAGATCGCTGGGCATCCGATTCCAGTTGTACTGGAGCAAGAGACTCATTGCGGTCGATCAACTCAATCGGCTCAGTGCCCGACATTTCACTGAGCCGCTTGGAAAGATCAAGGGCCCGTTGTTCCATCTGCAGGAACCTGCGCTGAAGCTCCGAAACAGGCACATCATCGCTGTTTTGCCCCCACATAGGACCGCACATGGATAGAGCAAAGAAAACGGGAACTATGCGAAAAAAAATAATCACAGGTCGTATGGAAAACGATTTAGTAGGAAAAATCAAACTGAAGAATTTTGTCGAGCGTGTTAGATCTATTGAATTGTATTAATTCCTTAATTATCAAAATTCTCTCACCAGTGGTGAAGAAAGAGGATTGATCAACATAATCGCTCAACCCAGACAAGTCTGGCAAAATCTCAATCACCTCGTCCCGTACCTGCATACGAATAAAGTCTTTTTCATAATACTGCACCTCCTGCTCTGTTCGTAAGAACCAACCACTCGATGAGTTTATCCCGCCCTCCCAGTGCAACCATTGCTGAAGCCCCTGATGATAGACCCATTTGAAATATTTATCTCCCGTCCAGAACCATCCAACATTTTCTTTCCACATCCAGGTGACATCGAGCAACTGATCGGGACGGTGAACATACACCCAACCCATATCAACATGATAAATCCAGTTTTGCCGACCATTGGTTTCATTGATGTCTCGGTAGTACATTCCAAAGAACATAAGGTTGGTCCAATCCGGATTGGCTGCTGTGGTGGCCACCCAGACCCGCACCGTGGCTGTATCCTCTAAGTTGTCATCATCTTCCCCATCATCTATCAAACGGTACTGAAAACTATCCTCCCCCATAAATTCAGTTGGAGGTTCATACCTGTAAACTCCCCTGGACCAGGTGTTGACATTGTGCCCATTGGCAGAATTTGAGCCAAGTAGTTCGACCGTGTAGGAACTTTTTTCAGAGGGATCGTCGGGCCCGGTATGATCATTGGCTAAAACATCGATCAAAATGAGAGGATTAGATGTACGGTTCTCCTGATAAAAATATTTGATATCATCCACCGCAACTGGAGCATCATTGACCGGGGAAACCAACAATTCAACTGTCTGAACATTGGATGTATAACCGTCCGAAACCAGGACATCAAAGAAATCAAAGCCATAAAAGTCTGTATCAGGACGATAAGTAAACCCAGCCCCCAAAACGGTGACAGCCCCATATGGGGACTGGCTTTGCAACTGGTAACTGATATCGTCCCCGTCTTCATCAAATCCTTCAAAAACTTGAAAGATCTCCCCATCCTCACTTAAATTATAATCGCTTGCAGAAAGCACGGGGGGATCATTGGCATCTTCCAACTCTACAAAAATGGTCTGGTTGGTTTCAAACACTCCATCCGATACACCAACCACCACTTCAAAGATTCCATCGCCATTTGAATCACCGGGATTCTCAAAGTTTTGCAGATTGATAAAGTCCAAAGAACCATTGGATTCATCAATGAAGAAAAATCCTGCATCCGCACCCTTGGCCACCCGGTAGGCCAGATCATCAGTCTCATTATCCTCTGCCATGACCTGAGTTATAAACAGTCTATCCTCTGGAGTGGTAAGCTGATAAAATGTCTCTCCTCCCCCACTTGTATAATAAGGTGGGCTCTCGTCCTGATCTGCAACCACTACAAATACTTGATAGGACTGACCGAGGTCGGAATCGTTTACATCGATAATCAATTCATACCGGTTGTCCCCGTTGGAATCGTTGGCATCTTCAAAGTCAAAACCATATGGATCTACACTTCGAAGCACGCCCTCTTGAGTTAACAAAAATAGCTCGGCATCCGCCCCACCAGTAATGGTGGCATTTGGATCTTCCAAATTATCAGGATCAGCCAGCTCAAGATCGGCAACGATGGACTGGTTTTCAGGAATGATAAAAGTGCTCCCCTGCGAGCCAGCCTTTAAGACAGAACTGGGCAGGCTGTCGGGCAGATTATTGATAAAGACAGTAAGGTTGTGCTCGGTACGATCGGTGTAGGGATCCTGTAAGCCCAGTCGGGCAACATACCCAAGTTCGGTGCCTGCACGCTCGTAGTCAGGCAACGCATCCTGTTTAAAATAGAGCACATTACCAAGCACTTTGAAATCAGAATCATCCGCGAGCCAGGTTGTCCATACCACGGAGTCTCCATCCCCGTCATAAGCGAGAAGGGGCAGCACCTTACCCACTCCCTCATCCATGGTATGAGAAAGGGGCAGTCTGGTAACTGGGGCGTCATTAATCGGAGAGACTTCTACTTTAAATTGAACAACTACGGGCAAGCCTGCATTGTTTAATGCCTGAACAAAAAATTCATCCGATCCGGAATAATTTCCGTCCGGCTGGTAGGATATGGTCACGCCATCTTCAATGGTTACCGAACCATACAAGGCATCACGAAAAATATCATACCCTGAAATTCCTCCATTGGTATTATCGGGGTCACTCGCCTGTAAATCCGCCACGGGATGATTTAATACATTATCCTCATCAACCGTTTGATTTTGAGGAGAAAAAACGGGGTCCACCCTCGGTGGCTGGTCCCATTCCAGTATTCTCACTACTATCTCCTGCTCGCTCGACAGTCCCGCATCGTCAGATACACGGACGATCACCCGATATTGGTTGTCTTGGCCAAAATCTCTGGGGTTTTCGAAATCGGGAAGGTAGTCAAATGTGACCACGCCGGTTTGTTGATCCACGCTAAAGACATCACTACGAAATTCCAACCTCCCGCTACTTGCATTGATCTCAAAGAACTCCTCATCCTCACCACCAGCTAAATCAAAAGATGTCCCCTCCAGCACGAGCGGGTTAGATTCTGGGTTAAAAATATCAATTTGCTCAAGTACCAAAAAGGTATGCTCAACATGATCAATTTCTGTTGCCAACGAAGTAAATACTGGGGGCTCATTAACGGCCAACACTTCAACCGTTATTTTCTTTTGATCGGACTGGGTTGCTTGATCGGGATAGGCTGGCTTTTTTCTCGCTTCTACAACCAGTTCGTAGACATTGTCCTGACCAAAATCTTGTGGGCTCTCAAAATCAGGAGGCTGTTTAAAGAATAGCCGTCCCCCTGCACCAAATTTTACTTCGTCAAAAAGGATTGCATTTTCGCTGACATCCTCCCCTCCTTCTGGTTGAAAAAAGCGAAACTCCACCACATCAATCCGACGGTCAAGGTCCAAGACTTGCAAGGATTGAACACCCGAGTCCTCAGCAAGTTCTACTACCTTAATCACATCAAAAATGACTTTCGGTTCATTATCGACTTCCCGGTGCTTGAGTTGAAAGGCATACGGTTGGTTAAGTTCACCCACGATCAAGGTGGGCGATCCATCTTCTCCAAAATAAAAGGGCTCAATCACCCCTGGTTTTTCCGGCCGATCCGGCCATCCCGACAGAACATCAGGGTACTCTGAATTATCTGTAAACGCAGCAGTAGGATCACCAAAGCCACTGGCAAGACCAAGGGATACCATCACTTGATCATCTTCGACAAAAACAAGATCCGTCCTGTTATTGCCCAAGAGGTCGAGGACTTGAAGAGATGCAACACGATTTCCCTGACTGAGGAATGTTTGCTCAAAACCAGCGGAGCCTAAGTTTTTTACCATGGTCAAGCCCTCATCTGAACCAATCAACAAGTCGGGACAAGCATACCCGTCGCTTAATTTGTCTGCATTTTCAAAGTTGAACATTCGTAACGCTCGGGGGCGAGTAACACTAGCAATCATTCCTTGATAGGTAAAAGCACCTTCCCCGTCATTGGCATACCACAACACTTCGTTGTCATTGAGATAAGCAACGACCAAGTCCAAGTCATAATCTCCATCCAAATCCTGCACACTGATCTGAGAAATCTTTCCACTCCGCAACTGATCAGATGCCGGATCAAGTGGAACCTCAATGACCGTATTACCAAAAGGCAAATTTTCGTCAGAACTGTTGATGAATAAGACAATCCCCGGCTTATTCTCGGCAAAATCATGATAACAGACCAAAAGGTCCAAGGCTCCATCAAAGTTGATATCTTCGATCATGGCAAAAGTGGGTGACCCCTCAAATGCACCTGCCATTATGGTCTTTAATTCCTGATTAGAGGTAAATTCTCCTGCTCCATCATTTTCAAAATAAAGAATGCTCCGACTGGTCAAAACTACCACATCATTGATGCCCGCATTTCGCATATCCCCGGATCGGGCAAACCGACCCGTCCAGTCAAGCGGCCCCGAAACTGACTCACTCAATGACTCCTCAAATGCCAGGCTCGCCTTGGTTGCGGTTTTTTGGTGAGGAATGAAACCAGCACCCAACTCGGTAATGTATAACAAATCTGGAAACTTCACTGGTGTCTCCGCATCAAATACATCGATATCAACCACAAATAATTCATTCTCAAAGATTTGAAGATCAGACAGTGCCGGATGCGGAGGCAATGGCTCGGATATTTCAAAAGTAAAATTGTCGTCCAGTACTAAAATGAAGAAAGGTTCCACCACCCGATCTCCATAACTGGGCTTTCCATCTTGCACAGGGCTAACCTGCATATGAACTTCGTACATATTATCCCCGTCCTCACTTTCTGGATTTTCATAATCTGGAGGAAATAGAAATGAGAGTCGGTTAGATGTTGAATTAAATTCAAACAAATGATCATCCGGACCATCCTGTGATATTTCGATTAACAAGTCCTTATTCTGGTCTAAGGTGGAAGCATTGATCTCAAAACTGTCTACTTTTTGCTCTACAATGCTGAAATTTGCGTCGGGGTAAACAGGATCGTACTTTGCCCCAAAGGATGGTGGCTCGACATTATTGTGCACCTGAACCTCGATCAGCATTTCACTGGATTTTGCCTCATCATTAAATTCGGTTATGCGGATGATGGTTTGGTAACGGTTATCCATCCCCAAATCCTTGGGGCTTTCATAATCACGAGGACTTACAAAACTGAGTTTCCCGGAAAGCTCATCAAAAACAAACTGTTGATAATCCAGTTCAGAAAGCATGGTCTTTAGGATAATTGTTTCCGGAGATCCAGGTTGGTTATCGGGATCGGTTGCTGCAATCGTGAGAACATCTGTCTCACCTTCTTCAGGAAAATTTTCAATGATATACAACCTTGGGTCGGAAGGAACAAAGACCGGACGCTTATTCGGCACCTCTTCAACACTTATAACAACTTTGAGTTGCTGCATGTCTCCAGGGTCTACATTTTCCTGCACGGTAATATAGAATTCAAAAGTTTGCCCACCCATACTTTCGTAGTCCGGCAAGCCATTGTTAGTCTCTGCGGGAAGATCCCAATAAATTCGACAAAATTCGGAGAAATCATCGATCCTGAACATCCCCGTACCATCAACAACTCCCCAGGTAAATGAGCTGGCAGGCGGGCTGTCCTTGTAGTCAGAAACATAAAGCTCCGCAATGGGCACTTCACCTTCCAGATGCAACAGACGGAGGTATCTTTCATTCACTTCCTCGCTCTCTTCCACAAAAAAAGCATCTTTGCTTACCGCATTGGCCTCAAAAAATTCTTCCTGAAGCAGGATCTCCGGTTTGTCTGGAACATCCTCAATATCAAAACGAAAATTCACCGTGGAATTATTCTCCGGTTCATCATAAAAATTTATCTCCACCTCATAAACTCCGGATTGGTCGGGAGGAGCAGAAAAAGTAAAGGAATCATTTTCAGGAAAAAATTCCAGAGTAGCATTGGGATCTTCCTCGCCAAAACGCAGAATGGGACCGAGGTCAAAAGTCAGTTGGCGGATGGGATTGTCAACATCGTGAAAATAACTGCTTAAAATTTTGCTCAGCGGTGTATCTTCGTAACCAGAAAATGATAGACTTGAACCTAAGAGAAGCTCCGGAGGATCATTTTCCGGTGTTATTACGATATCAAAAAGTACATATATTCTCGACAGTCCATCTGTGACTCCGACCATAACTTGGCCGGAGCGCTCTTCTGAATTCTCATAATCTGGTGGCGAGCTTGCCTTGAAATACAGTTGAGTGCCAGATACTTCCATGCGGTTTTGAAAACTTGGTGATGGATATCCCTCGCGTGGCAACACCAGCGAATACCTTAAGGTTTGGTTATCCTCATCAAGTTTGCCAAAATAATTGGATAAATCAAAAGGACCACCGTGCTCAATTCCGCCACCCATCTCTTCTGGATAAGTTACCGGTTCGGTAGTAAATGGACCAAGTGAACCATCTATTGTTTCGGGAGCTTCCAAAGGAACTGGAAAGTGAAAAACATTAGCTTCCAATTCCTCCACTCCCTCGTAACTATCTTTAATTCTTGGGGGATCATCTTCATCAAAGAGCTGAAAGGTGTAAGTAAATACTCTGGAGTTTAGATCCCTATCAGATACTTGGATGGAAGCATTCAGTTCCCGTTCATTAATGTTTTCAAAGCTCGGAATTTTGGCGAACAACAAATCAACAGTGTCTCCTGCAATGAAACCTTCTCCGGAAAAACCAAAGTTTCCCTCGTCATCACGGAATTTGAAATACCCCGCATCATCGTGTGCATTTTCCAGACCTGCAAAACGCCAGGTATAATTTTTATCTTGGCCTTCTGGATCAATCGCCCGAAGTCCGGTAATTGCCATTTCAGTTTCTTCAGCCAAGGAAATTACAAACCGATCATTTGGATTAAGATAGGCAGGTTCATCCACATCCATGGTTTCGAAAGTAAAATAAAAATCTTGAAAGCTGCCCTCCTCATCAAAAACAGATATCTTAATTGTGTAATTACCATCCTCCTCAGGGTTTTCGTAATCAGCACTAAAAGATTCGGTGAAATTTAAATCTACCCAATAAACTAGTGGATCATTTATTTCCTCTCTCTGGTAGATTTCCGATATTTCAAACTTCGACTCATCCGAACCTGATAGCACAACTGAGGTAATATTTTGTTCATCCAAAAGGTCAGAAAAAGGAAGAGAAAAGCTTGGTTTGGAATTCTCATCAAATTGTACCAATATTTCAGTCTGTCCATCATTCAGGGCTTGTTGGTAATATCCAAAATTCCCACCGTGGATTTCAAAATAGGCGGGTTCGCCGTCAAATTGAACATAACCTAGGGAAGGCAAGTCCTTATCGTTCTGAATAAACATGGAAAAGTTAATATCCACATATGGAGACTCTCCATCCGAGAAGCGAAGTGTGAAAAGATCATCCCCAAATCGTAAATAATCGGGCGAATAAAGAAAAGTATCAGGAGCACCGTCTTCCGCCCTTCCATTAGACAATGAAATTTGCCCTTTAGGGTCAGGGGATGAAATATAATCCCAAAGTATCAAATCACCATCTTCATCAGAAATTCTTATATCAATTAAATCTCTTCTGGTTTCAAAATTCCACGGTTGTCCCTCAAATGTTGTTATACTAAAGTTTTCAGAAGCAAATGGATCGGTTCGAAAAGGGGGATCGTTCGCGTCCTCAACAACGATTAACAAATTAGCTGGATCAACGGCTGTGCTAAAGTCCGCCTGATCGTGAATTTGCACATTAATTGCGTATAAATTTGGAGATCCGTTCGCTTGATCGTCAATGAAGTCCTGATTTCTTGGGTCTTCGAAATTGGGAGATGAAATAAAGAATAGTGAACCATTCTCATCGATATGAAATAAATCAGCATCCGCACCACTGAGTCGGTAAAAAATTTGTGCTCCCGAATCATCTGATTCGTTATTATCAGTTCGATATTCTGATATGGGATGAGAATCGGGATCTATTGGATCAAAATCAAAAACAGCAGTAGTATTATTTTCTTTGTAAAGAATTGGTATTTCAGAGGGTTGATTAAATGTGATTGCATCATCAAAATCATTCTCAATCTCAACTTGAACAATCATGAAATTTCCTTCCGATTTAGTACTTTCATCCGTTGCTAGAATCTTAAATTCCAACCAATCTCCATCGAAGGTGAAAAAGTCCTCGTCTAGTATTTCAATCCTGATCCTTCCCTCATCTCCACTCATCCACACCGCATCGTCGCTGAGGAGAAGTGGATTACTGTAAGTAGTATCGTTCCCTGAATCATAGATTTTATAATAGCTTACCTGATATGCACTGGCAGCAGGTAATCTCTTCGTTTTATCGGGATGGGTTATGTACTGACCATTGACAAGCTTTTGTAGATCCAAAATATGTGAGAGGGTATAATTTCCATCCTCAAAATCATCTGTCTGCGCATTGTAAAACCGCTCAGCCTCAACCTTAAAATCAAATTCCAAGCTATTTGGATTTTCATCGATAGATGCAACAAACTCGTGAGGCCCATCTGAACCGTCATCTGTTTTAATTACTCGATTTTCTCCGCTGGGAAATTTTTGTACATATACACCCCGTGGTTCCTCAGGAACATTTTTGAGCACAAGTTCCAAATCATAGGTTGAGGTGTCAACTGGTACCGTATCAGTTGCAGTTATTTGAAGTTGAAACACTTCAGGACCGAGAGATTCAAAGTTTAAGGGTGCAGTAAGCCACCTTAGTTCATAGGTGAAATACCACCCATTTTCCTCCGAATCTGTCTCCTCTTGATCCACCCCTACTGCAACTAATTCAAAAGTTTCTGAAGTTATGGAAAGTCCCGGAACATTCCCAGCATTTGATGGATTCTCCCACTCGTTGGTTGGGTCTGGATCGAAGAGAATCAGATCAGCAATTTTTACAGAATTCTCGGGAAATTCTATGATTGTAATTTGCCCAGAATCTAGATTGATACTCTCGTCACCATCAATTTCCAATGCACGAATAATGGGAATGTCTTCAGGATCTGCGATTTCCAGTTCGAAAGTAAAGTTATGATCTTGAAGTACACCATTTGTCGCACGAACTACGCCTGGCCAGATAAACTGTTCATTACCACCAGCATAAGGATATGGACGATAGTAGAAGTAATTCCTATTGTTTTTAAATTCATGATAAACTGAACCCTTGCTGGGACCAAATGCTGTTGCACTCCATGATTTTAGCCAGGACGGTTCAGTCGGGAGTGGTTTTGTCCACGGATCAAATACTGATATCAAAGTTGCTCCATTTAATGTCGTTATCGTCGAGCCTATTTCAATTTCTGTCTCTAAAGCAGTAGTCCCCGTATTGCTCGGAATTGGATTAGCTGGCTGACTAGGCCAATTTTGAGCGAAAAGCTGACTACTGCAGGCTATGCAAAGTAACACAAATCCACTTACCCACTTGTTTAAAAAAATTTGAGCAATAAAGAGGGAATCTTTTTTTATATGTAAAAAAAGGTTATGCAAATGCCTAAATATTAGAATAAAAAGGACTTAGTAAGCAAAGGAATTATTACAGAGATTAAGGAGGAATCATTTTGATAAAAATTGACCCAGATTTTCTGTTCTTCTTTTAAGCATAAAGTTTTTCTGATTAATCTTTCTTGCCACTCATTTACTTTTCGTAACATTCTCCGTGGTATGACAGCCCAACAAAGCTCAGCTGGATCCTACTGGAGTGACAGCCTTAAACTCGTAGGAAAATTATTAAGTATCTGGTTCTTAGTATCTTTTGGATGCGGAATTCTCTTCAAAGATTTTCTCGATCAATACTCGATCGGGGGAGCACCTCTCGGTTTTTGGATGGCGCAACAGGGTTCAATCATTTGTTTTGTTACCCTTCTCGTAATTTATTCCAGATGGATGAATAAACTCGATAAAAAGTATGGGTTTGGAGAGGAGGATAGTTGATGGACCAGACAGTTTGGAACTTTATCTTTATTGGCATTACTTTCGGAGTATATATTGGGATCGCCATCTGGTCCCGTGCCGGATCCACCAAGGAATATTACACAGCTAGTGGCGGAGTTTCGCCCTTTGCCAATGGTATGGCAACTGCCGCGGATTGGATGTCGGCCGCTACTTTCATTTCCATGGCTGGAGGGATCGCTGCCGCTGGCTATGGGGCATCCAAGTTTCTGATGGGATGGACGGGAGGATTCGTTCTACTAACCACATTAATGGTCCCCTACCTCCGAAAATTTGGAAAAGCCACCGTGCCTGATTTCATTGGTGATCGCTTTTATTCCAATGGTGCCCGGTTGGTCGCCGTAATCTGTGCTATTTTTATCTGTATGACCTACATCATGGGTCAGATGCGCGGCGTGGGTATCGTTTTTTCCCGCTTGTTTGATATCGAGATCTGGATGGGTGTACTAATCGGTGGGGGCATAGTATTTTTTTACGCAGGTTTAGGTGGCATGAAAGGTATAACATACACTCAAGTTGCCCAATATTGTGTTATG
>MDTC01205604.1_pt1 | contig 14612 bp, 13 predicted proteins | sample 811181 | NCBI WGS metagenome assembly MDTC01 (sample SAMN05326644, study PRJNA326480) | marine metagenome | isolation source: seawater | place: Pacific Ocean: North | collected 2011 | reverse complement strand
TTCATAATTTTTATTTGGATTGAATTTTAGGCGTCAAATATATTAAAAATTTGCTAATTTCAATATGACCCAAAAAAAAATGTTAATTAGAAATTTTAGTTATTATATTTACTTAATAATGAATCGCTCAACTACAGATTTACCATTGAAATTGATTTCTGCAAAATAAGAACCTTTATTCAAGTTAGATAAACTAAGTAAATTAGAATTTATTAGCTTAGTTTTTAAAACTAATTTTCCGTTCATATCTCTTATTATTACATTTTTTTCATAAATGTCATCAAATACAATATTAATATTGCCATTAGATGGATTTGGAAAAATATTAAATCTGTTTGATTTTTCTTTAATACCTACAGTTGATTCATTAAAACCTAGATTTAGCCTTATAGCAAAAGCGTTTCCGTTAGTGTAAACACCTTCTCCTGGCAACCATATGGCACTCGACCAGCCCGGTTGTCCAACAGTTAAATCATCAATAATTCCAATATCGTACTCTCCTGCTAAACTGTTGATTTCTAATACAGCGTAATAAGACCCTGGATCTACTGATACGCTGGAAGTTCCTAACCCTTCACCCCAAATAACTGGATTTTGCCACGGTGAACCAATTACAGGAATGTTGACATATCCATTAACAATATCTTGATTGTTTACAATATATAAATCGCTTGTTGATATTGCATTTTCAAATTCACCGTTCATAAATGATAAAGAATCTATTATATATAGGGTAATTTCTGAATTTGCAGTAGTAGTTGACGAAATATATGCTCTTACTGAATTTATTGTATCGGGACTAATAAATTTATACATTGTTGCACACAATAAAATTCCTAAATCTTGAGAAGCTTCAAAATTATTTGGGCCTATTGATGTTAAAGATTCTAATTCGTTTGGGTGAATACCAATTCCATCCAGAGAATACACATTATTAGTAATTTCAAAATTTCTCTTTTGAATATTGTTATCAAAATATTCTCCGTTAATGGTATCACCTACTGAGGTTATTGATAAAACACCATCATAAATGCCTGTTTCAAAAGAGAGTGATTCCATGGCATCTAAATAAATTGTTGAATCTGGCAATAAAGTATCTGAAATAGAAAATTCTATGCTAATAGTGTCTGGGTTATCTTCGTTAATAAAGTCAGCATTAAGAGTCAAATTATGTTGACTTTGGTTTCCATTGTTTAAAACTTGAGAACCAATCCTCCACTGGTTAGGCGTCTGAGACAAAGGCGTTCTACCGTACTCAGCACCATAATTATTGTCGTTATATATATATGAAAGTTGGTTTATAATTTCGTTTTCTGGAAGAATACTAATCTTAACATCATCTATCATCCATCCATAGGTTATCCATGCACCATTGTTGGATGAATTTGGAAAATTTGTTGTCCAACTAAAACGTAACAAGACATTACTCGGATTTTCAGCTATATAACTTCCAATATTGACTTCCCTGGTTGTGGGATTTGGATAAGCTGAGCCACCATTTGCTGATAAAACATCGTAGTTAAAATGGTTTGCGACCTCAAACCAAGTGTTTCCTGAATCGGTGCTTACGAAAACTTGTTGTAAGTCATTAAATCTTGCACCATATTCTTCCCAACTTAACAAAACTCTATTTGTACCAGCTAATGAAAGGATATCAATTGCATTTGCAGTGGTCATAGTGTATGCAGAATCTAAAACTGGGCAAGTACCATTAGTAACATCATTGTAAGTTCCATTTGTAAGTTCTGCAAAATTTCCTCCGGATGATGAATTAACAGAACTGTTAAAGAACCAACCGTCAACACTAGAATCAATTGACCAACCGTTTGGATTACTTTGAGATTGGTTATTAAGTACCCAGGTTGATGGATCGCTAAAATCATCTATCCAAATAATTTCATCAATAATCGTAAAAGCATTTTGAAGTTCTAGCGTTCCATCTATATTATTATAAAGATAAACATTATAATCACCAGAGGCAGTAGATGCTGGAATCGTGATATTCGCTATTAAGTTAAGATCATCAGTGATATTGTAAGAATTAACTATGGAACTACTACCTTGCTCAAAAGAAAAACTAAGTATGGTTTCACTACTTTGGCTAAAATTAGTATTAACTCCAGTTATAGTAATATCAAGTGTTTGACCTGGTCTTCCGCTAGACGGAATAATAGAGCTTAAAATAGGTGTATTGGCTCTATTTAGCTTTATTTTATCTCCATTATTTTTTAGTTCTGGTGTTTTTAATGAAGATGCTGAAAATTCAGCGAAAGGTTCTTGACTTTTATATCCGGTTAAAGATATGAGCAAAAATAGAATTATAGTGCATTTAAAAATTTTCATTTTTTTCTGTTTATTTAAATGTTACGATAGTGTTTTTTCTTCTTGTTTTTCATAGTTTTCCAAAGGAAGACAACTGCATACCAAATTTCTATCTCCATAAGCATTGTCTATTCTTCCCACAGGGGGCCAAAATTTATTGTTAAATAGGGATAATGTTGGATAAACTGCTGTAGTTCGGGAGTAGTTATGTTCCCATTTATCATTGATAACTTCTGCAGCCGTGTGTGGTGCATTTTTGAGTGGATTGTCGATTATATCTGATACGCCTTTAGAAATTAAATTAATTTCTTCTTTAATAGCTATCATAGCTTCAGCAAATCTATCTAATTCCTTTAAAGATTCGCTTTCAGTTGGTTCAATCATTAGTGTTCCAGCAACTGGGAAACTTACCGTGGGCGCATGAAAGCCATAATCCATTAGCCTTTTAGCAATATCTTCAACTTCAATACTAGCTTCTTTTTTAAATGATCTGCAATCTAAGATCATTTCATGGGCTACTCTACCGTTCTGGTTGGTGTATAAAACATCGTAATGTGAACTTAACTTTGCTTTAAGATAATTAGCATTAATAATAGCAGCCTCAGTGGCATTTTTCAGGCCTTTTGCACCCAATAATTTTATATATCCATATGAAATTAGTAGTATTAATGCACTTCCCCATGGTGCGCCATTTATTGCTTTTATGGCATTTTCACCACCAGTTTCAATAATTGGATTACCCGGAAGAAATTTGGATAAATGCTTGGCAACACCAATTGGGCCCATCCCAGGGCCTCCTCCTCCATGAGGTATAGCGAATGTTTTATGTAAGTTCAAATGACAGACATCTGCACCAATTAGGCCGGGGGAAGTAAGTCCTACTTGTGCATTCATATTTGCCCCATCCATGTAAACTTGACCTCCATTTTTGTGTATAATTGATGTTATTTCTTTAATGCTCTCTTCAAAAACTCCATGTGTTGATGGATATGTTATCATTAAAGCAGCAAGATTTTCTGCATGTTGATTAGCTTTTGTTTCTAAGTCAACCAAATCAATGTTTCCTTTTTCGTCACATTTTACTAAAATTACGTTCATACCTGCCATGACAGCACTTGCTGGATTAGTTCCATGGGCGCTCGTTGGTATAAGACATATATTTCTATTATTATCTCCATTTGATTGGTGGTAGGCTCTAATTACCATCAAACCACTATATTCTCCTTGAGCACCTGAATTTGGTTGTAGAGAAACTTTATCAAATCCAGTAATTTCACTTAGATCTTCTGACAATTCACGGAAAATTTGTTGGTATCCCTCAGTTTGGTTAACAGGTGCAAATGGATGGATATCCGCAAATTCTGGCCATGTTATTGGAGCCATCTCTGTTGCAGCATTTAACTTCATAGTGCAGGACCCCAGAGAGATCATAGAATGAACTAACGAAAGATCTTTATTTTCAAGTTTTTTTATATATCTCATCATTTCAGTTTCCGAATGATAGCTATTAAAAACTTTTTGGTTAAGTATAGAATCACTTCTATCGTGATGAGTGCTGAAAAAAGATGATTTTTCAATTTTAGATTTTTTGTTTATTTTCTTACTGATAACGTCTTTTAAGTGTTTTATATCTTCCCAAGAAGTTGATTCGTCAATTGAAATTACTGCTGCATTCTCTATAAAACCTATATTTATTTCATTTTCTTCAAGGAAAGGTTTCCACACTTCTTTATCTAAATTATACGAAAGAGTGTCAAAATGATTTTTATTTATTGATTGTAAACCAATTTTTTCAAGAGAATCTTTTAAGGATCTAGTTTTACTTCTGATTTCATTCGAAATGTAATTTAGTCCTTGTGGACCATGGTAAACCACATACATGCTAGCCATAACAGCTAGTAAAGCTTGTGCTGTACAAATATTGGAGGTTGCTTTTCCTCTCTTAATGTGTTGTTCTCTTGTTTGCAAGGCCATTCGCAGTGCAGGATTTCCGTGAACATCAAGTGATACCCCAATTATTCTTCCTGGAATATATCTTTTGTGAGTTTCCTTGCATGCAAAATATGCAGCGTGTGGGCCTCCATAACCCATTGGAACACCAAATCTTTGCGTTGAGCCAACTACAACATCTGCTCCCCAGCTCCCCGGACTTTTTAAAAGTACAAGGCTCATTATGTCAGCAATAACAGATACTTGTAAATTAGCTTGATGTGCTTTTGTTGTAAATTCCGAGTAGTCATGAATATCACCATATGCATCTGGATATTGCACAATGGCTCCAAAAAATTCTTCATCAAAGTTAATGTTTTTAGAATCGCCAAAAACTATGTTAATCCCAAGAGGCTCAGCTCTTGCCAATATTACCTCTTTAGTTTGCTTGAAAACTTTATTACAAACAAAAAATTTGCACACGTTATTTTTAACCTGTAATCTAGACCTCATGTGGTAGAACATGAGCATTGATTCTGCAGCTGCTGTCGCTTCGTCAAGAAGAGATGCATTGGCTATTTCCATTCCTGTAAGCTCTGTTACAAATGTTTGAAAATTTAGCAATGCTTCGAGTCTTCCCTGCGCAATTTCTGCCTGATATGGCGTGTAGGCTGTGTACCAACCGGGGTTGCACAATACGTTTCTTTGTATAACGCATGGAATTAGAGTACCATAGTAACCCTGGCCAATAAAATTGTGAAATGATTTATTTTTTGACGAGATTTTTTTTAAAGATTTTAAATAATCATTTTCACTTACAGACTCATTAATACTAAGCTCACCACTTTTAAATATAGTTGAAGGTATTGTATCCTTGATTAATTCACTTACATTTCTGCAACCAATAGTTTCGAGCATTCTATTAGTATCCTTTTCACTGATACCAATATGTCTGTTTACAAAGTCATTAGGGTTCATATAACACGCATTATTTTTTCGCAAATATATTAATCCAGTCACACAGTATGTACAATTGTTAATGATTTGTTTAATTTTAATTTATGTTTAAGCTTGAAAGCAAATATTACACTATTCTGGTTATTTTATTTTTGTTCAGTTTTTCTGTTATTACTGCTCAAGAAAAAATAAAAGAAATACCTATCGGATCAATAAAATTTTTGTCTGGTGACACCTTGAAATTCAAGTTTGTCGAAAAGGACAATATTTTTATTACCGGTTTTAGACAAAATAAGCTGACAAGGAAGTGGAAAATTAGGAGTTACCCTGTTGAAAATATTTTATGTTATACAGATTCTATCAAAATAAGCTATTTGTATAATTACAAACCTTCAGAAGGTCGTTTTTTTTCTCTTGATGAAATGAAAAGTTATGTAAACGGGAAAAAAGATGCCCTTTATGGATATATTCCTAAAAATAAAATTGCTAAATCATTTTTATTTGGACTTTTTTTAGGTCTAATTGATACTTCATTTGAATTTTACACAAGAAAAAATGGATGGCAGATTAGTGATTCTTTCAAAGGAATATCAAGAACCAATGCTGGCTTCATTTCTGTTGCGGCACCATTAGCCTCCACATTTTTAGTTGGTAAAAACTCTCAAAATCTTATGGACAGAAGTTTGTACGAAGATGAAGATATTCAACAAGAAATTTACAATAGTGGCTATGAAAATATTAAAATTTCAAAAGACACAAAAGCTGTTGCTAGAGGATGTCTTGCTGGTGTCAGTTTTGCTGTATTATTGTCATTACTTAAAAACTGAAATTTGTAAATGAAATTTGTAAATGCAATTCTATTTTCTAATTTTTGGATCTCAATAGGTGCTGTTGGTGCAACAATATTTTATTACAAATTTACATCTGAAAAAATTAACTATTTTTATTTGACTGTAGTTTTTTTTGCAACTTTATTTTCCTACAATTTGCAATATATTTCAGAACATAAGACGAATAATCATAGAAAAATCCAAACTAATTGGATTTTAGAAAACCATAAATTTTTAAAATATGTTACAATCTTGGCTTTGATTTTGAGTATCATTTTATCATTACTAATTTTACCAATTAATAGCTTGTTTGTTTCATTACCTTTTTTGTCAGTGGTTTTTTTTTACAAAAAGGGGAAACTAAATAATTTTGCTCTTAGAAACATTCCAATTTTAAAAATTATTTTAATTGCTTTATGTTGGATGTTTGCATGTACAATAATGCCTTCCATAATTGCACAAAAGTCAATTGTATGGCGTCCTACAATTTATTTATTTCTATATATAATTTCGATTACTTTGCCTTTTGATATCAGAGACTACTTTGCTGACGATAAATCGTTGTTATCTATTCCACATTTAATCGGGATAAAGCCAACATATGTGTTATCAATTTTAATTTTATGTTTTTTAATTGTTACAAATTTTTTTAACCTTTCTTTGATGTTTTTTTTAATATTCACCATACTGACTGTGCTATTAAGTTATAAAATATCGAGTGAATACTATTACTTAATCGTTTTAGACGGGCTATTAATTATTTTACCATTTTTTGTTTAATGACTGAAATTAAACCTAGGATATTAATAATATACTGTGGAGGGACAATTGGAATGATTCAAGATGTTTCAAGAAAAACACTTAAACCATTTGATTTTGATCAAATAACAAATGTAGTCCCTGAGTTAAATAAAATTAAATGTGAAATCGAGACAATTTCCTTTGATTCTCCAATCGATTCATCAAATATGAATACATCTATTTGGGAAGAAATTGGGGACATTATACATGAAAACCATAAATTGTTTGATGGATTTGTTGTTTTACATGGTACAGATACAATGTCTTACACTGCAAGTGCTTTAAGTTTTATGTTTGCAAATTTTAGAAAACCAATTGTTTTCACAGGATCTCAGCTTCCAATTGGTGTGCTTAGAACTGATGGAAAAGAAAACTTAATAACAGCAATTGAGATAGCATCTCGTAGATTTAAAGGCTTACCCGTTATTCAAGAAGTTGTTATTTATTTTGAATATCAGCTTTTCAGAGCAAATAGAACTTCAAAAATTAGTTCGGATCATTTTGATGCTTTTAAATCCTACAACTATCCTACACTAGCCGTAGCTGGAGTTGACATTAATTACGATAAAAATGTTTTATTGAAACATAAAAATCAAAAATTTATTTACAGAAAAGGATTTGATTCATCTATTGGGATTTTGTTTTTTTTCCCCGGTATTAATATGAAACAAATTAAAAATATTATAGAAAACAAAGATTATAAATTAGTTATTTTGGTTACCTATGGGTCGGGCAACTTACCTCTAGATAATGATTTAATTGAAATAATTAAAAAAAATGAAAAATTTAAGGTTTTTTTAAATGTTAGCCAATGTAAAGCAGGTAGTGTAGAGCAAAATAAATACGAAACCGGAAAACAGTTACTTGATGCAGGAGTTGTAGGTGTTAAAGATATGACATTTGAATCTGTAATAGCAAAATCGATGTTTCTTTTAGATAAATATCCCTGTAATAAACCAAAGTTTATAGAAAAATTTTTAACTAATATTTCAGGTGAAATAAGCTAATAATTCTTATTTTTAATTAACATTCAACTCATTTTTGTTTTAAAGCTATAATTTTTTGTAATTTGGCACCCTTAAAATATTTACTTAAGAAATTAAACAAATAATTATACTATTTTTTACATTATGAAAAAAGCAATTTTCACTTTAGGATTTTATACCATTCTAGCTCTGTTGAATCCTTTATCTGCCCAAGACGATACTTTAAATATTGATAATACTGAACAGGCAATCCAGACTGAAGATTCTGAAAGTTCTATTGATTCAATTACTGAACCAGTTGAACAAGTTGAATCTAATACTGAACCAGTTGAGGAGGTTAATAACGAGCCAATGGAAGAAGATACATCAGTATCTCAAGCATTAAAATTAAAATTTATCGAAGGTGGTCCTCTGTTTATGTCATTTGTTCTTATTGCCTTGATTCTTGGCTTAGCACTTTCTATTGAGAGAATTATATATCTTAATCTAGCAACAACAAATACCGTAAAATTGATTGATGATATTGAGTCTGCACTTAAAAATGGAGGTGTTGATGCTGCAAAAGAGGTTTGCAGAAACACAAGAGGTCCAGTTGCTAGTATTTTCCTGCAGGGTTTAGAAAGAAGTGGTGAGGGAATTGAAATGGTCGAAAAGTCAGTCATAGCTTACGGAGGTGTACAAATGGGACTCCTTGAAAGAGGTTTATCATGGATTGGTCTATTTATAGCACTTGCTCCAATGCTTGGTTTTATGGGTACTGTAATTGGTATGATCCAAGCGTTTGATATCATAGAACTCAAAGGTGAAGCTAAGCCAGATGAATTAGCTGGAGGTATTAAAGTTGCTCTAATCACAACCGTGTCTGGACTTATTGTTGCTATAATTTTGCAAGTATTTTATAATTATATAGTCTCAAAAATTGATTCACTTGTAAATCAAATGGAAGATGCCTCCATTTCTTTAATTGATGTGTTGGTAAAGCATAAATTAAGTAAATAAAATTTGAAAATATTTTGTAATGGAAGATAAAACACAAGGTTTAGTAACAAAGATAACTACTTATACAATAGTATTTTTGGGTGTCTTGTTTACATTGTGGGTTATGAATGATGATAACCCAGCTGAAATGAGTTATGAGCAACAAAAACAATGGGCAATTGTTGAGGCAAAAGAACAAGGCTTGGCAAATGAAATGACAGCTGTTGAATTAAACGCTCACTTATCACAAAGAACAAATGAAATTGCTGATGAAAAGCAAAGAACTTTGTGGGGAGATGTTTCAATTTTAATCAATTTTTCTAATGCGGTTATCATTTTAGCTATCGCCCTAGTTTTAGGAGCATTCATCTATTTAGCATACATAGATTCAAAAAAGGCCATAAAAGCTCTAATTGGATTGGGTGTATTTTCTTTTTTTATTTTAATTATTTACTTCTTCTCAGCTAATGTATCTAATGAAGAGTTAAATGACTATAACAGCAAACTACTTAATATTGAAGTTGAAAAGTCGGATATTGTTATGGCAAAAGTTGCAATTACATCAACAATTATTTTAATAGTTATAGCAGCTCTTGGTTGGGTTGGAAGCCCTTTGTTTAAATATTTTAGGAAATAATGGCTAAAAGAGAAGTTGAAGAAATTAATGCTGGTTCAATGGCAGATATTGCATTTCTGCTCCTTATATTCTTTTTGATTACTACTACTATGAATCTGCCACAAGTTCATGAGGAAAGGTTACCACAAAAATCAGATGTGGAATTTCTGCTTAATGAGAAAAATGTTCTACAAATAATGGCAAATAAAAATGATAAAATTGGTATTGAAGGGGAGTTTGCAAATATGGAGGATATTAAAAATGAAGTAAAGAAATTCTATCAGCATAAATCTGGTACACCTAATATGCCTGATTATGTTGAAGTTAGTAGAAAAATATGCGAAGATACACTAGAGGCTCTTAGCGCTGCTTTACAGGCTTACCCAGATGCTGCTTTGTACAAAATTGAGCAGGATGCTTGGAAAAGAAGACTAGATGCCTGTATTGCATTTGGAAGTGGGTTTAAAACATTACCGAATACTGCTACTGTGTCAATTCAATTGGATAACTCAACAAAATATGAAACTTACATGAATGTCTTAGACCAGATTATGCAAGGACTAAACTCGCTGAGAGATAGTTTAAGCAAAGAAAAATTTGGTGTTTCATTTGAAAAACTAAATGATAAAGTAGAAAGTGATAAACAAAAAATTTCAGCCATAAGACAAGTTTATCCAAAGAAAATTATGAAAGAAAAAAATAGGTCAGTTCAATAAAATTTAGATATGTCAAAGTTTTCAAAAGGAAAGAAGAAAAAAAATCCAGCTATATCAACGGCAGCATTGCCTGATATTGTTTTTATGCTTTTATTTTTCTTTATGGTAACTACAGTTTTTAAAGAAAAAGAGTCTAAAAAATTAGAAATTGATAAAGTTGCAATTAAAGAGACTATTGACTTAGAAAAAAACATAAAAGCTTCTTATTTTTGGTTAGGAAGAGTTCCAGGAAAAGTTGATGATTTTAGAGTTCAATTAGACGATGACCTTGTGAATGATTATTCGGAAATAAGAGAATACCTTCAAAAGCTTAGAAAAAACCCTGAATATTCACAAGTTTGGGATTCCCGTTTTTTTAATGTTTTTAAAGTTGATAAAAAAACAGAAATGAGAATTGTCAGAAAAGTTCATGATGAACTTAAAGAGGCAGAAGCCTTTAAAGTCGTTTATTCTGTAAACAGAGAGAAATAATTATCTCCAAAATATTTTTTTCTTGTATACATAAACTAACAAGACAACCGAAAAGGGAATAAGAAAGTAATTTCCAAAGTTATAGATTTCATTTTCTTCAATTATTTCTAATTTGATTGCCTGCATATTAATTAGTGCAAATAGGTTAAAGCAGAAATGTAGAATTATAGTAAGTAAAATGTTTTCACTTTTTTCGTAAATAAAACCAAATATTATGCTTGCAAAAATAATAGCAATTAAGTTATCTATTTGAAAATGCAATAATCCAAAAATTAGTGAAGTAATCACTATTCCCAAAATATAATTTTTAAAAATTCCTTTAAAAATTTTTTGAATTAATGCTCTGAAAAAAAGTTCTTCACCAATAGCTGGAATTACTGCTAATAAAAAAATATTGAAAGTGAAGTTTAAAAAACTTTTCCCAACAAATTTTTCTTGGAGACTTATATTAAATTCTTGCTGTTTTTGTAGATAATTATAGACTGATTCAGGAAGAATTTTGTTATTAAAATGCGAAGAAAAATGAACTAAAATTTGTGTTATTCCAATTAAAATAATTAAGAAATATAAAAGCTTTATATAGTCATTTTTTTTAGGGGTTATAAACCTCGGGTGATTGAATTTTAGAAAGTAAAAAATAATTACAGAGGGTAATAAAAAAGTTCCAATTTGATCAAAAAGTGCCAAAAATTTATGCGCATATACATAATTGAACTTCCCACTTTGGAGGTCATTGTATATTTCTAATGTTTCTAAACCCCAAACACTTTTTATAAACTTTAATGCTAAAAAGTTAAAAGAAATTTTTGATAATAAAACTATTGCAATTGTTATAAAGAAATAGTTTAAGAATGATTTAGTTTTACTCATATTTTTTTTTTCATTAACGAAATATAGGAATTACTTGGATATCTGTACATTTGCAATTAATAAGATGATAAGAATTGGAAATATTGATTTAGGTGAATTCCCTTTATTATTAGCGCCAATGGAAGATGTCAGTGACCCTCCTTTCAGAGCCTTGTGTAAAAAATATGGTGCAGATTTAATGTACACGGAGTTTATTTCATCTGAGGGACTAATCAGAGATGCAGCAAAAAGTATTCAAAAGCTCGATATTTTTGAATATGAAAGACCAATTGGTATACAAATTTTTGGTTCTGAAATTTCTTCAATGAGATCAGCCGCTGAAATGTGTGAGAAAGTTAAACCAGATATTATTGATATTAATTATGGATGTCCTGTAAAAAAAGTTGCTTGTAAAGGTGCTGGAGCTGGTATTCTTCAAGATATTCCTAAAATGGTTAAAATGACTGCTGAAATTGTCAAATCTACATCCTTGCCTGTAACGGTAAAGACTAGACTAGGATGGGATGATGATACTAAATTTATAGTTGAGACAGCAGAAAGGTTGCAAGACGTTGGTATAAAGGCAATATCTATCCATGGCCGTACAAGAGCTCAGATGTATAGAGGTGAAGCAAACTGGGATTTAATTGCTGATGTTAAAAATAATAGCAAAATGTACATTCCTGTTTTTGGTAATGGTGATATTGACTCTCCTGCTAAAGCCCTTCGTTATAAAAATAAATATGGAGTAGATGGTATTATGATAGGCCGTGCAAGTATTGGAAACCCTTGGTTCTTTAGAGAGGTTAAACATTATTTCAAAACCGGTCAAATACTTCCTCCTCCAACAATTGAAGAAAGGGTAAGCGTTGTAAAACAGCATCTGGATTTTAGTTTAAAATGGAAAGGTGAGAGAGTAGGCATCGTAGAAATGAGAAGACATTATGGTAACTATTTCAAAGGAATTCCTAATTTCAAGCCAATAAGAAAACGACTTGTAACAATTGATGATAAGGAAGAATTAATAGCTGTAATAAATAGTATAAAGGAACAATTTCAATTCGAAATAGCATGAAAATATATACCAAAACAGGCGATAATGGAGAAACCTCTCTCTTTGGAGGTAAAAGGGTAAAAAAGTACCATGTTAATATACAAGCTTATGGAACAGTTGACGAGCTTAACTCATGGGTAGGATTATTAAAAGATGAAATAACTACTATGAATGAGAAAAAAATTTTGATAAATATTCAGAACAATCTTTTTGTAATTGGGTCACATTTAGCATGTGGTGAGGATTCAAAGTTAATATCCAAATTGCCATCCCTTAACGATAATTCAATTACAGAGCTAGAAAATGCAATTGATGTAATGCAAAGTGATCTTGAAGTAATGAAAAATTTTGTCTTGCCTGGAGGTCATGTTTTATCATCTTATTGTCATATTACGAGATGTGTCTGTAGAAGAGCTGAAAGATTGACTATTGAAATTAGTGATCAAATCAAAATTAATCCTTTAATTATTCAATATTTGAACAGATTATCAGATTTTTTATTCGTCTTATCTAGAAAAATTCTAAAGGATTTAAATTTGCCTGAGCAACCATGGATACCAAAAAAGTAAATTTAGTTAATTAATTTTTTTCGAATTTCTTTGCAGATTCGTTAAATAAATTACATTTGCGAAATCTAATTTTAGAATATCTATTATGTATTGGACATTAGAACTAGCATCCTACCTCGAAGACGCTCCTTGGCCAGCAACTAAAGACGAGTTAATTGATTTTGCAATGAGAACCGGTGCACCTCTAGAGGTTGTTGAAAATCTTCAAGCTCTTGAAGACGAGGGAGAGAGTTACGACACAATTGAAGAAATTTGGCCAGATTATCCTCAAAAAGAAGATTTCTTCTTCAATGAAGATGAGTATTAGACTTTTTTATTAATTATTTTTATTTAGGGTTTTTTAGTATTATATATTGCTGTAATTAATAGGAATCGCTTACTTTTGTGAACCTATAATTTTTCTATGTTTGAAGGAATCCTAAAAAAAATTTTTGGAGATAAAAATCAAAACGATTTAAATACTCTATCACCTGTTATTAATCAAACAGAAATTGCTTACAAAGCACTAAGAAATATTAGTGATGATAAGTTAAGGGAAAAGACAAGTGAATTTAAACAACATTTGAAAAATTCATGTTCCGAAATAAGAAGTGAAATAATAGAACTAAAACAAAAAGCAGCCCTAACCGAACTAAGTATTTCAGAAAAAGAATCAATATACAGTGATATTGATAAATTAGAAAAAGACGAAGATGAATTAATTGAAAAGGTATTATTAGAGTTGATGCCTAGTGCTTTTGCAGTTGTTAAAGAAACTTCCAGGAGACTTGCAGAAAATGGATATTTAAAAGTTCAAGCTAATAAAAACGATAAATTAATTGCATCTCAAAAATCTGCAGTCAAAATAGAAGGCGAATATGCTATTTGGAATAATCAATGGAATGCAGCCGGAACAGATATTGACTGGTCAATGATTCACTACGACGTCCAATTAATCGGCGGAGCAGCTCTTCACAAGGGAAAAATTGCTGAAATGATGACTGGAGAAGGTAAGACATTAGTTGCGACACTTCCAGTTTATTTGAATGCCATTGTTGGTAAGGGTGTGCATCTAATTACCGTAAATGATTATTTAGCCAGAAGAGACTCAGAATGGATGGGGCCTATTTACCAATTTCATGGTTTGTCTGTAGATTGTATTGATCTTTACGAACCCCATTCACCTGAAAGAAAAGCTGCCTACAATGCAGATATAACATTTGGAACCAATAATGAGTTTGGGTTTGATTATTTAAGAGACAATATGGTTTCAGATCCTGAAGGTTTAGTTCAGAGAAAACATCATTATGCCATTATTGATGAGGTAGATTCAGTTTTAGTTGATGATGCTAGAACACCACTTATAATTTCAGGTCCAGTACCTAAAGGAGATGAACAAGAATATGTCAGTCTTAAACCAAAAGTTGAAAAGTTAGTAAGTAATCAAAGAAAATTAATAAATAAATTATTAACTGAGGCAAAAGCTAAAATTGCTAAGTCTGAATCAGTAAACTTAGATAAAAAAGAGCAAAAAATACTTTTTGATGAGGGTTCA
>MDTC01127062.1_pt1 | contig 14612 bp, 12 predicted proteins | sample 811181 | NCBI WGS metagenome assembly MDTC01 (sample SAMN05326644, study PRJNA326480) | marine metagenome | isolation source: seawater | place: Pacific Ocean: North | collected 2011 | reverse complement strand
TAAATAGCCACATTACCAGAGCCCGATACCAGACAGCATTTACCTTCTAATGAATCGTCTTTATCATCCAGCATACACTCAGCAAAATACACGGCACCATAACCCGTCGCTTCTTTACGAACGAAGGAGCCACCCCAGAGCGTGCTTTTCCCCGTAAGAACACCGTCGAATCGATTCGCTAAGCGTTTATATTGGCCAAACAGATAGCCGATTTCCCGTGTTCCGACACCAATATCCCCAGCAGGCACATCTGTATTTGGACCAATGTGGCGATACAGTTCGCTCATAAACGATTGGCAAAAACGCATGATTTCAGCGTCTGATTTGCCTTTAGGATCAAAGTTTGAACCGCCTTTACCACCGCCAATAGACAGACCTGTTAGTGCGTTCTTAAAAATCTGTTCAAAGCCAAGAAACTTTATAATTCCGGCATTAACGCTTGGATGAAAACGCAAGCCACCTTTGTAAGGACCTAATGCCGAATTAAATTCAATACGGTAGCCTTTATTGACCTGTATCTGGCCGTTGTCATCAACCCATGGCACGCGAAACATCACTTGCCGCTCAGGCTCAACTAAGCGCTCAATAATAGCCTGCTCTCGATATTTCGGACGTTCTTCTAACAAAGGCTCTATCGATTCAAGTACATCTTCCACGGCCTGATAAAACTCTGACTGCGCAGGGCTGGTTTGCTTTAAAGTCTCGATAGTGCCTTTTATATAGCTCATGTGCGTCCTTTTCGTTTTTAAATTTATCTATTTAACGTACTCCGTTAAATTTAGATCGCCAAGTGCTTCTTAGTTTTTCAGAACAACCCGATTCCGCCCTGCCTTTTTCGCAGCGTAGAGGTTTTCATCTGCCCGCTTGAGAATACTATCGGGGGTATCGGTTGGTAGCTTAGTCGTTGCGCCTAAGCTGATAGTCACTTTAACGGCCTTTTTGTTACTTTGCTTGCCTCGCTTTTCTTTGCCTTTGCTTGTTGTTTCAGGTCTTGATGGGTCTCTCAATGTGAGTGGATAATTAGCCACTTTTGAACGCACGGTTTCCAACACATCTTTCAGTTTTTCTTCGTTATTGTGTGAAAACACCAGAGTAAACTCCTCTCCCCCGTAGCGGTAGGCTTTGAAACCGCTAACGCTCTTTAATATGCTGCCTAATAACCGAAGTACCTGGTCGCCCACTTCGTGCCCGTAGCGGTCATTAAATTTTTTAAAATGATCAACATCCAGCATGCATACGGCACTGCGCTTGCGTAAATGCTGCAATTCACTCATGAGCGCCCGGCGTTGCGGTAACCCGGTTAGCTCATCTATGTATGCTAGCTTTAACATTCGGTCAGCCAGAGCCAACAGCAGACCGCCGGAAATGGCGAGTACAGCCCAAGTCGAAGCGTCAGTTTGTTCAATGCCAAGAACAAAGATCATGAAAGCCAACCAGGCGACTAACTGACTCCACCGAAATGCCGATGCGTTTTTATAAAGAAGAACGGTCGCCCAAATACCGCCCATTGCTATCATCCACAACGCTAAGCCGATACCTGGCAACTCACCAGAAAGGCTTAACATTTCGGTTGGGTTAAGAATAGCCAAAGCAGCAGCCACCGGCGCTGTTAGCAATAACAATGGCGACAAACCAACTGCGGCAAGTAACAAGAAGCCTCTCGGTGAAAGTAACACCGGCAATTTTATAAACACCAACAGCAACGCCGTTAGCGACAGCCAAACAGGCAGCGCTTCATACAAAACAGAAACATGCTGCTGGCTCAGTGGCTGCTGTAAACCCAATTGAATTAACGCGTAAAAGCCTGCGGTCCAGGCACACCAGTAAAGCCATTGCCACTGCCTGAAAAACCCGGCAATGAGGGTTACTAACCCTAAAGACGCTATAACACTTTCAGGCACAGGCAAGATGACGTCAGCCAACACTGTCGGGGCAAAAAATCCCAGCACAACCCAAACCACCAGCGGCAAAAACACGACTAAGGACAAAAGCAACTCCTACTAATAACTCAACCGTCTAATGTAGAAAAAAAGATTATAAGTTAACCGCCTTGCAATGCGGTTAATCGGCTACTATTTAAAGGTTATCGACTTTCGTCTCAAAAAGACACTTTAGGAGCAACAACATGACATTACGTATTGGCGATACCGCCCCGGATTTTACTATCGATACTACAGAAGGTCCCATTAAGTTTCACGACTGGGCCAAAGGCTCTTGGGTCTTTTTCTTCAGCCATCCGGCCGACTACACCCCGGTCTGTACAACAGAAATGGGTCGCACCTCACAATTAGCGCCGGAATTTGAAAAGCGCAATGTGAAACCACTGGGCTTATCGACTGACTCAGTTGACGCACATAAAGGCTGGATAAACGATATTAACGAAACTCAGAATACCGTTCTGGAGTTTCCAATTGTTGCCGACAAAGAGCTGGAAGTGGCACAAAAATACGACATGATTCACCCGAACGAAAGTGCCACAGCAACGGTTCGCTCGGTATTTATTATCGACCCGAATCAGAAAATTCGCCTCATTATGACCTACCCAATGACGGTTGGCCGTAATTTCAACGAAATTCTGCGCGTGATTGATGCATTACAAACAACTGATCGCAAAGAAGTCGCATGCCCTGCTGACTGGACACCGGGCGATTCTGTCATTATTCGTCCCAATGTCAGCGATGAAGACGCGAAAGAGAAGTTCCCACAAGGCTGGAAAACCGTGAAGCCTTACCTACGTTTAACAGACATTAAAGAACGTTAAAATTCGTTTTCTAATGACTGCTGGCGTTCTGCCCATTCGAGCAGTTCGTCCAGCGGTTTTGGCCTGCAGAACAAATACCCCTGCATGTAATCACAACCTTGCTCAGCCAGGAAAGCAAACTCGGCTTCTGTCTCCACCCCTTCTGCGACAACCTGTATGCGTAAGTCTTTGACCATTTTTAAGATACCGCGCGTAATGGCGGCGTTTTGTGCGTTTTCATTAATGTTTTCAGTAAAGCTTCGGTCTATTTTTAACTTATTGACCGGCAATGAGTTCAGATACCTGAGGCTGGCGAAGCCACTGCCAAAGTCATCAATGGCGACATCGAGACCCAGCTCCCTTAGTTGCTCTAACAGTTCGGTAATTCGCTGAGTGTCGTGCACCAAAACGTTTTCGGTGATTTCTGCTGTCAGCTCACCCCGTTGAATTTCATAACGTTTCAGCGTGCTTTTAACCTTCTCAATAAAGTCATCGCGATAAAACTGAATAGGCGAAAAGTTCACGGACATAGAGCCAATGCCATAGGGCTTTAACCTTTCGAGATCACGACATGCCTGCCGCAACACCCAGTCACTAATAGGAACAATTTGACCTGTGCGCTCGGCCACCGGAATAAAGTCGGCAGGTGAAATATATCCCCGCTCCGGGTGTTGCCAGCGTATTAGTGCTTCAACGCCAGCAATACGGCCTGCCGCCGTCATAATCGGCTGGTAAAATAACTCAAATTGCTCGTGCTGGAGCGCTTCTTGTATTTGGGTACGCAAGGCAACGTGAAAGCTCAAACGCTCATCGAGTTTAGACTCATACCAAAGCCATGAGTTACCGCCGCGTTTTTTAGCTTCATACATTGCCACGTCAGCACGTTGAATAAGTTCCATTGGATGATTAAAAGCAGCCAAGTTAGACGCCACGCCGATAGCCGCAGACAGCGATACTGACTTACCTTCAATCTGGAACGGCTGCTCGAAAACACTCAATATTTCCTGACAAAACGCAGCAACTTGCTCTTTGTTACTGGCATTCTCAATAACAGCAACAAACTCATCACCGCCAAATCGACACAATAAGTTAGGACCCAATACAACATTTTTCAGGCGGTCAGCCGTTTCAATCAACACCTGGTCGCCCAAGTAATGACCCAAACTATCGTTTACTGGTTTAAAGCCGTCGAGATCAATAAACAACACATAAACCGCACTTTCTTCTCTTTCTAAAGCCGAGGCTAAATGCTTTTCAAGCGCTTTTCGGTTAGGTAAGTTCGTTAACGTATCGTGGGTTGCATTAAACTCAAGCGTTTCCTCTTTGTTAATGCGCTCGGTAATATCGCTTTGAAGTCCCACAAAATACGTAACCTGCCCAGCTCGATTTTTGACAGGAGATATCAGTAACTCATTCCAAAAGGTCGAGCCATCTTTGCGGTAGTTCTTAATAACCGTTTTAACCTGTCTTCGCTCATGCAGGGCTTTTCTTATTTCGTGAACCGTTTTCCTGTCGCTGTCTTTACCCTGCAAAATTCGGCAGCTGCGACCAACCATTTCATCAAAGCTGTATCCGCTCAGTTTCGTAAAAGCAGGATTAATGTAGGTTACTGGAAAGCCTGGCTTATTCGCATCACTAATCACAACGCCGTTAACGCTCGCTTCTATACCACTTTCAAGAACTTTTAGTTGAGCTTCATTTTTGCGCTGCTCTGTTCGGTCGCGTGCTATGCCGTGCACACCGGTCACTTCCCCGTCAATAATAATTGGGGTATTAGTTATATCTAAGTCGTAAATATGGCCCAGTTTATCGGCCACTTTTATTTCGTAAGACTGAGCATTACCGCGTTTGGCTTCTTCGAAATGCTCTTTCGTTCGCTCTCTGTCTTCTTCGACTACCGCTAGTTCATAATGCTGACCAATTAACTCGTGCTCATGAAGCTTCAAAAGCTCACAGCCGGCCCGATTAATCGAAATAAAACGACCGTCAGAGTCCATGGTGAAAACAGGTTGAGGGTTATACGCAAATAGCGACTTGTGATGCTGTTCCACTTTTTCGCGTTGCAGCGCCAGCTCTTGCTGCTCGATTACCAACGCCACCAAGTCGCGAGTACGCACCAAAAACTCTAAGTCGAGCGTTGTTGGAAGTTTGGGGGAGCGAAAATAAACAGCAAAAGTCCCTATTACTCGCTCTTCCCTGGCGTGAAATATCGGATGAGACCAGCACGCAACAAGGTTATGTTCATCAATAAGTTCTAAAAACGCCTCAAACCGCTCGTCAAGCCGCATATCCCTTACAATAACTGACTGCCCAAGTGCGGCCGCGGTACCGCAGGCGCCGACACCGTCAACTATTTCAAGATCCTGTAATGCACTGACAAATGGTCGGGGTAGAGACGGGCCTGCCGCGGCCCTAAGGCTGTTGGAGTTGTCACGCTTTAACATGACCGAGCATAACGCCCCATCAATTTGCGACTCTATAAGGTGACAAATATCTTCCAGCTTATTAGCAACTGGCTTTTGCTGAACGAGAGAGTTTAACGCATCGTACTGCGCCTTTATCAATTGTCCCGGTTGATACGACTTTTTGTGCGAGTAATGCAGGTACACTCGCCAGAGTATCGTAACGGCCAGGAGCGCTAAAACCACTCCTGTTGCAACCCACGAGTACTCCAGCAAATTATCCTGCATGACTCACATTCCTTTGGCGCTTATTTAACGCGCTGAACTCGCATGCGACGATTAGAACCTTCACGCCCAAAGAAGAATGAGTTAAGTGCACCGCGTTCAATGTAGTAAGCGTCTCCTTCCCAGGAAAAATAGCCACTGTCAGTCTGCTTCCAAACCTGACCATTTTTTAAAGTTATACGCCACTTTCCGTAAGGTCCTTCCTCACGCTCGGCCAGAGTCACGTTAACGCGCTCGTCTTCAGTTTCTTCTCTCTCTTTATGTTCAAACCCGAAGCGGTCACTTGCACGTTCCGTATCTTTTCGACTTTGTTGCGCTTGTTCACGGCGCTCTTGCGCCTTATCTCTCATCTCAGCCGCTTTCTGCTTGCCTTTACGGGCCTGCTCCGGAAGTTCTCTGTCTTGACGTTGCTTCTCCCCGGACTGAGTCTTTTTCGCTAAATTGTCGTAACACACCAAACGCTCTAAAGAGTCCTCAATTTCGGCACAAGCATCTAACCCTGACTGTTGAGCAAGGCTTGTAGCACTGAAGGCAACCGCTGCCATTCCAATAAACAACTTATGCATAATTCATTCTTCCTATAAATTTGATTCGTTTTAATACGTTAACCTAAGCGTATCGTTTTTTTGAGTTAACTCAAATTCTTTTAATGCGCTCATTCCTAAAAGGATAACGTTTCCGTCCATACCCGGCGTAATAGACGCGTCAACGTTATTGAGGCGTATTTCACCCAGTTCCAACGTATCAATTTCCGTTCGATAGGTAACAACCCGTCCATTGGCTGTCTGTGACATGCCTTGCCGCCCTTTTTGCAAACCTAATTGACTTGCAAGCCCTTCAGGAACCGCGACCAATGTCGCTCCGGTGTCTAAAAGAAAGGTCACCTGTTGGCCATTTATTTTACCTCTGGCCACATAATGTCCCATACGATTTTGCTCGAGGACAACGGTCACATCCCCACCGTTTCTATGACTTTGAATGTGTGAGTTTGGGTTAAACTGCTCCTGTAACTGGTCTTGAAAAAACCAAACTAATAGAGCAATTGCCAGCCCCCACGCAATAAACATGAAGGGCTTTCCAAAAGAATTACCGCCTGCCACTTTTATTGTCCTTTCTCACTATAAGGCAATGTTTGCTTTTCTACTTTATTCGCTAATTCCTGACGCTGTTCATTCACCTCTTCAACTGACCAGCCCTGCAAGTGAGTGTTTGCTAACTCTGTTAATGCATCGATATGATCAGGCTCTGCATTCAATGCGCTAATGTATTCATAGCGCTCTCCGCCGTTTTCCATAAAGTACTCGCGGTTTTCTTCACCAATTTCTTCAATAGTTTCCAGACAGTCAGCACTGAACCCCGGACAAAAAACCTGTACCGATTTAACGCCTTTTTTCGGTAAGGCTTTCATGGTCATGTCAGTATATGGCTGCAACCACTCTTCGCGACCAAACCGCGACTGGAAAGTGGTTAAATACTCATCTTGGTTCAAACCGAGTCGTTCTGCCAACAGCCGCGAGGTTTTGTAGCATTCGCAGTGATAAGGATCACCATTTTTCAGGTATCGCAGCGGTATGCCATGGTAGGAGAACAGTAATTTGTCAGCACGCCCATGCTCATTCCAGTGACGCTCAATACGCTTAGCGGCCGCCTCAATAAAAGGAGGGTAATCATGATAGTGGGTCACAAAACGTAATTCGGGCAACCAGCGTCGCTGAGTGAAATCTTTTGCCAACGCGTCGAACGTCGAAGCCGTAGTTGATGCACTGTACTGCGGGTAAAGCGGCAGAACCAGCAACTTCCGCACACCTTTTTGCATCATGCGCTCCACGGCCTCCGAAATAGCCGGGCTGCCGTAACGCATGGCAAAGTCGACAACAATATCCTCACCCCTGGTTTCTTTCAATTTTGCTTCTATGCCTTTGGCCTGGTCTTCCGTATGAAATAAAAGCGGTGAACCCCGATCTGTCCAGACCGTTTTATAGGCTTCTGCTGAGCGCTTTGGCCGAATTCGCAAAATAACGCCGTTTAAAATTAACGACCAAAGTAACCGTGGTACTTCAACCACCCGAGGGTCTGACAAAAACTCTTTCAAATAGGGCTTTAGCGCTTTCTTTGTCGGCGCCTCTGGCGTGCCTAAGTTGGTAACAAGCACACCAATTTTGTCAGCTTGACGGTGAGAAAACGCCGGACTACCACGATATTTCATCAGTTTTACCTTAAAAGTCTGTTCTGCTTAGGGTTTAAAGCCAAATTTACGTAATTTTTAACGGGTTCGATCTCTATTTGCAAAAAAATCGGGTTACACTGCAACGATACACTCAATCGAAACTATTTGCTTGACCCATTTATGGCGACCACATCAACCCGTGAAAAATGGTATATAAAGCTGGCTAACTCACCGCATTCGCTAGTGCTTCTGTTTTTTCTGTCAGCATTAGAAGCCACTATTCTGCCTATCCCGTTAGAGCTTATTTTGGTTCCTTACATGCTGCTTGAGCGAGATCGCATTTGGCTTATTGCGTCTGTGGCGTTAGCTGGCTTTATGGCGGGCTCGGTTGGTGGCTACTACATTGGCTATGCTTTATTTGACACCGTAGGTCAATGGTTCATTGACTATTTATCGGCTCAGGAACAGTACGCTGAATTTAAGGAAACGCTCGAAAACAATGGCTTCTGGTCAATATTTGTTGTTGGCGTTACCCCAGTTCCGTTTCAAGTTGCGATGCTAGCCGCAGGGGCTGGCCAGTACCCATTAACTCTATTTTTATTATCTGCCGGCATTGCCAGAGCCTTACGATACTATGTCCTGGCAGCATTGGTTGCCTGGTTAGGTCCGCAAGCAGAAGACGTGTGGCAACGTTACTCAGGCCCTGCCGGCTGGTCCATACTTATTGCTGCGGTTTCTGTTATATTGTTGATACAATTCTTGTAACTAAAACCAATTCAACCGGAGCCCAATGACTCTTCTTATACTTTTTGCGTTTTTAGCCATAGGCGTGTCTTTTATTTGCTCAGTTTTGGAGGCCGCAATACTATCGGTGACACCTAGCTATATTGCACAACTGAAAGAGTCTCGTCCTAAAACACACAAACAGCTGCGCAAACTAAAAGATGGTATCGATAAGCCTTTAGCCGCTATTTTAACCTTAAATACGGTAGCTCATACCGCGGGTGCTGCCGGTGTCGGTGCGCAGGTCGGTGTTGTGTTTGGCGATGGTTACTTGGGCGTTGCGTCTGCAGTTATGACGTTACTCATCCTCATTTTGTCCGAAATTATTCCGAAAACCATTGGGGCTAAATTCTGGCGTCCATTGGCTCCCTGGCTTCCGCCCACGCTTAACTTCATGATTCTGACATTAAAGCCATTTATTTGGTTGTCTGACCAAATAACAAAACGTATTGGCGGTGGGGAAGAAGAAATTGACGTGCGCTCTGAGATAAAAGCCATGGCAACCATTGGTCATGAGGAAAAAGCTCTGGATGCGGACGAGCGACGTGTTATTTTAAACATTCTTGACCTTCACGACATTCGGGTTAAGGAAGTTATGACACCGCGAACGGTTTGCGAGTCCATACGGCCTGACGAAGACATTATGGCTGTTAGTCAAAAGATTCGTGAGCTCCCATTTTCCCGTTACCCGGTCATCGATGCTGAAGAAGAGCCTCACGGCATTCTGTTCCGCAGCGATGTTTTTGACGCCGGCGAAGGGACACCTATTCTCGACATTGTTCGCCAGGTTGAAGTCGTTACCGAAACCGTGAGTGTGGAAGCCTTAATGAGCCACCTTATATCCACACGGCAACACATGGCGTTAGTCTATGACGAGCATGGCAGCTGGTTAGGACTTATTACTCTGGAAGATATTATCGAAACCATTTTGGGCACGCCAATAATGGATGAAACTGACAACATTGCCAGCCTACGTCGCTACGCCAGACAACGTTGGGATAAGCGCCTCAAGCGCGACCCAAAGCAAACGCAGCGCCAGCAAGGTAATGATCATTCGGAATAGTTGATCAAAGCGCTGGTTCGTTATTTTTTTGAGCCAGTGCAAACCTATCCAGGTACCGGCAAAACCAGCCGCTATCATTGCTCCAATTAAAGGCAGCCAGTCTTTAAAAACAAAGCCAGCCATACCAAAAACAATGGCTTTAGGACCATGCTGAAAAGTCATAACCGCAGCAAAGGTAGCCACGGTTTGCATTCTCTCGCTGAAACGGGCTTTTACAAAAGCCGCCACCAAAGGTCCTGAAGCACCCACAAATAATGCTAAAAATCCCGTTAACAAGCCCCCGCCGACAAGACCCGCACGTCCGGACAAGCTTTGCGGTAATTTTGGTCCCCAGGTTAACCATAACAGGAACAGGCCAATGGTAATTTGTAGTATCTCTGTGGGTAACTGAACCAATAACAGGCTTCCGAGAAAAGTGCCCAATAGCCCAAAAGGCACAAACCAAGCGATAGTTGGCCAGTGAATATACCGCCATGACAGCGCCGCCCGCCCGACGTTCGAACCCATTTGCACTAAACCATGAACCGGAATAACGGCGCTGCCAGGCAACACTAGCGCAATAACGCCTATTAATACCGCGCCGCCCCCAGCACCGGCGACCGCACTTAATAACGACGTTGCCGCAGACAGCAACACTAACCCATAAAATAACGACTCACTGACCACTGGCTTCGACTCCCGGTTTGCGCTGATCTGGATCAATACGTATAATTCGCGCTCGATTTTTAAATCGACTATTTCCAAACAAGGCTTCGGATTTACGTTCCGAACCGCTGAAAAAGGTAACACGATATGTACATTTGTGCGGCATTGTATAAGTTTGTCGAGCTCAATGACTATGAGCAAATTCGCGAACCACTCTATCAAACCCTTATCGACAACGACGTAAAAGGCACCCTTCTGCTGGCTCGAGAAGGCATTAACGGTACTATTTGCGGTACTCGTGAAGCCATCGATAACGTCTTAGCTTATCTACGTTCAGATGAACGCTTTGCTGACATTGATCACAAAGAATCACCGAGTGACGAGCAGGCCTTCTACCGCACTAAGGTCAAGCTCAAAAAAGAAATTGTCACTATGGGCGTCGACTGGGTTGATCCTAAGAACACGGTTGGCACCTACGTTGAGCCGGAAAAGTGGAACGACCTGATTTCTGACCCGGAAGTACTGGTTATTGATACTCGTAATGAATACGAGTATGCCGTAGGCACATTTGAGGGTGCAGTAAACCCTAAAACCGATACCTTTCGCGAGTTTCCAGAGTATGTGAAAGAACATCTTGATCCGGAAAAGCACAAGAAAGTCGCCATGTTCTGTACCGGCGGCATTCGCTGTGAAAAGTCGACCGCTTACTTAAAAGAGCAGGGCTTCGACGAGGTTTACCACTTAAAAGGCGGCATTCTGAAGTACCTTGAGCTGGTACCGGAAGACACTAGTCGTTGGAATGGTGAGTGTTTCGTATTCGATCAACGAGTAACTGTGAAACACGGGCTAGAGCAGGGCGAATATGACCAGTGCTATGCCTGTCGTATACCTATTACCCAAGAAGAAATGGCGTCTGAGCACTACCAGAAAGGGGTTAGCTGCCCACACTGTTTCGACAAAACCACACCAGAGCAAAAAGAACGTTACGCCGAGCGCGAGCGTCAAATTCAACTTGCTAAAGCGCGCGGCGAAAAGCACATTCGCGATGGTAAAGTAGAGTCACTGAGTTGATCTAACTCGCTTCATAAGCGTACTCCTTGATGTAAGCTAAAGCTGACAGTTATCGAATTTAACTGTCAGCTTCATCGGTTTTCATCGCTTTCTTTAACCCAGTGAATAGACTATGGTTAAAGCTTAACGATGACAAAGGAGGGTTTTATGAAACAGTTAAGCGTTATTGGTTTAGACAAGAAAAAAGCCGAACAACTTGGTGACAAGCTAAACGAGCTACTATCGAACTATCAAGTATTTTACATGAACGTTCGTGGTTTCCACTGGAATATTAAAGGCGAGCGCTTCTTCGAACTGCACGCAAAGTTTGAAGAAACCTACGACGATTTACTGCTGAAAATCGATGAAATCGCTGAACGTATTCTGACCTTAGGTCAACGTCCTCAACATGCTTACTCAACGTACATTAAGAACAGCGAAATTGATGAAGTAAAAGACGTTCACGAAGGCCGCGCTTGTGTCGCGAATATTTTGGACAGTTATCAAACAACGATTCGCCTGCAACGTGAGATTTTAGACCTCGCAGGAGAAGCCGGTGATGAAGGTACTAACGCACTGATGAGTGACTACATTAAAGAGCAAGAGAAAACAGCGTGGATGCTGACCTCTTACTTAGGTGATTGAAGGCTCGATTAATTGAGCTCAGCCATAAAAAAACGCCCCGTTAAAGCGGGGCGTTTTTATTTGTATTTATACTATGCAGTACTTGAAAAGTATCCTTTAGAACGTATAGTTCAAGCGTGCATAGTAGTAACCGCCATTAACACCAAACGGGAAGGTTTCCCAACCGTATTTGAAGCCCGCATCCGAGAATGGAGAGCCTTCGCTGCCCCACTCATCCGGGTAAGTATCAAACAGGTTGTTTGCGCCAATACGGACATTCAGATTATCAGTGAAGTCATAACCAACGGATGCGTCCGTCAACCATTTACCTCCCCATTCTTTTTTAACGCCGGTAAATGCCTGGCCTTCAACAGACCCGAAGTAGTTAAACGCCACATTCACATTCCAGGCATTGCGAGTCCAGTCCGCGCTAATAGTTGCTTTTTCACTGGGCTGACCTTCTTCCAAACGAAGTATCTGAGTGTCATTAAAAATGTCTTCACCCGCAATTAGTGATGAAACCGAATTCACTCGTTCAACTTCGGTGTTCATAAAGCTCATAGCCGCGGTTAGGTTTAACTCACCTTCCATTAACTCAGTTGGGTAAGAGGCAATAACATCCAAACCAGTAGTTTTAGTGTCAACTGAGTTTGTGAAGAACTGGGCTGCTCCCAAGTTATTGTCAGCCAGAATATCACCAAACTCCGCACCAACATCGGCCGTAAGGGTTTCAGACAAAACAATACGGTCATCAATATTAATTTGGTACGCATCCATGGTTAAATCAAAGCCATTATCAAAACGTTTGATTAAACCAAAGCTGATGCTTTCCGAGGTTTCTTCTTCCAACTCTTTGATGCCAAACTGGCGTGCTAACTCATCGTCGTTAGCTATTGTGCCTGTTTCCACCAAAGTACCATTAACAACGTTTGTTAGAACCTGACTGTAGTATATTTGCTGAACACCCGGCGCCCGGAAGCCAGTTGCGACAGTGCCTCGCAAAGAAAAGTCGCTATCAATGTCGTAACGGGTAGAGAGTTTGCCCGAGATATTATCACCGGCAATATCATAGTCTTCATAACGAAGTGCGCCGGCCAATAAAAAGTCGGGAGTGACATAATATTCCGCATCGACGTATGCGCCGTAGCTATCTCGGTCAGCATCTACCGCCTGGCTAGGACTAAAGCCCGGAAAGCCTTGAATACCAGCTTCTGCAACGGTCCCATAAGGCGTTAATATTTCTACATCCGGATCATTCGCTCGACCATAAGCCCAAGATACCGGGTCGCCCGGATTAATTTGATAGCTGTCCTGACGCAGTTCAACACCCAGTGCTAGATAAAGAAGCTCATTAGCAACATCAACCGTACCATTTACATCGAAGTTAAATGTGGTTTGTTCAAACACTAACTCACCGTCAAAGGCTTCCGTTGGCGTCTCACCATAAATACCGCCATCTGGGTGTGGTTCATAGTACCAACTCACGTTGGCAGAATTTGACGAGTTAAACCCAAACTCATTTTTACCGTAAACCACACTCGCATCCCATAGCCAAGCATTGGGAAGGTCCCCTCGAACCCCCACCGCTAAGGACTGATCATCGGCTTCTGTTTCCAGTTTTGGTAAGAAACCGTCAGGATAAATTGCCTCTATCGTTCTTGGGTGCCCGCGTCCACGGAAAAAGCCTGAAGAGCCACCGTCGCGATTCGAAATACCACCAAAGGCATAAAGTTCAGTAGTATCGCCCAAACTGTAACCGGCGTTAAACCAGGCGTACATATTTTCAGAGTCTGCGTCGCCAACATGTAAACGAACGACAGGCTCACCACTTGGCGACAGCCAGTCACCAATAAGTGATGCTTCAGCCGGCGATGCTCGATTGGTCATGCCACGGTCACGGTATTCTAACGTACCGTTGAAGAAGCCCTTATCAAACTCTTTACCAAAGTTAATACCAACAGTATTTACTTCGCCGTCTTTTTCATACGTTTGACCCACTTCGGCAGAAATACTGCCGCCCTCGGAGCTTTTCAGCGTAATATTAATAACACCCGCTATAGCATCAGAGCCGTACTGGGCTGCAGCCCCATCACGAAGAATTTCAACACGCTCAACCGCTGTAATTGGAATGGCGTTAATGTCGTATCCTGCGGAGCCTTTACCAATAGTTTCCTGCACGTTCACCAGCGCTTGCTGGTGACGACGCTTACCATTCACCAAAACCAATACCTGGTCAGGGTTTAAGCCTCGTAAAGTTGCCGGACGGATAATGTCCGAACCATCTGAAATAGTCGTTGACGAGAAGTTAAATGACGGAGCACTCATTTGCAGAGCTTTACCCAGCTCAGTTGCGCCGGTATCAACCAGCTGGTCGGCTGAGATAATATCAATAGGCGACGCAGACTCAGTAGCCGTTCGCCCGTTTACACGTGACCCCAGAGTAACAATTCGCTCAATTGACTCCCCGGTTTCGGCATTAACGGCATCTTGTGCCATAGCTGTTCCTGGCGCCACAAGCGCAGCAGCCATAGACACTGATAAAAAACCTAGCTTGAAAGGCGCTCTAGTCATAGTTCTTCCCCAATCTTGTTATTTTAGTTTTAAACGATGCGCACCTATTAACAACTACACTTACAACAAGGATTTAGAAATATGTCAGATGATATAAATCAATAAAAAGGTAGGGACTTGCGCTTAATTTATAGTGCGATATATTGAGAAACTGTTAACACAACAAAAGGAAACCGTTATGACACGCATAGTTGGTATAGTATTAATTATCGTTGGCGCTATCTTGCTTTACTTCTCTTATGAAGCGTCACAATCCATCGCGTCGGAAGTATCGGAAATGGC
>MDTC01127023.1_pt1 | contig 14613 bp, 8 predicted proteins | sample 811181 | NCBI WGS metagenome assembly MDTC01 (sample SAMN05326644, study PRJNA326480) | marine metagenome | isolation source: seawater | place: Pacific Ocean: North | collected 2011 | reverse complement strand
CGTTTGCCCTGGGATTCGTCACCCCACATAAGGGCCATCTGGTGCCGGGCAAGGTCGTTGAACTGGAGGACAAGCACCATGGTGAAGTCGCCTCCCAGGCGTCCAGCTCCGGATTCGGTGCGAAGGAAGTCTTGCTTGCCATCCAGGCGAATGGCGGGATGGCCGTTAAGGGCCCTGCCGAACTGCATGGGTTGTCCGGTAGCCAAAACGGTGTGCTTGTTTCCAGAAAGGTCTGGCCATTCCTTCACCAATCCTCCCGGTGCGTCGAAGGAGCCTGCATCGAGGTGAAGCTGCAGGCCGTTCTTGACGGGTAGAGTCCCGGTCTGAGGTAAAGTCAGAGAGGTGATCCACTCCTGGAGAGCCGGGGCCAGGTCACCCTCGAGATCGGTGAATTGCGGTCGTTCGCGAGCGGCCTTCAGTTCCGCGGTCCTTGAGTCCAGGCGAGCTTGAAGGTCGGCCCGCTTCTGCTGGTGGGCGCTGGTGCGAACCTTGAGGAGCGGAGGAAGTGGTTTGTTGTGGTAGCCGCTCCGGCCTCCGGCCCCGATCTCGCCATCCACGCTGTTGAAGAAGGCGTAGAGCTGGTAATACTCCTTCTGCGAAATGGGATCATACTTATGGTCGTGACACTGGGCGCAACCAACCGTGAGCCCGAGAAAGACCTGGCCGGTGGTGTTGGCACGGTCCACTGCATAGGTAACGTAGAACTCATCCGGATCGGCCCCTCCTTCCTCATTGAAGGTCACGCAACGGTTGAACCCTGAAGCCACCCGGGTGGTATTGTCGGCGTCCGGGAGGAGATCACCTGCCATGTTCTCCACGATAAAGCGGTCAAAGGGTTTGTTCCGGTTGAACGACTCGATGACGTAGTCACGGTAGAGCCACATGTCTCGCACGGAGTCGTTGTGATATCCGTTAGTGTCTCCGTAGCGTGCGAGGTCGAGCCAGTCCTGAGCCATGCGCTCGCCATAGTGAGGAGAATCAATCATGGCGTCAACGAGGTCAGAATATTGTTCTGGCGAGAATGGGGCGCTCTTAGTTTCTCCCCCGACAGGTGAGGATGCGAGAGTGGGCGCAAACCTTTGAAGATCACTCAGGGTTGGTGGTAGCCCACGAAGGTCGAGAGAGATTCGTCTTATTAGGTTCTCTGGGCTGGCCTCGGAAGAGGGCTCCATTTCCTGGTTTTCGAGTCGCGAAAGTATGAAGTTATCTATGGGATTTTGTAACCAGTTCTCTTTGCGCACTGAGGGAACCTCAGGCTTTTCCAAGGTGCGGAAAGACCAGTGTTGCTCATATTTCGCCCCGTTCTCGACCCAGTCCCTGAGCTTTTCTCTGCCCTCATTATTGAGGCCTTTTCTGAAGTCTGGTGGCGGCATCATCTCATCGGGATCCTTGGAAAAGATCCGATGGATTATCTCGCTCTCCTCGAGGTCTCCCGGGACAATCGCACGGGAGCCCGATTTCAACTCGCCCATTGCTCCCTCGCGGAGGTCGAGGCGCAGTCCGCTTTTTCGAGTCTTGGCATCAGGGCCATGACAGGCGTAGCAGTGCTCAGCCAGAAGGGGCTGGATGTCCCGGCTAAAGTCGGCAGGAGCGGTAACTGGAGAAAGGGTCAGGCAGGCGGATACGATGCTCTGGATGGATCGCGCCCGGAGAGGAGACATGACATGACCCTAACGCCAGGCTCCAGCGGTGAAAGGGAAAACCTGCATTGGATCGGGTGACTCGACCGAATGGGCCCTGAGGTATTCTGGCGTTACTTCTCCCCTTCGATCTTGTGCTTGCTGAACCACTGATAGAGCTCTGGCGTTGCGTAGGCGGCAGACCAACTGTTGTGCCCGACATGTTGGAGGGTGGTGAAGCGCACCTTTGTTCCCCCGGCCTTGCGGATAGCTTTTACCATGTCATCAGAATGCCTGTAGAGCACAGCCGTGTCCTCGGTGCCATGGAAGGCCCAGATAGGAACGTTGACCAGTTTGTCAGCTTCCTCTGGGTTACCTCGCCCGCAGATGGGTGAAACTGCAGCAAACCGATTCGGATTTTCTGCTGCCATTTTCCATGCTCCATATCCTCCCATACTGAGGCCGGTCAGGTAGATTCTAGTCTTATCGGCCGGGAACTTGCTGGTGATATGATCCAAAAGCTTAAGGACGCCGGCTTGCTGATCGTCATCGGTCCACCTGCTCTCGGCAGGGCACTGAGGGGCAATAAGGATGTAGGGAAGGTTATCGCCGCGCTGGGCCATCCGGGGAGGCCCCCACTTGGCAACGATGCTTAAGGGCCCCCGGCTTTCTCCGCGACCGTGAAGAAAGAGGATAACGGGCCACTTCTTTTTCGAGGAGGGCTCGAACTCCTTTGGAAGGGAAAAGAGATAGGGAACTGTTTGTTTGGCAGAGACCTCGAAGGAGTGCTCGGTAACTTTCCCGGGGGCTGGTTGTCCGGCTTCGAGGCGGGTGCATGCGAGGAGGACTAAAGCGCATCTAAGAAGAGAGTTGTGTCGCATCTTTTTTCAGGTTGGTTAGATCCTGATACGATCCTGAAATGGGTCGGTTGTCAGGTCCAAAAGAACAATGGCCTTGCTTATGCCAGAGTCTGACGTATCTTAGCGCTACCGGATTGCTTTCCCCCCTGAATCAAAATCGAGGTAATTAATCAGCTTCCTCCGCCAGGCCTGCGTGAGTGAAACCTGCACCAACCCTGCGGTGCTTCCAACGCGAAGATGCCAGCGCCCCCCTCGGAATCCGGAATTAGATCATAATGAACCCAACTTCGTTCGAGGCGTTACAATTTCCGGCACCCATTCAACGTGCCCTTAGTGAGCGTAACTATAGTTCGCTCACACCGATTCAGGCACAGGCGTTACCCCCTCTGCTTGAGGGGAAAGACCTGCTGGGATGCGCCCAGACAGGCACCGGGAAGACGGCTGCCTTTTCCCTGCCGATTCTGGATGTCCTTCATGATGATCCACAGAATATCCGACCGCGGACCGCGCGGGCTCTTGTTCTGACTCCGACCCGGGAGCTTGCAAACCAGGTAGGTGAGAGTCTTCGGACCTACGGGAAATACATGGATATCTACCATGCGCTTGTCTACGGGGGAGTTGGGCAGGGCCCTCAAGTCAGCGCCATGAGAAGGGGAGTCGATATCCTGGTGGCCTGCCCGGGGCGCCTGTTGGACCTTGTGGAACAGGGGCATATTGATCTCTCCGAGGTTGAATTTTTTGTGCTCGATGAGGTTGATCGAATGCTGGACATGGGCTTTCAGAGGGATGTCACCAGAATTGTCGACATGCTCCCCCGGGAACGACAGTCACTGTTCTTCTCGGCGACAATGTCCAAACAAATAATGAGCCTTGCTCAGACCATCCTCCGTGACCCGGTAACGATCTCGATTGAGCCTGAAAAAACTACGGCTGAAGATGTTCGCCAGGAATTGTGTTTCCTTGAAAGGTCGGATAAACGTTCTCTTCTCGTGCAGCGTTTGAAGGAGCAGGGTGAAGGAGAGCTTTCGATTGTCTTTGCCCGAACCAAGCATGGGTCCGACAAGCTGGCTCGTTTTTTGAATCAGAGGGACGTCAAGGCTGAGGCTATTCATGGAAACCGTTCCCAGGCCCAGCGAGACCGCACTTTGAAAAGATTCCGCGATGGTGCTCTTCCGGTTCTTGTGGCGACCGACGTCGCCGCACGGGGCGTAGATGTCAAGGATGTCACCCTCGTTGTAAACTTTGATTTGCCGAACGAACCGGAGGCCTACATACACCGAATTGGACGAACTGGTCGGGCGGGAGAAACGGGTGCCGCGGTTTCATTCTGCTCTGATGAGGAGTTGGAGTTCCTCCGGGCGATTGAAAAATTGATTCAGCAAACCATTCCAGTTTCTGTTGATCACAAATGGCACCATGCGGGGCTTGCTGAGCGTCATGCCAGAAAGCTTACTGGAGGAGGAAACCGCGCTGCCAAAAAGAAGTCCGGCCGTGGGAGCCGTCGGCCCCAGGGAAGATATCGGGGGCGCAGGCAAGGTCGTTCGAAGTCCTCGGTAAAAAGCTAATTCCTTCAGGGCGGAACTCCTGCGGAGCACGCCTTGGAAAATCCTACCGGTTGAAATTTAGTCGGTGACAGCCCTTGGAGTCGAAGTCGAGGGGAATAGGGCCCGGGCGGACCTCACAGTTCTCTCTGCCAGCAAGTTCTGCTGCGAGGTCCGAGCTGACAAAAAGAGTCTCCAAATGAAGAGTGTTGGGAATAAACATCCACCTCTTTGGTCCGTAGCGCTCGCTCATGCGCCGGACAACTTCCTTCTCGTCCTCGAGCGTGCAAGGAATTGCCATTCGGCGCATATCCCCGGTCGTGAAGACGTTGGTAAAGGTCTTCTTCTCATCAATGGAGTCTCTTAAACGGCGGGTAATGAAATCGGCCAGACCTACTCCGATGGCATTGCCCTGGCTAGCTTGGGATAGAGCGAGGGCCGCAATCGCCTGGATGCGTGGACGGATCAGGTCCTCGTAGCCATTGACTCCCCGGTATCCGATGACGTTGGTATCCATTCCGGTTCCGCTGAAGGTCTTTCCGATTTCGTTCACTACCAGTACGTTGAGTTCATCGGCGGGCAGGGAAGGAAAGTAGGAGCGGTGTTTCTCCAGGAGGGAAGGTTCGCGCTCCAGAATCTCCTCCGGGCGCACCGCATGCACCTCTGCGGTTCTGTCGAATCCATCCTCCAGAAGTCCCAGTCCCGCGTAGATCTTGCCAGATCCAATTACGCATTCTCCCATTTCGAGTAGCATGTCCTTCATGGTGGGAGTGGGTGCGGAATGAAATGTTTCAGCCGATTGTATTTTGCCCATGCCCACAACCATCATCTTGGTAAGGCCACTCTGAACTGGCCCTGAGAAGCAGGTGTGAAGCTTGATCCGGTTGAGGACAAGAACACCCGACGCCTCGAAGCAATGCCGGTCCATCCATACTTTCCCTGTTTCTACTTCTCCGATCTGAACAACCTCCATACTCGACCTGACTTCCATTCCGGTTGCTTCCTCGGTTAGCCCGAGGGAATGAACCATGGAGAGCTGTCCTTCCGCAGTGGCTCCGTTGTGAGAGCCCATGCAGGGCGTGAGAAACGGTGTGGCACCCTTTTGCCGAATCCAATTTCCAATGGCTCGAGTGATGGAAACGATGTTATCGATACCGCGACTTCCTGCTGTTATGGCTATTTCACCCTTGGGAGGAGGTAACCCGAGAGAGTCCAGTTCCCTGTGCACCTGCGCCTCCAGATTGGGTAGCGGGTTCGAAATTAGTTTTTGGTGAACTTGATGGACCTCCATTGGTTGCTCCTCCGGCAGCAGAGAATGGCAGGGTGCTAAGGCAGGGTGAAGGATTGATTTCCTCGCCAAGCGACGAAATTGCATTCAGCATATGCAGAGATGCGCGTTGTTCTTATCGTGATGGCGATTGGGATATTGTCCCCCGTTTCTTGGGCTGGAGAGAAGCCGAACGTTCTTTTTATCGCGGTGGATGACCTGAACGACTGGGTTGGCTGCCTTGGAGGTCACCCCCAGGCCAGAACTCCTCATATTGATGCCCTTGCAAAGAGAGGGACCCTTTTCGAGCAGGCCCATTGTGCAGCTCCCTTGTGCAGTCCATCGAGGACCTCGGTCATGATGGGCTTGCGGCCGTCCACAACAGGCATTTACGGAAACTTGAACTGGTTTCGTGATATGCCGCCTTATCGGGAGTGGGTGACTCTCCCCCAGTATTTTCGTGCGAATGGTTACGTGGCGTGGGGCGGAGGGAAACTATTTCATCAGCCACATGGTAAATTTTCTGACCCGGCTTCGTGGGACCGGCAATACAGCACCAGGATGGGGACACCGCATCCGCCAGCGGACCTGCGTTACCGACACGGATTGAAGGAGAAATTCTCCAACGCGATTCTCGCCCGCCTGATTGACTGGGCTCCTATCGACCAGTCGATTCAGGAGACAGCGGATTGGAAGACTGCCGAGGGTGCGGCTGATTTCCTGAAGCAGGCTCACCAGAAGCCTTTCTTTCTGGGATGCGGTATCTCCCTGCCGCATCTGCCCTGGTACCTGCCTCGAGAATACTTTGAGATGCACCCTCTCGAGGCCATCCGGCTGCCTTCCTATCGGTCTGACGATTTCGATGATATCCCGGAGGCGGGGCGTCGCATGGCCGCAAAGGCTGGGGCGATCATTCGTGACGGTGGGAAGTGGAAAGAGGCAGTGCAGGGGTGTCTTGCGGCAGGGTCATTTGCCGATGCCTGTGTGGGGCATGTCCTCAAGGCTCTAGAGAAAAGTCGTTATGCCGAGAGCACCATCGTGGTCCTTTGGGGGGACCATGGCTATGATGTTGGGGAGAAGAAATTCGCTAAGAGCGCACTCTGGGAGCAGAATACCCGCACGCCTCTGATCATCCATCTACCTGAGACCCTGGGAGGTAACCCCGAGGCTGGCTCCTGCAGTCGCCCGGTGAGTCTTCTGGATCTTTATCCGACCCTCGTTGATCTCTGTGGGTTGCCGCCCAATCCAAGGATCGAGGGACGAACCATAGCTCCCCTCGTGCGTGATCCGAAGGCCGAGTGGCCTTATCCTGCTGTGATTACCCATTCACCTCACTGGCACGGGCCTAATCACGCGGTTCGCTCCGAGTTGTTTCACTACATTCATTACGGGAGGGGCGGGGAGGAGCTCTACGACGTGTCCAAAGATCCAAACCAGTGGCGTAATCTTGCAAGTGATCCCGAATACAGGCAGATCAAGGCAGGGCTGAGCAAATGGCTCCCAGAAAGCAATGCGCCGCACTTTCGCGCAAACTGATATCTACGCTGGGGATGTCGTTTGACTGGCAGAGCCTTTCCCATAAGATCGGTCCATGGCGAACTCAGGACGTCCCAGCCGATTCGGGATCTTTTCGCTCCTGACGATGGTGGCTGTCGAGGTGTTGCCCGCTCAGACGGGTTTGGACACTCTCGAAGATAGGGCGAAGAGTTCAAAGGTTCGTCTTGAGACAGGGCCAGCGCGGTGGGCGGTCAGGGCTACTCTTGGAACTGGTGCGAGATTTGGCATGAGGGTTGTCAGTAACCCGCCAGACTTCGAAATTCGTATTGTGGTAAAGCCAGATGCGGACAAGCCGGAGCCCTTTGCGAGGGTTGTGGCGCGAGCTGGGAAGTGGGCGGTGGAAGAGATTGGTGGACTCAAGGGGATCTATCAGCCTTGGGAAGCGCCTTTCTCCTATGAGCTGGTTGCCCGCCTTCTCAGCGAGGCGTGGCCGCCGCCTTATGCGCGTGGGGCCGATCACACTTTAAGCAGGCGCGTGGGAGAGACAGTTGTGATAAGGGAGCCCCTTTCCAAATCGCAGCAGAAAAGAGCCGAGTCGTTCCTCCGGAAATTAAGTGGAGCTCAGGTCAAGCCCGGGAGTGAACTGGCCCGGAACATCTTAGAAATCCGCCGTCGGCTTGAACAGGGGAACCAGTGGAGGGTAGATGAAATGACAGGCTTCATGGAGCGGGTTTCGGTGGGAAGTCTTGAGCTGGAGTATAGTCGGGTAGAATGGCTGGAGGGGCCACCTGAGATTCCGATCATCAAGACATATCCTGATTACAGTGCGCCTCTGCCAGCGGATCGGGATGGTATTGTTATGATCGGTCGGTCCGGTTCTTGGCGCCCTGGATTGACGCAATTTGAGCCGGGAGGGCAACTTCTGAATCTTGACACGGGGAAACTCCTTCGGATTCCCTTTGCTGGGGGTTCGTGTGTTCCAGGATGCTTTACGGACCAGCGGAGCAAGGTCGTGGTGAGTGCGGCAGCGCGGGACGGATCAGGAGTAGATCTCTTCCTGGTGAATTTGTTGCAGGGAACACAGATGAAACTTGGGGGCGATATTCTGTCAGGAGGGATCTGTCGAAGCCCGGCGCTGTCTCCTGATGGGAAGACGCTGGCGGTGGTCTTTTCCACAGAACCTGGGAAAGATCAGGTTTATCTTCTGTCTTCGAACGATGCCAAGCCCCAGACACTCGGTAAGCCAATGGATATTCGGAGCCTCTCCTGGCTGGGTGATGGCACTGGCCTTACTCTTCTGACTGGTGAAGCTGGTGAGCAGAGGGAGGCCAGGTCGGGAATGCGGATTGTGCGACTGGGAATGGAAGGGCGCATCTCCCTTATTCGTAGCGAGATTGGGGATTTTGCGACGGTAGCCGGAAAGGATTCTGAGCGGATTCTTTTCCGGGGGCGCGACGAACTGTGGTATACCTGCGGCGTAAGTGGAAAGAACGTTTCGATAGTTGGTAACGGCTTGAAGGGCCTTACTGATCCGGCGGTGAATCCCGAGGGAACCCACGCCGTGATGATTGAACGAGATGCAGAGAGCCGTAATTGGCCGGTCGTCGTAGAGCTTGCCAGCGGGAAAAAATTTCCCGTCAAGGTGGAGCGGGGGCGCTGGCTTCTCCCGGCGTGGAGGTGATTTAAGCGATCACATCCCAGACCGGCCTGCCACTCGAGATTGGAACGGGGCGATCCTGAAGGTCGTGGATCATAGTTTCAGGATCAATGCCCAGGAGCTGATAGATGGTCGCGGTGAGGTCCTCTGGAGTAACAGGATTCTCTTCCGGAGCACTGGCGGTCTTGTCAGATTTTCCGTAGACGAACCCTTTTTTCACTCCCCCGCCGGCCAGTAGAACGGAGTAGCATTGAGGCCAGTGATCACGACTCACGTTTTTATTGATCTTGGGTGTGCGTCCGAATTCACCCATCCAGATGACCAGAGTCTCATCAAGCATCCCCCGTTGATCGAGATCTTCCAGGAGGGTCGGGAGTGTTTGATCGGTAATGGGAAGGTGGTATCCCTCGACGATCGGATACATCCGGGTGTTGTCGAAACCATGAGTATCCCATCCCCCGTCGTTGATTCTGCGCCCTCCAATGCTACTTGCGAAATAGACGGTGGTAAATTTCACCCCGCTCTCGGCGAGGCGCCGGGCGAGAAGGCAACCCTGACCGTAGGTGGTGCGGCCGTAGCGGTCGCGCAGCCACTCTGGTTCCTTGCTCAGGTCAAACGCATTACGGGCGCGCTCAGAGTTAAGCATGCGCAGGGCCCGGTCGTAGTAATGATCCATTCCGCGAGCTTCGGCGGAGCGATCCAGCAGGCGTGATTGCCGGTCGATGAGTTTCTGGAGTCCACGGCGATGATGGAGGCGATCAATATCCAGGCCATGTGGCAGGCTGAGCTCGGGAAGGCGAAAGTCCTTTGCGTTAGGGTCCCGCGGGATGAACAGGGGGTCGTGTTTCTTTCCGAGGAAACTGGCATGTTGACCCGGTGTTGGGGATCCGTCCGCGACAACATGGGGGTAGCTGACAAAGGTGGGTAGTTCGGCTACTCCTCCCGGATTAAGGCGGTCCACCACCGAGCCATAGGCGGGGTAGAGGTCGGGCAGGTCACGCAGGCGCTGATCATCACTCGGCGGGCGCTGCCCGGTCAGGGCGTAATAGCCAGCCGAATTGTGATTTTTCATGGTGTGGTGAAGCGTGCGAATGACAGTGCAACGATCCATCCATTTTGAGAGCCTTGGGAGGTGCTCGCAAATTTCGATGTCGGGATTGCTGGTGCGGATCTGCTTGTGCGGACTGCGATATTCCTTCGGCGCGTCCGGTTTCATGTCGAGGATGTCGATCTGGCTCGGCCCGCCCCACTGAAAAAGGAAGATGACAGACTTTGCCTTGGGCGCGATTGGGATGGCAGGGGGGCCTTTTTCGGCCCCTTGCAGGATTCTTGGCATGGTGAGCCCGAGAAGCCCCATGCCACCGGCTTTGATCATGGTGCGGCGCGAAGGCTCGGGTGAGAGGGCGCGGAAGCTGGAGCAGGAGGGATTGATAGCTTGGCAGGTGTTCAGGGTTTCTAGTCGGAAGAGGAAAATCGATCAGTGTCTGAAGAGGAACTCTTTTGAGTTGAGGAGAGCCCATGAGATGTCCTCGAGGGCCCCGCGTTTGTCCTTGCCGGAGCGATCCACGATGTGTTGCAGGAGTTCTTCTTGTTCCTCGGTGGTTGGAGGCCTGTTGATGGCAGTCCAGTAGAGTTCGGCTAGAATTTCTTCATCGCTCAATTCGCCGGATAGGAGTTGATCCAGGCGGTTTCCCTTTGCCTTGAGAAGAGTGGAGAGAGTCTCTCCACTCGTCATCTCGAAGGCTTGAGCAAGAGAGATGTCATTAAGACGCTCGGCGTCTGAGTTCAGGAGCCGCGGGGGTTTGCCGAAGAGGTGGAGAAAACGGTCATCATGATGAGGATTATTTTCAAGGAATGCTCCCTTGATCCCCGGAAGAGCGAGGGCCCGTTTGATGTTCTGGTATTGCTTGAATTTCCCGGGTTGGTCGAGTGTCGAGTGGACGGCGTCGAGGAGGACCTCGGCAGGTAGCCTGGTTATGAGCGCGCGGGCATAGTTCACGGTATCCTCACCATTACTACGATTGACTTCGGTAGAGAGCTGATAGGTGCGAGAGGTTGTGATTCGGAGGATGAGATGCCGCAGATCGTAGCCGTGATCTGCGAAATCCCTTGCCAGTGCTTCCAGCAACTTGGGGTGACTGGCGGGGTTGGTAGGACGAAAGTCATCGACAGGGCTCACCAGTCCCCGGCCCATCAGGTTGCACCAGATCCGATTTGCCTGAACCATGGCAAAGAGGGTGTTGTCGGAACCAGTGATCCATTCGGCGAGTTGCTCGAAGCGGTCCCTCTCCTTATCAAGAGGAGCTGCTTCGGATCCAAGGAGTCCCGGCTCAGGTGGTTTCTTGCTTCTCGGATCCTTGAATTTCCGCTCCTTGACGAGTTGGACTTCTTGTTCCCCGACAAAGTTATTTTTGTCGAATCCGTCGCGGCGCTTGTTCTCGATAACCTTGTAATCAATGCCATCAAAGAGGGCCGCAAATTTGTAGTATTCGTCCTGAGTCCATCGATCGAAAGGATGATTGTGGCACTTGGCACAGCGCAGGCGGGCGCCGAGAAAGAGTTGAGCGGTAGCCTCGGAGCGATCCGTGGGGTTGCGGAGTGACCGGTAGTAGTTAGACGGAGGGTTTTTGTAAGTACTTCCCCGGGCGGTGAGAAGTTCGCGGACAAAATGGTCGATTCCCTTACCCTGATCGAAGCTTTCCCGCATCCAGCCGTGGAAGGCCTCGACCCCTGTGCTGTCGAGGACCTTTTCTTCGTTGCGCAGGAGGTCGGACCACTTGAGAGCCCAGAACTGAGCATATTCTGGTCTCTGAAGAAGTTGTGTGACGAGTGTTTCCCGCTTGTCTTTCGCTGGGTTGGCAACAAAAGAGCGAGCTTCCTCAGCAGTGGGCAGGGTTCCAATGATATCAAGGAAAGTACGTCTGATAAAGGTGGTGTCATCGCACAGGCCTGATGGGTTCATGCGGAGACGGCGCAGCTTGGCAAAGATGTGTTCGTCGATGTAATTGACGGGAGCGGGATCGTGCCATGTAAAACCGGGTCGCTCAGGGAGCAGGGTGAGGCGCGCTGAGGCATGTTTGTCCAGGTAGCGGATCAGGACGGTAGTTTCTCCCGGTTTGAAAAAAGTAACCTCCCCCTTGGGGTCGACCTCTGCTACCAGATTGGAGAGATTGTAGGTGGCCCAGTATGTAACGTCACGTTGCTCGCCATCCTCAAAAGTTGCCCACACCTTGAGCTGGATGCTGCGTTGTGGCTCGCTGAAGATGGAGGAGTCCGGGGTAACCTCCAGAGACCTCAATTGGATAGCGTCACCGTGATCATCTTCTGCGCCCTGTTTGATCCAGCGCAGTAAAAGCGAGTATTCTGATGACCCGGAATCGAAGCGTTTCTTGCCCTGGTGCTCCATTTGAAGAGTTGGCTTGCGAAGAATCCAACTGGCGGCAGGGCTGCTCAGTTTTACCCTTCTGGCGCCTTGGAGAAGAGCTTTATGATCCTTCCCGGGATCCTCGCCCCAGAGAGACAGTTTAAGTTCGCCTTTTCCATCGCGGTGCCCGTGGCAGCCGCCGGTGTTGCAGCTACCCCGGGAAAGGATGGGCATGATTTCGTTCCTGAAGGAGACGGGGGCTTCTTGAGCCGGAGCCGGGTTGATCGAGAACAGGAAAATCCCAAGACACCAGTAGATCCTGAAATGATTGTTCATCCTACCGAACCATCGTATCGGGCCGGCGAGGTTCCAAGTGTAAAGTTTGCGGGTGCACAGGCGGCAGCCGGGGAAGAATGTGCCGGAAATAGCAGGCATTAAGGGCTTAAAATGAAGCCCGTTGGTAAAGTTCTGGTTGAAACATGTGGCTTGTTGGATTCGTATAACGCCAATATACCGCCATGCTTTTCACCCCTACTTTCAAGATAACTCTGGCTGCTGCCTGTTTGGCAGGAAACTCCTTTGGACAACTTTGGACCGATGCCGCAGACGATACGCTTCCTCGAGATTTTCAGATTCAGGGGGAATATGCAGGTGATGGAATGGGGGCCCAAGTTATCGCTCTCGGAAAGGGCTCCTTTCATGCAGTGATTTATCCAGGAGGATTGCCCGGTGCTGGCTGGGATGGTCAGAATAAGTCGTTGCTGGATGGTAGGTTGGACGGAGAAAAGGCAAACTTCACTGCAGCAGAAGGTTCAAGAAACTACATGGCGCGTGAGGCGGCGAAGTTCAGCGCTACCCGCAATTTTCCTCCGAGGGGCCATCAGCCCTACAGCGGATCGATTTCGAAGGGCGTGTTTTCGGGGGCTTCCGCCAAGGGGGCTAAATTTTCTCTCAAGCGGACGATTCGTAAGTCTCCATCCCTTGGTGCAAAGCCTCCTCGTGATGCCATCGTGCTGTTCGATGGGAGCAAAAGCAGCATGAAGAACTGGCAGGGAGGTCGCTTCGACGAAAAGACAGGGTTACTCAATACGGATGGGCAGGATATCCGAACTCAGGAAAAGTTTCTCAATTATATCATGCATGTGGAATTCATGCTTCCCTTCAAGCCCGATGCCCGGAGTCAGGGGCGTGGAAACAGTGGGTTCTATCAGGTGGATATGTACGAAATGCAAATTCTCGACTCCTTTGGGCTCATGGGTTTGAACAACGAGTGCGGGGGAATTTACCAGAAGGCGGATTCAAAGGTGAATATGTGCCTGCCTCCTCTTCAGTGGCAGGCCTACGATGTCGATTTCAATTCGGCGGTCATGAAGGATGGGAAAAAAGCCAGCAATGCGATTCTTACCGCTCGACTCAATGGGGTAACAATTCATGAAAAGCTTCAGATCAACGGCAAGACGGGTGGTGCCCGTGGAGAGCCTGAGGGCACTCCGGGCGTGATTAAGCTACAGGGTCACGGAAATCCCCTGCAGTTTCGCAATGTCTGGCTTCTTCCGAAAAAATAGGGGTTAATCCGTTTTCCCTTAACAATGGTCTACGCTGGCTCGCGGGGGAATGAAGTATGACCGATTGCAGCATCGCTGCGCGGGGAGGACCTGAGAAGATGGCTTGTTTAGAACAGAAGAGACGGAGAATAATAAGAGCGCTGGCAACAGTATTCTTCTTCCTGCTGGCTCTGGATTGCCCTGCGGCAGGAAAGCCGAATATCCTGTTTATTCTCATCGACGATATGGGGTGGATGGATCTGGGCTGTCAGGGGAACGCTCACCTGAAAACCCCTAACATCGACCGGTTTGCGACGGAGGGAGTTCGGTTCACGGATGCTTATGCGCCGGCGCCTGTCTGTTCCCCAACAAGGGCGGCCCTCATGACCGGTCATTCTCCCGCGCGCCTGCACCTGACCAATCACCTGCCTCATCAGGATCGGTTTACTCCACCAGACTCAAAGCTGCTGCCGGCGGAGATGAGGGATCATCTCCCTCTTGAGTATACGACTATCGCTGAGCGTCTTCGAGATGAAGCTGGATATGCCACTGCCTTTATTGGGAAGTGGCATCTTTACAAGGGCCGGGAGGAGAGGTTCGCGGCCCAGTTTCAGGGCTTTGACGTTAACATCGGGGGATGCTCCTACGGGGGGCCACCCACCTTCTTTGATCCCTACCGAATCCCGTTTCTCACAGATCGTAAGAAGGGGGAATACCTTCCCGATCGGCTGGCGGATGAGACCATCAGCTTCATGCGAAAGCAGGTGCAGGCAAAGAAACCATTCTACGTGGCGCTATGGAATTATACAGTACACTGGCCGATGGAGGCTCCTGCGGAGTTTGTCGCGAAATGGGCTGACAAGCCCAAGGTTGGCTACAATCACAAGGTTTACCCGGCAATGCTGGAAACGATGGACCTTGCCATCGCGCGTGTCCTTGAGGAGCTCGGACGATTGAAGATCGAGGAGGAGACCTTTGTGGTCTTTACTTCGGACAATGGACCGTTTGGGGGGGTGGGTGATGCGCGTCCGCTCCGGGGGGATAAAGGGCATCTTTACGAGGGAGGAATCCGGGTGCCACTGATCGTGCGGTGGCCGGGTAAGGTAGCGGCGGGGAAGGTTCGTGAGGACCCCGTCATTCTTACAGATTTTTATCCGACCCTTCTCGAGGTGGCCGGCCTGAAGACAAGGAAGCACTATCCGGGGGATGGCGAAAGCCTCCTGCCTCTCCTCATGGACAAGGGAGATCTGGAGAGGGATGCCCT
>MDTC01008090.1_pt1 | contig 14613 bp, 16 predicted proteins | sample 811181 | NCBI WGS metagenome assembly MDTC01 (sample SAMN05326644, study PRJNA326480) | marine metagenome | isolation source: seawater | place: Pacific Ocean: North | collected 2011 | reverse complement strand
GAATTCGCTCTTCAATTGCAAAGGGGCCTGCAGTTGCTTTGGGAGCATCGGAAGTTAACTTACTGGAATTAACAGCAGCATATGCAGGATTTCTTGCAAGTGGTCAGAGGGTTAATCCTATTGGTTGGATAGACTTAAGAATCCGGGGGGATGATGAAGTATTAATGAGTGTGGATAGATCTAATGAAATGCAAGTAATTGATGATCATGCGGGTGCAGCTCTCTTATATATGCTTCGAAACGTTGTCGAGACGGGAACCGGCATGAGGGCAAGAATTCCAGGTTGGGATTTAGCTGGAAAAACAGGAACAAGTCAGTCGTTAAAGGACGCTTGGTTTATAGGATTCAATGCGGAGTTTATTTGTGGGGTGTGGATGGGCAATGACGACAACACTTCTCTTGAGGGTGTTACCGGGGGTGGTCTGCCAGCAGAACTATGGTCTAAAATTATGACAGAGCTTGTCAAGGACAGTACCCCTATTGCACTTCCTTATATGACTCCTCAAGAATATGAGCAATTTGCTATATATAAAGATTCTGATAGTGAAAGGACTACTGATTCGACCTCTAACCAGTCATTATTGAAAGCCCTTTTTAACACACTTTTCGGAGATTAGGCTACTGGAAAATCAATAGTTTAAAAGTGCTGTAGACAGTCGTGATATAGATCCGCCTTCTTTCGATAGTTGATTTCGTATTTCACCCCGCTCGGTTGTTAACAAAGAAATTCCCTCTATTTTGACATCAATCATTTTGAATCTACCAGTAGCATCTGAAACCTGCCAGCCGACCTTTATAGGCGAACTGCCTGGCATTAGAAGTCGTGTTTCAACCATGATCCCTGCTTTACTACCAGAGTCTCGACTTCTTTCAATCATCATTTTGGCTCCAAGAAATTCTGAAAACTGCGCAGTATATTTCTTAGCTAGATACTGCCTAAATGCATCTATGAAGTTAGCCCGCTCTACGCTGTTCAACTGTCGCCAGGGTGAGCCTAAAACTGCCCTAGCTATTATCGGAACATCGGCGTGTTTTTCAAATAATTTAACCAAACCATTTCTCTTTTGATATTCATTATCTGGACCTCCGATGATTTTAAAAATACTTTCGAAAATATTTTTTGTAAGAGCTTCAGCTTTCTGGATTCTTTTATCCTTAGCTTCAGTTTTTCTAGGAAGACAAAAAAAGATGCTACTAGAAAAAAATGTACCTCGAATCAAAAGTGATCGCCTAGTTATTGATGGGTGCTTTGTATTTTCAATTCCTATGGGTTTTTTGACTTCGTTCACTTGTTTAATGTGATTCATTTTTTTCATTTTCTCATGTTTATGATTAATGACTGACAGTACTATTTTTATTAAACGTATTAATTATATTCCATTTGTAGCAATTTTGTTATTAAATCTTTCTACTCGTTTTTAAATCATAAATTGAAAGAAAATCAAATGTTTAATCTTCAAGAAAAATTGCTAGCTTTGAACCTAAAGCTTCCAGAAGCACCAGCCCCGGCCGCCAATTATATTCCATTTGTCAGAACCGGCAATTTGCTTTTTATTTCTGGTCAAATATCAAGTGATGAAAATGGTCTTATTACGGGAGTTCTAGGAAAACAAATGGCTGTTGAGGATGGTTATAAAGCGGCAGCGAGATGCGGACTGTCTTTGATAGCTCATTTAAACAATGCTTTGGAAGGAGATTTTTCAAAATTTAAGAGAGTAATAAGACTAGCAGGTTTTGTGAATTCAGAAAACGATTTTAAAGACCATCCAAAAGTTCTAAACGGTGCTTCCGATTTAATGGTGGAGATTTTTGGTGAAAAGGGAAAACACATGAGAGTTGCTGTTGGTGCAAGCCTGCCATTAGGTGTTGCTGTCGAAGTTGAAGGTCTTTTTGAAGTTGTTTAATTTATGAGAAATAATTTTGTTAATCTCCCAGATAGTTTTTTAGCAAACCCAATTGCACATCGGGGTTTTCATGATTGTGGAAATTTAAAAGAGATTGGTAAAGGTCCAGAAAATTCTAGAGAATCAATAATTCAGGGTATGAATCTGGGTTTTGTTATAGAAATTGACGTTCGGTTATCAAAAGATTATGTGCCAATAGTTGTTCATGATCAGAGCCTAGTAAGGCTTTGTAGCACGAATATGAATGTATCTGAAAGTTTTGCTACTGATTTGTTGAAGGTGTCTCTAATAAATGGTGAGTTTTTACCTTCTCTTGAGGAAATTCTCTTTCTGGTTGATGGACGAGTTTCATTGTTAATAGAGGTTAAGACTGGAGAAATAGATCAGGATATCGAATTAATTGCGAAGGCAATTTGTAATCTAGTCAGGAATTATTCTGGTCCTTTAGCTTTAATGTCTTTTGACTGGAGTTTGTTGAAAGCTTTGGCAAAATACAAACCCAATACACCTAGAGGTTTGATTACTCAAGTATTTGATAAGAATCAAAGGTCTTTGATGTCTGATCATGAAAAACTAGGAATACAAGAAGCCAATTTGTTCACCTATGGAATTAGCTTCATTTCACATTATTATAATAACCTTTCGAAAGAATTGTATGAAAGAAACACTAGAGTTAATAGAAAAGTCTTGACCTGGACAGTTTATACTAAAGAAATGGCTAAAAAGGTCAAAAAAAAGTGTGATAATATCACTTTTGAAGGATTTTACCCATAAACAAAAGAGTGAGATTATAAGAAGATTGATTAAAGGAAAAATCCGTGTCGAAGTTTTGGATTCTATCAAGTCTATAGATCAAAAGGACTGGGACCTGTGTGCATGTCCCGAAATATTTGATGGGAAACCCCCGTATGATCCCTTTACTACCTACAGCTTCCTTTCTGCCTTAGAATTGAGCGGATCAGTGGGTAGAGGGACAGGTTGGTACAATTGCCATTTGATTGCAAAGCTATCAAATGAAATCATCGCAGTGATGCCGTTATATATTAAAGGTCATTCCCAAGGTGAATATATATTTGATCATAATTGGGCACATGCTTTTGAAAATGCGGGAGGGAGGTATTACCCAAAATTGCAGTGTTGTGTTCCTTTTACTCCTGCCACAGGTAGAAGGTTTTTAATTAAGAAAAGTTATGAAAAACAGGCTGGCGAAGCCTTAACTGCAGGGCTCATAACTTTGGCAAAGAAAAACAATATGTCATCTGTTCATATAACTTTTTTGCCATATGAGGAAGCAAGAGAGTTTTCAGGTCAAAGCTTTTTATTAAGAAAATCATTGCAGTTTCATTGGGAAAATAATGGATTTCAAGACTTTAATGATTTTTTGAATTCTCTCACAAGTAGGAAGAGAAAAGCTATTAAGAAGGAGCGCTATCAAGCCAAATCATTTTGGAATTCTAAGGGTGAGATTTTAAGACTTAAAGGTTCAAATATTGAATCCAGTCACTGGGATAGTTTTTGGGAATTTTATCAAGACACGGGTAAAAGGAAGTGGGGATACCCTTATTTAACACGAGAATTTTTTACAATAATACATGAAACAATGTCTGATCAAATTTTACTAGTTTTGGCAATGGAAAACGATAAACCTATAGCCGGTGCACTAAATTTTTTAGGAAAAGATACCCTATTCGGGAGGTATTGGGGTGCCTCCAAGTATTACCCATGTCTGCATTATGAACTTTGTTATTACCAGGCTATAGAATATGCTCTAGAAAATGGGTTAAAAAGAATAGAGGCTGGGGCCCAAGGAGAGCATAAGTTGAGCAGGGGATATCTGCCAAGTTTTGTCTATTCTCTTCATTGGTTTTTAGATGAAAACTTTGAAAAGGCCGTGGGGGATTATTTACAAAAAGAAGGAGAAGTAGTATCGAATAACCGAGATATAATGTTAAAAGAAAGTCCTTTTAAATAAATTGGTGACTGAAAAATGGTATTAAGATTATTAGAGCCTGATAAAGAAAATGCCCTTAGAAAACTTTCTAAAAATGGTTGGACCCATCTAAAGGAAAGGGATGCGATTAGCAAGAATTTTGAATTTGGAAACTTCATAGAAGCTTTTGCCTGGATGACAAAAGTTGCAATATGTGCTGAGAAAATGAATCATCATCCTGAATGGCTAAATATTTACAAAAACGTCGAAGTTATTTTGACAACGCATGATTGTGCCGGACTTAGTGATTTAGATTTACAGATGGCAAGAAAAATGGATTTCTTGGCAGCATAAAATTGGGAGAAATGGATTAAGTTTCATTTGAGCAAGGTTAAGATATTTTCTCCAGAAGTAATATCGCATGAACCGGTAGTATTTTCTTTTAAAATTTGTTCTACAATCCCATTGTTTATTAGTACACAAAATCTAACAGATCTATCTAAAAACCCGATAGCTGGGGCATTAAATGACATTCCTATTTTTTTAACTAAGGCACCACTTGGGTCACTTAATATCGTCAATCCAGCTTGAGTAGCACCAGTCTGTTCTGCCCAAATGCTTGTCACGTAAATATCATTAACTACTAGACAAAAAATATCATCTATTCCTTTTTCTTTATAATTTGTTATTTGGTTTATTATGCTTGGAATGTGGTATTGGGAGCAGGTAGGGGTAAAGGCTCCTGGCATACCAAAAATAATAACACGTTTGTTGCTTAAAATTTCATCTATTTGAATTGTCTTTAATGATTTAGATTCATAAAAAGCTAAAGTGCCTTGAGGAAATTTGTCACCAACTTTAATGCTCATTGTTCTGGCCTATAAGTTATTTTTTTTGTATCTTTGGTAATTAGATACGTTATCACAAAAAATGACATAGGTTTCTAGAAATATTAATTTTATGGTTGGCATAGTTGCAGTAGGTGGAGGACAAGCAAGCTTTTCATTCGTTCAAAAGCTAAAGGCATTGGGTCATAAAGGTGTGATCACATTAGTTTGTAGTGAAAATACCGTTCCATATCAAAGACCACCCTTATCAAAAAAATTTCTTTTAGGAGATATGAAAAAGGAGCAATTGTTCTTAAGACCAGAAAGTTATTATCAAGATAATGGCATCAATATTATAATTGGAAAGCAGGCTGTCAAACTTGATATTAATAAGCGTAAGATTGAACTGGAAGATGGTTTTAAATTACCCTACAAAAAATTATTTCTTGGTACAGGATCAAGCCCAAGAAAATTGCCTAATAAGATTATAAATAACGCAGAGAACGTTTATTATGTCCGCAACATTAAAGATATACAGGCAATATCAAAGCAGTTTAATAGTAAGCGATCTCTTTTGATTATAGGAGGAGGCTATATTGGTTTGGAAATGGCTGCAGTCGCTCGCAAGCTTGGCCTTGAAGTAACTATCATAGAGGCTCAAGAAAGAATTTTGAAAAGGGTGTCTTCTGAAGTCACCGCTAGTTTTTTTAGAAATCTTCATTCTAAAAATGGAGTTCGAATAAGAGAAAATGTAAGTGTTAAGGATTTTATCATGGAAGGGGATCATTTAAAGGGCGTATTGACTGACAAGGGAGAAAATATTCTTGCTGATTTTTTTGTCGTAGGTATTGGAATAGAACCTAATGTTGAGCTAGCAGAAAGTGCTGGGCTAGAGATTCAAAACGGGATATTCGTTGATGATCGTTGTTGCACAAGTGATCCAAATGTTTTTGCAGCAGGTGACTGTGCTAATTTTCCTTATCAAGGAGAACGAATTAGACTAGAATCGGTAGGAAATGCAATTGAGCAATCAGAAGTGGCTGCCAATGTTATTCTAGGAAACGGTTCTCATTACAATGCCTTACCTTGGTTTTGGTCAGACCAATTTCATGTAAAACTGCAGATTGCTGGGTTAAACGCTGGTTACACTGAGGTGGTAGAAAGAATAGATGGGGAAAGAATATCCCATTGGTATTACAGAGATGGTGAATTTAAGTCAGTTGATGCGATCAATGATCCAATTAGTTATATGGTTGGGAAAAAGTTAATAGAAAGGGGTCAAACACCAGATCCAAAAAACATAAGATCAGTAAGCTTCAATGTAAAAAGCTTGTTAAGAGGTTAGTTTGTGAGGGTCATTGGAGGTAAATGGAAAAGAAGGAGGTTGGAAAGTTCTTTTGGCTTGAATAAGGCATCAATAATTCGTCCTACAACTGATCGTGTTAAAGAAAATATATTCAATATTATTGAGAATTTAAATACCGGTAATCCTTTAGTGGGTGCCCGAGTTTTAGATATATTTTGTGGGACAGGAGCTATGGGTTTGGAAGCTTTATCTAGAGGTGCTGATTTTTGTCATTTTGTTGACAAATCCATTATGGCCAAAAGAATTTCATTGCAGAACATCATTAATCTTGGTGCAGAAAAGTCTTCACAGTTTACAATGATAGATATTTTAGACCTCAGCCATAATAATGATCTTGCGAGTGATTTAGTTTTTTTAGACCCCCCTTATGAAAAAAACCTGGGTGATAAAGCAATTTCAATTTTGTTAAAGTATGGTTGGGTAAAGAGGAATGCGATCTTTGTCTTGGAAAAGGAAATCAAGAGTGAATTAAGTTGTGATCTGAAGTTAATTGATCAGAGAAAATACGGAAAGACTGAGATTAACATATTATGTGCTTTTGATTTTAAGATTTGAGTTGACTTAGTGCCTCCATCCAAGAAAGGTATGACTGCATTATATTGATGCAAACGAAAGGTTTTTCTTGAAAAATAGATTCACAGATTTTGGTTTTACCCGGGTGAAAGATTCCCAGAAATCTGAGCTGGTGAGGAATGTTTTTACCAGTGTAGCCTCCAGATATGATGTGATGAATGATATAATGAGTGTGGGAATTCATAGGTTGTGGAAGGAATGGATGTTAGATTGGCTTGCTCCAAGGCCTGGACAAAGTTTAATCGATGTGGCTGGAGGGACGGGTGACATAGCATTTGAATTTATAAAAAGGGCTAAAGGCTCTGCAAACGCCACTATACTTGATATAACTGAGTCAATGGTTTCAGAGGGAAAAAAAAGAGCAAATACAAGCAAAAAAAGGTTGAAGGTCAATTGGGTTTGTGGGGATGCTATGCATTTGCCTTTCTTAGGAAATTCGTTCGATGTATACACAATTTCCTTTGGAATCAGAAATGTTACTGATATTCAAAAAGCTCTTTCAGAAGCTTATAGGGTCTTAAGGCCTGGTGGGCGCTTAATGATTTTGGAGTTTTCGAAGGTTGATAACGAAATATTATCTTGGTTATATGACAAATATTCATTTAATTTAATCCCATTTTTGGGTGAAATGGTGACCAATGATAGAGACAGCTATCAATACTTGATTGAAAGTATTAGAAAATTTCCTGACCAGGAAGATTTTTTGGATATGATCAAAACAGAAGGGTTTAAACAAGTTAGATATAGGAACCTATCTTTTGGTGTCGCAGCGCTGCATTCTGCGTGGAAAATATAATATGAGGGGACCTCACAATATATTTAGACTTATTCGTACAGGTGCGACATTCGAAAGATCTGGTGCTATGGCACTTGCCCTCAACACACTTGAGGCTCCTGTATCAATAAGGGTGTCTGCACGAATATTAGCGTGGCCATTTAAGATCTTTGGCCTAAAGGGAGATAAGCAATATTCACCAGTGCTGAGGGCGCTGATAGCTTTAGGACCTGCCTACATAAAGTTTGGTCAATTGTTGTCAACAAGGCCCGATGTAGTGGGAGAAAAATTAGCCAAAGAACTTAGTATTCTTCAAGATGCCCTTCCACCGTTCAGTCAAAAACAGGCTATTATAGCAATTGAATCAGACCTTGGGATTAAGATAAATGACGTTTTTACCGATTTTACTGCACCCGTTGCGGCTGCGTCCTTAGCGCAAGTTCATAAAGCTAAGGTGTCCTCTACCGGAGAAGTGGTGGCAGTAAAAGTACTCAGGCCAGGAATTGAAAAGGCCTTTCTCAGGGATATTGATGCTTTTTATTTTATAGCACGATTTATAGAAGTTTTATCACCAGCTTCAAGGCGATTAAAACCTGTGGAAGTTATTAGATATTTTGAAGGAATTGTGAGATCAGAAATAGATTTAAGAATGGAAAGTGCTGCAGCGGCGGAGTTTTTCTCAAATACTGCTCATGACAAGGATTTTCAAGTTCCAAAGGTTGTTTGGAATCTCTGTAGTAAAAGAATTATGACAACTGAATGGGTTGAGGGAATTTCATTGGGTGATGTAAAATCCCTGAAGAGTCATGGAATTAATTTAACGGAATTAGCGAAATTAATAATCCAATCATTCTTGCGTCAGGCACTCCGCGATGGTTTTTTTCATGCAGATATGCATCAAGGTAATCTACGGTGTGGAAAATCTGGTAATCTAATAGTCATGGATTTTGGGATCATGGGACGGATAGATTTATATACTCGACGTGTATATGCAGAAATCCTAAATGGATTCATATGTAAGAACTACAAAAGAGTTGCGGAGGTCCATTTTGAGGCTGGTTACGTTGATTATGAGGAAGATATTAATGAATTTGCACAGGCTTTGCGATCAGTTGGGGAACCAATATTTGGTATGGAAGCAAATCAAATATCTATGGCCAAGCTTCTAGCCCATTTGTTTGAGGTCACAGAAAGATTTGGAATGCAGGTAAGAACAGAGTTACTCTTACTTCAGAGGACGATGGTAGTTGTCGAAGGAGTAGCACGCAGTCTGGATCCAAATTTGAATATGTGGGAAGTAGCTCATCCAGAAGTAGAATTGTATATTAAGGAGAGTCTTGGGCCAAAGGCGTTGTTGAATGACATAGCGCAAAGTGTCAAGGCTGTTTCCAAATTTGGTCCTCATGCACCATATTTGATTGAGAAATCACTTCGTAATGCATTAGATTTCAGGCCTCCGAAGCCATACAAAAGAAGGTTGCCGGCCTTAGTGGGAGGAATTTTGTTGGGCTTGATACTGGGCTCTATGACTGTTTTGTTAACTCTGTTGTGGTTTAGTTAAATTAGGTTAAACATATGCATCACGGTCCCGTGGCTCAACTGGATAGAGCAGCCCCCTCCTAAGGGGCAGGTTACAGGTTCGAATCCTGTCGGGATCGCCAAACACTAGTTGTTATTTTTGAATTATTGGAAAATGGGTTGGATTGAAGCAAATAATGCGGAAAAAAATCTAGTAGTAAAAAAATTTTAAAATTTGGCAATAGTCTAAATAGTGAGTAGCGTTGGAATTTAAAATCTGATGACTTCATATAATCACAATGAAGGTATAGTAGCTGGTATTGATGAAGCGGGAAGGGGTTCTTGGGCCGGTCCAGTAGTTTCGGCAGCGGTGGTACTTGGTGATTCCACTGAATTAATCGGTCTTAAAGATTCTAAGAAAATGACAAGGAGAGCGAGGGAGGAAATTTTTAATCACTTAAAGAGGACAGCTTTTCTTGGAGTAGGATTCTCCTCAAACAAGGAGATAGAAAAAATGAATATTCTTCAAGCTACATTTCTTTCAATGGAGCGAGCTGTATCTGCGTTATCGCTTAATCCCAATACTATAATGATAGATGGCCATATGGTGCCAAAGGGACTACAAGATAGGGCTATACCAATCGTAAAGGGAGATCAGCTTGTTCCAGTGATTTCCGCCGCATCTATTGTAGCAAAGGTTGTGAGGGATCATCATATGTCCCTATTAAACATAAAATATCCAGGTTATTCTTGGGATAAGAATGCCGGATATGGAGTTCAAGCACATTTTCTAGCCATGAAAAAGTTAGGATTAACACCAAGTCATAGGCGTTCATTCAAGCCAATACACAACATATTGTGTGAAGAAAATTAAATAACTCATTGATTATAAAAAGTATTTGACAGGATTCACGTTTTGAATCATGTTCAGCCTAAGTTTATTTAATTAAGATGAGAGTTGTTAAATTGGCAGAAGTAAAAGATTTTCATCTAAAAATAGTTGAGACAGATAGAATCCTTTGTGGGGAAACTATTGATGTTATGAAAACATTGCCAGATGGGTCTGTAGACCTAGTATTTGCTGATCCACCATATAATTTGCAATTAGGCGGTGATTTACATAGGCCTGACAATTCAAAAGTTCAAGCAGTTGATGAGGATTGGGACAAGTTTGATTGTTTTGGGCATTATGACTCTTTTTGCGATCAATGGCTCAGAGAAGCCAGGAGACTTCTGAAACCTAATGGTGCTATTTGGGTAATTGGGTCATATCACAACATTTTTCGACTGGGTACGATATTACAGAACTTAGGTTTTTGGATCTTAAACGATGTAGTTTGGAGAAAATCCAATCCCATGCCCAATTTCCATGGAACACGGCTAACAAATGCACATGAAACTCTTATTTGGGCCTCGAAATCTGACAATTCTAAATACACCTTTAATTACGAAGCTCTTAAGGAATTAAATGAAGGAGTACAGATGCGATCAGATTGGGTGATTCCTATTTGTAATGGTAAGGAAAGAATAAAAGACCATGATGGGAAAAAAGCGCATCCAACCCAAAAACCAGAGGCACTCTTGCATCGTATTTTGATCGCATCCTCTAACCAAGGTGATTTAATTCTGGATCCATTCTTTGGAACAGGCACAACTGGTGCAGTGGCCAAAAAATTAAAGAGAAAATTTTTAGGCATTGAAAGGAACGAAAATTATGTGCGTGTCGCAGAAACAAGGATTGAAGACATCTCACCCTATGATGATAATGCTTTGGAAGTATCTAAGGGAAAGAGAAATTTGCCACGTATTCCTTTTGGTTCTCTTGTTGAAAGAGGTATTTTAAGTCCAGGACAAGATTTACATTCTTATAATGGCAGATATATAGCCAAGATTAGAGCAGATGGAAGTTTGATAGCGCACGATGCAAAGGGATCTATCCATCAAGTAGGAGCTATTCTGGAAGGTCTGCCGTCATGCAATGGGTGGGCATATTGGCATTTCAAAATTGATGGGACTAGTGCACCAATAGACCTACTTCGGCAACAAGTAAGGGCTGAAATACAAGATTCTAATTCGGACCTGCATTAGAAATTCTGATTCTTTAATAATAAATTAAGGGCTTTCCTCATGACTGAGGGGGAAGAATTAGTGGTAGAAAGGTTAAAAGGCTTTAAAAAGAAACCTTTAGGCACATAGGATATGGTTGCAACCATTACTCGTAACTCTAAATTGAAGTGAGTAAAGGAATGCTTTACATTCTTGTCTAACTCTACCCATGTGCCATCAATTGGAGGGTTGTTTTCGGGGTATTCTCCAATATTCCATTCACTTGATGGTGGACATGTCGTGCCACCCAGTAAACCGCTATTCGGTCTGACAACCATTGCAATTTTGTTAGATTTTGTGATTGCCAGATAAATAAATCCTTTTCTCAAGACTTTTGTTTTTCTTTTTGCCCTTTCAGGAATAATTTGAGTGGTTCCATTTTTGTAGGCATTGCATGAGAAACAAATTGGACAATTTAGACATTTAGGATTAATAGGTTTGCAGATTGTAGAACCTAAATCCATCATAGCTTGAGCAAAATCCCCTGGTCGATCATTGCAGCTTATAATCATCATACGTTTATGGATTTGGGACTTTAGTTTTTCTAGAGTGCCTTGCAGGGCAAATAGCCTCGCGACAATTCTTTCTATATTTCCATCTACAACGACAGATGGAATTCCAAAAGCTATGGTGAGAATAGCGGCAGCCGTATACTTTCCAATGCCAGGTAATTTTAAGAGAAGTTTTTCATTTTTGGGAAAATTGCCTTGGTATTGAGTGCAAACTATCTCAGCACAGGCCTTTAAATTTCGAGCTCTTCTATAATATCCAAGGCCTGACCAAAGATTTAAAATGTCCGTTTCACTAGCCTGATGAAGATCGGAAATATTGGGCCATTTATTGATGAACTTTAGAAAGTAAGGTTCTACAACCTTAACACCAGTCTGCTGAAGCATTATTTCAGAGAGCCAAACATGATAAGGATTAGGTTTTGTCCCTTCCCTAGAAGAGATGGGTGGAACCCTCCAAGGAAATTCTCTTGCATTCTGGTCATACCATTTTATCAATTTCTTATTGAGATCTAGCTGGTTTACCGGAGGGGCATTATGGTCTAATTTGGTATTCAAGATGGACTATCATTTTTTGGAAGTATAGAGGGAATAAAATTTGAAAAAAGCCTCCAAATTTCTTGAAGAAATAATGAATGATAGTTTAAGGCAGAGGCGTTTTATTTACCATACTCTTTTTACAAAGTGGAATGAAATTATTGGGGATGACATTTCGGCGCTCACATGTCCAGTCAGGATGAGATTTTCAAGACGAAATGATGGCGCTGTTTTAACCGTGAGAATAAATTCAGCTTTAGGAGCAGAGATGCAATTGAGGGCTAAAAATATCTGTGAAAGGATAAATCAGTTTTATGGACGGGAGGCTGTGAAGAAAATAAAATTTGAGACAAGTAGTGACCTGGAGCTATTAGGAAATGAAAAGAAAAAAAGGACTGAAAAAAATGAAATTGTTTCTAAAAAAATAGAAGGAATTAACTTCGATCAAGCAAAAACATTTGAGATTAGGACATCAGATCCTGAATTGAAGGCAATACTCGAATCGATACAAAGAAATTGGTTTTATAGGAAGCAAAAATATAATAAACAAACATAGGAAGACTTCAGGTAATAAAAAGCCACACTTAAAAACAATTAAAAATAAGGATTTTATGTTAATGATGACGAGAAATATAATAAGTTATATTGTCACTATTTTTTTGCTAATTGTTTTATTTGGTGCAGCAAGTCATTCTGAAGAAAATAGTAGCAATATAGATTCCAAATTAACTTCTGCAATGATCCTTGGAAATTCTGATGCTCCTGTAAAGTTTATTGAATATGCATCTTTTACATGCCCTCATTGTGCAACCTTTCATTTAGAAGTTTTGCCAAGAATAAAATTAGATTACCTTGAGAAAGGGTTGGTGCAGCTAGAGTACAGAGAAGTTTATTTTGATGGGCCAGGACTTTGGGCAGGGCTTCTTGCACGTTGTAAGGGCAAGGAAAAATATTTTCCAATGATTGATCTTATCTTCAAAAAACAATCGGATTGGGCTCAAGGGAATATAGATGAGATTAAAGATGGACTTTTATCTATTGGCAGGCAGGCAGGCTTAACGAACGCAGAGTCTCTTGCCTGCATGCAAAATGACATTTTGGCTGAAAAAATGGTGGCATCTTTCCAAAAAAATGCAACTAAAGATGGAATTTCTAGTACGCCTAGTTTTTTGATTAATGGAAAGCTTGTTAGAAATTTACCCTATGAAGAATTGAAAGAAATTATTGAGAAAAATTTGGAATAAAATGGTCGATAATTTTTTTCACAGAAGGATTTTATTTAAGAGTTTTTTAAGCACGGCATGGTTTTCAAATTTAATTTGAACTGGAAGCTTAGAAATGTCTGCTTGTTGTGATAATGGGATCCTTATGAAATCTTTTTCAGTCGTGACAAGTTTAGCATTAAGAGATTGGGCATTAACTTTGAGCTTTGCAATGTCATACTTTTTATAGGGATAGTGATCTGAAAAGTTATATGTTCCAACTATTTCACAGCCTAAATTTTTAAGAGTAACATGAAATTTTTCAGGATGAGCAATTCCAGAAAATGCAACCACTCTTTTACCAGTCCAAGCGGTTAATTTTATCTTGGGTTTTATGGTTGCTTTTATGATTGGTATGTTGGATGGAAATTCAAAATTAATTGGTTTTGATATATTGTTTTTATCATGATTGACTAAAATTATAGCACCAGCCCTAGAGAAACCAGATTGAATAGGTTCTCTCAGCGGCCCAGATGGAATCACTCGTTGGTTTCCGAATAGAATTTTGGAATCCACCACTACCAAGGACAAATCTTTAGCCACACTAGTATTTTGGAATCCATCATCGAGTAGGATAATGTTAGCTCCATTTTTACAGGCTTTGTAAATTCCCCTTTTTTTATCTTTAGCTACTAAAACAGGTCCCGTTTTTGACAATAAAATAGGTTCATCTCCAACTTCTGAGTAAGTACTAGTAGCTGAAACATATATGGGCCCCTTTGATTTTCCCCCATAACCTCTGCTAACTACATGAGGTTGCAGGCCCATTTCCTTTAATAAACATTGAATGGCTTGAGTTACTGGTGTTTTTCCTGATCCGCCTATGACGATGTTACCAATACAAATGACTGGAACTGGCATTTTCGTCCAGGTCCCTAATTGTGCTCGTCTCCTGACATTATATTCCCAAAATTTGCTTAAAGGATATAAGAGTAAAGCAGGGATGTTTACTTCATCTTTTTTTCTAAACCAAAATTTTGGTGCTTTCAGGGTCACTGGTTTTATCCCACTCCCAAAATTATGATTGCTCTTAATTTCCTGCTATAGTCATATTATCCACTAAAATACTGGGAACCCTTCTAGACAAATATTCTCTGCTATCATTTGCCAGAACTATAGTTTTTAACATTTCTTTTAGATTACCAGCAATCGTGCATTCAGTTACTGGGTATGTTATTTCTCCGTCTTTAAACCAAAACCCAGTAGCACCACGAGAGTAGTCACCACTATTTTGATTAACTGAAGATCCAATCAAAGAACATACCATTAAGCCTTCACCAGCTTTTTGAATTAACTCTTGGAGCGT
>MDTC01140978.1_pt1 | contig 14616 bp, 18 predicted proteins | sample 811181 | NCBI WGS metagenome assembly MDTC01 (sample SAMN05326644, study PRJNA326480) | marine metagenome | isolation source: seawater | place: Pacific Ocean: North | collected 2011 | reverse complement strand
TGATAGCGATAACAGCACTATCTTGGGACCTGTTTGGGCTTAATCCAGTTGTCCTAGCAAACATCGCCGCCCTATGCTTTATATTGCCCTTTATTTTTTTCGCTGGTCTCGCCGCGTTTAAAGCAAATAAACAACCTCCAAAGAAATGGTTATTTATTTTAAAACTAATGGAGCTCGCCCTTGCATCAATCGCCTGTTTTGCAATTGTAAATAAAATTGGATGGATTCTGCTTATTTGCGTTGCAGGGTTTGGAATCCAGTCAGCTTTCATAGGCCCATTGAAATACGCACTCATTCCCCGGCTCAGCGATCGTGACGAGATTCTAGACCGTAATGCCTGGATGGAAACAGCGACTTTTATTTCTATACTTGCGGGGACGCTCTTAGCGGCTAATTGGATCGTGTCATCGCCTTACCTATTAATCCTTTTGATAATTATCTTGGCAGTCATTGGTTGCCTTGGAATTTTGCTGTTACCCACGCTTAAAGGTCGCTCAGAAAGCGTCCAACAATCTCTGATCGAACTAATTAATCGGCAAAGAAAGGATCAACGATCAATGTCTGCGATTTGGTGTTTGAGCGGGTTTTGGGCCGTTGGCTCTGTGTGGCTGACCCATCTACCAATTTTGGCAACAGATATCTGGCATTTAGCACCACAGTCTGTTGGAAAATTACTCGGTTATTTCGTGCTCGGCATCACGTTTGGGGTAATTGGTGGAGTTTTATTGAAGCAACAAGGCTTGGTTCGGCGAATCCTTCTTGGCGCTTTCGCGATGGTGATAGGAAGCCTTTTGATTCAAATTTCGAACTATACAATTGCATCGACAGGCCTTGTTTTGACGAGTGCTGGAGGCGGTTTTCTTGCTTTACCTTTGTACACACTGCTTCAGGACGACCTTACTGCTGTCGCCGACAGAATCGCAGTTAACAATATAGCAAATGCATATATGATCATCATTGCAGCGATTGCGTCGATGCTTACAGTCGGGCTTCTCGGCTTACCTTTAGTAATCTGGTTACTCACTTTGAGCGTCGGTCAACTGCTGCTCTGCCTTTACCATCGCAGTAATTTGAGCTTCAGCTAATGCCGCCGGTACTGGGGGCATCTGTAAGAAATAACCTTGTCTTTCTATTGATTCAAGCACCTCAGAGGCTTTGACACGTGCTAATTTTTTGGATTTGGTTAGAGGGAAAGTCATGACCGATTCCGGATTACCCAATGTGACTAGTAAATCCTCAGGAATCGATTTCAAACCCTCTTTTTGATCTACATAGAGATACATTTCGTCACGTTTGTTACCTTTAAAAATTTCAACTACCCGCATGAAATACGTCCTCCAAAACTATTTTACGCCATCCCAACGGCTTCCATCCTCGACCGTCCAGTGAAGCCACTAGCTGTCGCTTTTTTACAAGCATTTCTGGAGCGATTCCCAACCCTCGAGCAATGCATTCGACTTGAGCCTGACGGTCCTTAAAAATATTTTTTAAATGCCTTGACAAGGGCGGCGGCGGCGGGCTGACAGTCTCAGCACCCATGGTGTGTTCGATCAATGACTTTAATTGCCCACCATATCGATCCGCTTGTTTATCACTCAGACCGTGCTGACTAACTAAATGATGGTGACGACCAACATCACCAGAAATGGCTAATGAGAATACTGATTGATCACTCAAAACCTGCTTTCTTGGTCGATCAAACCGGCGGGCCGCCTCTTCACGCCATTTCACAAGTTGCACTAACCGGAACATTCCTGTCGGGCTTAATCGCCATGCCTTACCGAATTTGTAAATTTGCGTTTCAAGATCGCCACCTAGCAAAATCGAAGCATTTCGTTCTTGAATCGATTGCATTTCCTCATGCATCCAGTCGAGTCGGCCAGCCTTCTCGAGTTGCTCCGATAGAATCTCATAAAGCGGCTCAAGCACTAACACATCATCTTTGGCGTATTGACACTGCGCATGTGATAACGGACGGCGTGTCCAATCTGAACGAGTTTCTTGTTTAGAAATCTCTCTACCCAACAATTCTGACGCAAGAGTAGATAGGCTCGGCGAGATTTTTGCATTGAGCAGCGCGTAAGCAACTTGTGTATCAAAAACCAGCCCGGGAAGCTGCCCTGTTGATCGAAATAGCACTTCGTAGTCCTCCTGAGCGGCGTGCAATATTGATGTAACACGGCTACTAAGGACATCACCTAATTGGTGTAAATCTAAGCCGACAAGTGGATCGATTAAAAAAGCCTTTGATTGCAGCCCTACTTGAATCAAACCCGGCTTAGGATGAAAAGTTGAAACGCGCACAAATTCTGTATCAATGGCGATCGCGGATGACTCTAAAATAATGGCAACCAAGTCATCCAGAGCGGCCTGTTGATCAATCCAGTCTAAAACCATCAACGCTGAACCTCAGTACGTGAGGTAAGCGCTTGAGAAAGCGTTGAAATATCGAGATGATCCAGTTCACCACCGACGGGTACCCCCTGCGCGAGCCGAGTAACACAAACAGAGCCCTCAAGCCCCATTACTATCTGATGTGTGGTTGCCTCACCTTCGACTGTGGACGCGAGTGCCACCAAACATTCGTCAGGTTTTTCTCTTAGCACCCTTTCATACAACGTGGCCAGACCAATCTCTTGGGCACCAAGCCCCTCAAGGGGGCTTAATAAACCGGCGAGGCAATGATATCGACCTCGAAACAAACCCGACTGCTCGATTACGAGAATATCACTCGGAGATGACACCACGCACAGCAAGTTTTGATCTCTAGAATCATCTTGGCAAATCCGGCATGGCTGGATTTCAGTCAAATTCCGACAACGCTCACAGTACTCAATTTCTGTGAGCGCTTGTTGAAGAGTTTTCGCCAGATTTAACCCTCTATCACGATCTCTCTCCAGCAAATGGAGTGCCATACGAGCGGCTGACCGTGGTCCCACGCCCGGCAGGCATCGGAGGGCATTCTCAAGATCTTGTAAAAGCGGTGAAATACTCATGAAAAAGGGAATTTAAATCCTGGGGGTAAGTTAAGACCCTGGGTTAAGCTCCCCATTGATTCTTGTTTCATCATTTCTAATTTCTTATTCGCATCATTGATTGCGGAGGCCACCAACTCACCAACAATAGAGGGCTCATCAGTGAGCACATTAGGGTTAATATCTACGCACTTACAGTCACCCTGGCCGTTTAGAGTCACGGATACAAGGCCTGCGCCTGATTCACCTCTGACTTCTTGCTCCGACAGCTTTGATTGTGCTTCCTTCATCTGCTCGGCAACTTTCTGAGCTTGCTTCATCATTTCCTGTAATGGACCATCAAACATGGCTATCTCCATCTCTTGGTTGAATCGTTTCTAAAGGTATAGTCGCGTTAAATCGTTCAGTAAGAGCTCTCACAAAAGAATCTTCCCCAAATTGTCTCTTGGCAAGCTCTAGACGCTCATTTCTGAGGTGGGCGCGACACGATTCGGGGGTCTCACCTAATGTCTCTCGGATCTCTATCGCGATCTTCGGCGCGTGACCTAATTGCTTTGAGAAAGCTTCAGATATCCGTCGGCGGTGTAGTTCATTGAGCAATCCCTCAGTATGTGAGTTTGACGCCAGTACCACCTCCTCCTCGTTCACAGACACAAGCACCGTTTGATCAACCAGAGAGGCTGTCATTCCATGTAAATCAAGAAGGCGACTCTCAAAGAGCCACGATTCCGGAGTGAGCGATAATCTGGGCTGCGACTCAGGATGTTTATCTGATTCGTCTTTAAGAAAATCAACGTCTTCTACCATTTCTTCGGTTGCAGACACCGGCATAGAACTGAGATCAGGAATCGCATATTCCGTCGCCGCTACTAAAGTGGTTTCCTCGATCTGACGTTTCGTCAAAGATGTCGAGTTCCCTTGGATATTAAGCTCGCCGATGGGGGTCTCATCTATCAACTCAGACTGTGATGGTAACGACGTAGAGTTCATCACATTTTTTTGCGCTATGGTTTCTGACTTTCTCGGCTCCGGCTCAGGTTTTTGATCAGAATCACATTGAGTTGTATTGGGAGTGCCAATCATTTCTCCTGCCTTTGCTGGCCGGAATGCGATCATCCTCAGCACAAGCATTTCGAATGCTGATCGTCCATCAGCGGCCAATGGAAGATCACGATAACCGGTTAATGAAAACTGATATGCAAGCTGAATGAACTCGGGTGCCATTAAATTAGCCAGATCACGCACTGCTTTCTTTTCATTAGGAGAGAGATGACCAATACCATGCTCAGCCACTTGCGCGACCGCGATCTGATGAAGTATCTCTTGCATACCACTAACCAATGCCATCCAGTCTGGAGATTCTCTCGATAACTGATCAACTCGCGTAATCGCTTTTGATGCCTCACCCCTTGCAATTTCAGCCAATAACATCGGAATTTCGGAAACACCCTGCGTACCAAGCATCTCCACAACGTTATCGGCTAGAACTGTTCCAGCTCCGTGAGCAACTGCCTGATCTAGCAGGGTCATCGAGTCACGCACAGACCCCCTCCCTGCCTTCGCTAAATGCCACAGTGCATCTTTTTCAAACGTGAGATTCTCTTCGTTAAGTACGTATTCAAGGTGAGATTCTAGAACGTCTGTTCTTAGGTCCTTCAAGTGGAACTGCAAACATCGTGATAATACAGTCGGCAGCAGCTTCTGAGGATCAGTTGTCGCCAATAAAAACACAACATGAGCCGGAGGCTCTTCAAGCGTCTTGAGCAACGCATTGAACGAGTGCGTTGATAGCATATGGACTTCGTCAATAAGGTATACCTTGTAGCGGCCCTGGCTTGGCGCGTAGCTCACGTTTTCTAAAAGATCGCGAGTATCCTCCACCCTGGTGCGACTAGCCGCATCAACTTCGAGCAGATCTACAAATCGATTATCTGAGATCGCGCGGCAAACACCACATTCCCCACACGGTTTTGAAGACACACCACTTTCGCAATTCAGACATCGTGCCATGATTCTAGCAATGGTTGTCTTTCCAACTCCTCTGGTACCGCTAAATAAGTACGCATGATGCAATCGTCCAGAATCCAACGCATGCGTCAGTGCTTTACGGACGTGTTCTTGACCGATTAGTTGGTCGAATGTAGTCGGCCGCCATTTTCTGGCCAAGACCTGCTGACTCATGCATGCCTCTTCAGATTGGAAGTAACCCCTGCCAGCCCCTCCCCGGCACATCAAACAATTGCTGCCGCTGCTCCCTTCCGGGCCTGACGGGGTTCACAAATATTCAATTGCGAGGGGACCGACAAGAGTCACCATTGATGCCCGCTATTCCGGGCGTTTTCTATTGTTAGGCTAATAATGCCTTTGATGCAAGTTTGATTACCCATTAGACGACAAATTGAAACGAATTAGGAACGCTTCGGAGCCAGCAAGCAAAAAAATTAATAGCGAAATAGTTACGCGGTTACAGGCTAATTTATTTATTAACGAATCCTTAAATGAGAGTGATAGCCACTCGCAAATCGAGCCGTTCAATATTAAGTATCAAATACGATCCCTAAACGGACCGCTACCTCACGGTAGGCCTCAAGAACTCCTCCAAGATTTTGTCTGAAACGATCTTTGTCCTTTTTCTCTCCAGTTGACTTGTCCCAGAGACGACACCCATCTGGGCTAAACTCATCGCCTAAAACAATCTCCCCATGGAAACGACCAAATTCAAGCTTAAAATCGACAAGTTCAAGACCTACATTATCGAACATATCTTTTAAAATCGTATTCGATTCGAGGGTTAATTCGTACATACGTGCCATTTCATGACGATTTGCCCAGCCAAAGGCTTCAACGTGATGTTCCGTGACCATAGGATCATTTAAGGCATCGTTTTTTAGGAACAACTCAAATAGAGGTGGGTCGAAAGCCATGCCTTCCTCAACACCGAGCCGACGAACTATTGAACCAGCCGCCTGATTACGCACCACACACTCGACCGGAATCATGTCAAGTCGTTTGACCAACACATCTGTTGCACTAAGCCGCTCTACATAGTGTGTAGGGATACCATTCTCTGATAACTTGCTCATGATAAACGCGTTAAACTGGTTGTTTACAGCACCTTTTTCTGGGAGCTGCACGATAATTTCACCATCAAAAGCAGAGGTATCATCTCGAAACTTCAAAACTAAAAGATCCTGATCTTCTGTGAGATACGCAGACTTCGCCTTCCCCCGGTACAGCAACTCCAATGCGTTCACCTTCTCTCTACACTTATCCAATTAAATCCATCCGACTGCGACGCAACTAGATACTCAATCTCACGATCTTTTAAAACGCTCTCCAAAGCCTTTTCGACCAGAGTGACCTTATTATTTATTTCGCTAATGTGGCAAGCCACAACGGTATTCAACCGATCGCTCGCAATCAGTTCGATCAATTTCGTGGCCTGCTCGTTATTTAGATGACCAAAATCTCCCGAAATACGAGCTTTCAAATATGAGGGGTATGGACCTTGTTGCAGTAAAGAAATATCGTGATTGAATTCGATTGAAATCGCATCTAGCTCTATAAATGCATGTAGAATCCGGTCTGATAGACTACCTAAATCGCTGAGTATTCCTAACCGCTCTTCGGAACAACTAAACACAAATTGGAGTGGCTCTCGCGCATCATGCGGCACCGTTATTGGCGTAATATTTAAATCTCCAACGGTAAATAAACCATCAATATAATTGATAAATTCATACTTACCGGCGTCAATCTCAATCCATGTGCCACGTGATGCATAAACAGGAATAGCGTGTCGGGTTGAGAGCGCCTCTACACCGCTCACATGATCGCTATGCTCATGGGAAACTATGATCGCAGCTAGAGCGTCGGGCTCAATACCCAACCGCTTCATCCGCGCCATCACATCTTTATAGCTGAATCCACAATCCAAGAGTACGAAAGTTGAGTCAGTAGCTATGACGGAACAGTTCCCTTTGCTACCACTACCAAGCGACGCGAAACGCACTAGTAAAGACGCTCCCGGAACTCTCGGATGAGTTCATTTGCGCCACTGATGGATGCGCCCGAGTCAGTGGGAACGACCCTCAGCACCAAACCATCCGTAGTCGGCTTCATCACGACTTGATAGCTGCCAACTGGATCTTCGATCGTGGCAGCAATGGCTCGATTTAACGTACTCATAGCCGCCAATCGTTGCTCTGTCGCCCTTCGGACATAACGGATGTTGAGGAGTCCTTGGTCAAGATCACCACCATCTAAAATGGCTCCAATATCTTTAACTACCTCGACAGTCACGCCAAAGACTCTTGGAATCTGTGCTTGGATAACCAATTCATCCAAGCCATCGATGCTACGTGGGTTCATGCGACTTCCGGTCGCTACAAGTGACAGTGCTCGTGAAACAGCTCTTCCTCTATCCTCTCGTTGCTCAAGATAAGATTTAAATTCGTCAAGAATTCGATCAATATACAAACCCTCGACCCGTCCCGCGGGGATATCTATGCGGACCTCACTCGTACTATTCCGTAAACCAGATTCCAAAGAAAATCTTAAAACAATTGAACCCAAATCTGGTGAGAAGTTACGGATTATACGGCTTCCCGAATGAGCCTCCGTTCCCCGAAAGGGATTCGATTCGAGTACTTGGGTCCCCTTTTCAACTCGTGAATAGAAAGTTGTTAATTTATTTTCGGAAATAAATCTCTCGAGTTCAGGCCATATCGCCGATGGATCCTCAGGGATGGAAAGCCATCGCATTGTGCCTAGCTTATGGCGCCGAATCACAGTCAACGTTTTAGCTCGCAGTGAACTATCCGCTCTCGGAGCCTCAAAGGATCCACCATATAGTCCAGCGGTAGGCTCGTTGACTCCAGGGATACGCACTGATTCATTTAGCCGTTCACCAGATAGTCCTTCAGGAACTTTCAACTTCGGCTCAACGTAGGCCGCCTGATAGTCGAGTTGTCGATCACGAATTGCAGCCTGCTGGTTCGGCTCAGAACACCCAACCAGAAAGACCAACAACATGATGCTCTGATGACCTTTCACAGATAAATACCGGCCGTTCGACATGCCTCGCGAACAGCGATTTTTCCTTCTTCGGTTATGGGAACTAGCGGTAACCTGCAGTCCGAACGTATAATTCCCATCTCTGAAAGCGCCCACTTGGTAGGTATTGGATTTGGCTCGACAAATAGTTCAGAGTGTAGTCCACGTAGCTGATTATTTGCGGCCTCCGCTTCGCTAAAATTTCCAACCAATGCATCTCCAATCATAGACGACATGAGCCGTGGTGCCACATTAGCCGTAACAGAAATATCTCCATCTCCACCCATCAAACATAATTCCATCGCCGTTGGATCGTCACCGGAGTAAACAGCGAAATTGTCAGGCCGATGTTCCAAAATATATTTAGCGCGGTCTAAATCACCGGTCGCATCTTTAATGCCTGCGATATTTGACACCTCAGCAAGCTCAAGAGTTGTATCGTCAGCGATATCAGTGACAGTTCTTCCAGGTACATTGTAAATTATAACGGGTAAGTTAGTGCTCTTAGCCACGGCTCGAAAATGCGCCAGCAAACCGGCTTGCGGTGGTTTATTGTAGTAAGGGGCAACTGACAAAATCGCATCAGCACCCGCACGCGTGGCAGCTTCCGTCAATTGGCAGGCCTCTGCGGTGGCGTTTGATCCAGCCCCCGCGATAACGGGGATTCGTCCCGCTACGAAATCAACAGTCGCCTTAATAACATCTTCATCCTCAGAATGAGACAACGTTGCCGACTCCCCAGTTGTACCGACAGCAACGATGGCATTAGTACCCTCAGACACATGAAACTCAACTAATAGTCTAAGCGCTTTATAGTCAACCGTACCCGATGTAGTAAACGGTGTAACCAACGCGACGATACTGCCTCGGATCATCTCAACAAAACCTCTCAAAAAAACACTCTTATGGTACAGACCGAGGTAAACACACGGCAAGGTTGTAAACCAGAAAAAAAGCGCCAGTTCTCAACTAATACTGTAGCCTGGACCCTCTATGAGCATTTCATTACAAACCCAAATCCCTGTATTCGCCAAGCAGCTTGCTACATCTGACACAATCGTATCGTCGGATTCACTAACTGGCTGTTTCACCATTCTGTATTTTTATCCAAAAGACAGCACCTCCGGTTGCACTACAGAAAGCCAAGACTTTTCGGCGTTGCACGATGAATTTATGGCTCATAATTGTCAGATATTCGGAGTTTCCAAAGATTCACTGAAGAGCCATGAAAGCTTTAAAACGAAGTATGACATGCCTTTCGAATTAATTTCTGATCCCGATGAAACTCTGTGCTCGCTGTTTGACGTAATGAAGATGAAAAACATGTATGGCAAGCAAGTTCGTGGCATAGAACGATCGACTTTTATGATCAACCCTCTCGGTATACTGATTGCCGAGTGGAGAAAAGTCAAAGTGCCGGAGCATGCGATGGAAGTACTGGATACACTGAAACAGCAGTCTTAGCCTATACCTAAGGCAATTATAAATTCATAGGGAGGACCATCTGTAACAAATCGTACTTCGTGGCCCGCTTGCTCACAAAACGCGGGGATATCGCGAACAGAAATTTGATCTGTAGTGATCAGCTTGATTGGCGACGTCTCACTATTTTCATGGATAAATATTTTTAGCCTCAACAGCGGGAGCGGGCATTTTAAGTCGGTACAGTCGAGTATTCGCATAACCCCTCATTTACAATAGTGTAAGTATATTAGATATAGGCCATTTAATGCGAAACCTTCTTTTAATATGGATGGTGATGTGTTCGCTTTGCAGAAGCGCCGCGTATGCAGTTTCAGCAGCAGATCTTGCGACGCGAGATGGGGAGGTTGCATTCGGTCAGGCCTGGCTGAAGACGACTCGTGAACGTTTCGACGAACGAGTTGATCCATTTTGCATTGATTTACTCGAAACTTGGCTGATACGCTTAAAAAATCAGTTCGAATTGGGATCAGTCCCGATCACAGCCCTATGCCTCAACGGTATTGATTTTAACGCCTTCGCTGCACCCGGTGGGATTATCGGCGTTAATCGCGGCATCTACCTAGATCTCGGTTCTGAATCTGAAGTGATGGCCGTTTTGGCTCATGAACTTGCCCATCTTTCGCAAAGACATCACTACAGAAGCCTCAGGAACTCAGAGCAGCTTTCCACAGGGACTCTTGCAACTCTTGCCGGGATTGTTGCTGCGATAGCTACCCGCCAAGGGCAAGCGGCTCAATCGTTAATTATAGGAGGACAAGCTGCCAACGCTACATCGGCGCTAGCATATTCTCGAGACTACGAGAGAGAGGCGGATCGGATCGGTGTAGCCGCCCTCAGACAAGCCGGCTATCAACCAGAAGCTATGTCAAAGGTATTACGAATCCTCGCGGAAAAACAATCGCAGTCTACTCAAAACTTGACGTTCCTCAGCACTCACCCTCTCGGAATCGAACGTCAATCTGATCTCGATGCACGTATATCTCAAATAAAAAATCATAAGGAGGGTACACCCGTGCTAACAGACTCGGATTTCCAAGTTTTCCGTTGTTTGCAGATTGAAGGATTAGAACCACTTATCAATCGATCATCCAATTTGTCGTGTTCGAGGATCCATTCGGTACTTAAGCAATACCGTGCCGGTAACTACCACGAAGCGCTCACGCTTTTTGATGAGTTGCCAACGCGATATAAACAAACATTTAGCAGTTTCGATCTTGAAATCGCTCTAACTTTGAAAACAGGAGACTTTGACCGCACCGAGTCCACGATAGATACCATCGCTCTTTTTTTTCCATCTTGGCTTCAACCAGCTATTGCTAGCGTTGATCTCGCAATCGCTCAGTCGAACCCTGTTTTGCCTCGCGCAATTCGAGAACATATGATTCAGCGACCAGAACGATTGGATCTTTGGAGAGCTCTTAGTCGTTTTGCTCAAGCATTTAAGCAAGAGCATTTCTTATTTGAAGCTCGAGGGTGGGATGCATTACTTCACGGAAAATTTGAAGCCGCATCAACTCAACTGAAACGAGCGAGAGCTGCTTGGCCAATGACGTCAGACCAACGCCCATTAGATTTATTGGAACAAGCCATTACAAAGGCTAAGACGCCTTAAATTCGAGCATACGAGTAAGTGGTTTCATCGCTTGGGCCGCTAGTTTTAGGTCGACCAACACTTCGCATGACTCTGGCCAGTCGTCGAGCAAACGTTCAATACCTGATAATCTGTTCATCGCCATCCACGGACAATGTGCGCAACTTTGACATGTTCCACCGGCACCTCGTGTCGGAGCAGAGATCAATAATTTCTCGGGGACCTGCTGTTGCATTTTATAAAAAATCCCTTTATCCGTGGCTACAATAAAACTCGGGTTTTGGAAACTTACTGCTGCATCGATTAGTTGAGTGGTAGAGCCGACGGCGTCTGCCCGCTCAATCATTTCTTCAGGTGATTCTGGATGCACCAGCAAGCCAGCTTCCGGATACACCAATTGTAATGCATCAAGATCGTGCAAACGGAATTCTTCATGCACAACACACGCCGAATCCCAAATCAACATATCCGCACCCGTCTGTTTCTGGACAAAGCGACCTAAGTAACGATCTGGCGCCCAGATAAGTTTCTTGCCCTTCATGGCGAGAGTTGAGATCAGATCAACTGCAATTGAAGAGGTCACTACCCAGTCTGCACGCGCCTTTACTGCCGCTGAGGTATTGGCATACACAACCACCTCGCGATCCGGATGTAAATCGCAAAATGCTCTAAAATCATTTTCGGGGCATCCTACGTCAAGACTGCATGTAGCCTCTAAGGTGGGCATGTAGACACGCTTAGTCGGACTCAGAATCTTGGCAGTCTCCCCCATAAAAGAAACACCTGCCACAATGAGTCTTGGTGCGCTGGCGCGCGCCCCAAATCTTGCCATTTCGAGTGAATCCGCGACAAGGCCATTAGTCTCCTCGGCAAGCTGCTGAATCTTTGGGTCTACGTAGTAATGAGCGACCAAGCAGGCATCGGATTCTATCAGTTTCTGCTTAACCGAATCGTATATTGCTGATTCGGTCTCAGACTTTGCCTCTACATCAAGAATTGCGCGATCCAGAAAAGCGCGAACATGTTTACGAGTGGCAATGTAATCGTCAGGCTGCGTGGTCATTTTTTCTTCCGGCGAGATAAACGAAGATGAAAATCATCAAGCTTGTCTTTTTTCGAGTCAACGAAGGTCTTAATTTGAGGGTGCCTCATTAGTGATTCAATTGTATTAAATTGAATCGCTAATTTACGTTCTTTAAAAGTGCGATGTATTTGTCGATGACATGGCTTGCACAAATTACCAACCCTGCTGACCCTTTCATCCTTGCTCACTCCGACCGGACCGCCTTTATTCGATGCGTCCGTTTCAGGATTAAATGATGTCGAGTTAACAAAGATTGACGTTTGTAAAGATCAAAAAATCATATCAAATTACAAAATAAAAAATACTGTATTTTTTTTAAAAAACAAATATTATTCACTTTTAAATATATAAGTAGTTATATTATGTTGAATAATTCCATTTCAGAGAAAGATAAGGCCGTATTAAAGGTCCTGCAAAATAACGCAGACATCACTAACGCCGATCTAGCGAAGCAAGTCGAATTGTCTCCATCAGCATGCCTAACACGCGTCAAAAATCTCAAAACTCATAAAATTATTCGGGGCATTCACGCGAAACTCAATGCCGATGCGCTAGGATTTAATTTTCACGTATTTATTTACATCCGACTATCCAACCAGGTTAAAGAAACGCTGTCCTACCTGGAGGGCGCCGTAAAGATGAATACAAAAATACAGGACTGCTTTCGGATGACCGGAGAATATGATTATGTTTTGCGAGTACTTCTAAAAAATACGTCTGAGCTCGAATATTTTTTAACACATGAATTAAGCCGTATTCCGGATATAGCATCGATTCGGACAGAAGTTGCCATGAAATGCGTAAAGCAGGATCCGAGCCTCGCTCTTTAATAAAAGATCTTTTAGGTAACGGAAGCAGATATTAATAGAAGCTTTGTTTGAGGGTTTTAATGCGCGGTCACTTCGATGCATGCGCTCTTTCCGGTACTACCAGCTACCCCCCAGCCGTTACCTTAAAACCGCCAGATCCTGAATCAATCCAATAGATGGATTAATTTGACGTTCGGTATCGGCGGCTTCTCTTCACTCAGCCTCCGTTGGCGATCGTGCACCGCGCCATTTGGAAAATGTCTCTGTCCCTTGGGACGTAGATTCACTGTGGGGAGCCTTTTATCGGTCTTTACGTCAAGAGTGCTAGCCAAGTCCAACCAAGTTTTTGTTCCCAACCACAAGCAAATACTTCACCCCCCCCCCCACCATTTCATTCAGCCTGACTAACGAAATCTTTAGCCTCTGCATCTGCAAATATCGTGAATTCAGCAATTAAGACCTCGTTCCGATCGAACGCAAAACGGTTACTAATTTCTTGCATACCAAAATCTGTGTAAAAAATTGATGAAGCCAAGTAAATCAGTACCATCAGACACTGCATTGGTTGAACTCAATCTCCATATGTTCCCCTAAGGTATTTGTAAAACCAATACTTAAACCCGAAAGAAGGATGTAAGAAGACAGCAGCGTTTATCATCGAGGTGGGATACCAAGTAGAAACCGGCGCATCAATACTTCATGATAATGCTTTCATATCCATAACGATTATGAACATAGTTTTACAAAAAAGGGCGGTTTTTAAACAAACAGATTTCGTGAGAACCTTCAGGAGCTGCTCAAATTAACCAAGGCCAACATAGACCATTGTCTTTTTAAGAAGCACAGCGAGCAGCCGATATAAACATTTGTGAGAATGTAGGATGAATTATGGGATTTGAGTTTCGTTGGATAATGGGTTCTATTTCTGCTGTTATCATTTTTGGTGCTGGGCTATTGGTGTACGGCATTATAGTTGCCAATACGCCAGCTAGTGGTTCAAAACAAACCATTGATGCTGGTGACGGTGCCCTCATTAAGATTGATAAGTGGGAATGTATGAAAAAACTGGACGTACGAGGAAATCCATATTCATACTCTAAAAATGCAAGAAATGGTGCTACTGGACCCGCGTCCTTGGCATGTAAGAAGGAGTCTTAAAACGTGAGCTATATAGTCTATTTATCCGGAGAGATTCATAGCTCTTGGCGCCAAGATATTGTCAAAGCAACCACTGATCTAGATATTCGTTTCACCGCCCCTGTAACAGATCACCCAGCTTCTGATGCGGCAGGTGATTTTCTCGGTTCAGTCGAGCCGGGTTTTTGGAGAGATCAACAGTCCAGCGGTGTCAATGCGATTCGTACTCGCCATGACATCGACCGCGCCGACTTAGTGGTAGTTAGGTTTGGCGCGGAATATAAACAGTGGAATGCTGCTTTCGATGCTGGTTATTGTGCTGCAAGAGGGATTCCCTACATCACGTTGCATGACGAGGATGTCGTGCATCCGCTCAAAGAGGTTGATCAAGCTGCTTATGCTTGGTGTAAAACTACAGAACAGGTCGTTACTTTAATTCGGTACGTTCTCACACAAGCGTGATTAGTGGAACATCTTGAC
>MDTC01248730.1_pt1 | contig 14617 bp, 9 predicted proteins | sample 811181 | NCBI WGS metagenome assembly MDTC01 (sample SAMN05326644, study PRJNA326480) | marine metagenome | isolation source: seawater | place: Pacific Ocean: North | collected 2011 | reverse complement strand
TTGATGGAGATGCCGGAACGGGATCTGTATGCCCGCGCCTGCGACCACGGGTGGGCGTTTGCGTGCGACATCGTGCCGCCCCCCCCTGTCTCCTAACCGCGCGACCGAAGCCTTTCTGAGCGCCATCCACCCATCAGCCCCTTCGCTCGCCGGCACGAAGGGGCGGCGCGCTGCGATCGGTCCAATCAGGTCAACGTCATGTGGATCATCGCTGCCATGCCATGACGTCGCAAGCGTCGCTGGAAGCTCCTGCGCGACGGTCGTGTCTGGAACCGCCAGAGGTGGGAAACACACCGACAGTCCGAAGACCCGAATCCGACCAACGGAATCGACGCACCGCGGGCCTGCGCGAAGAGGGCGGCCCACGCATGCTCGCGGCGAACCGGGTCGTCTGTGTACCAGACCTCCTCGAGGACCGCGTGCGCCCGGAGGTAATCGACGTGCCAATGGGGTCGCGGCGTCACTTTCACGTGGTGAGCGAGCCGAGCAGCAATGCCTCCGGGTCCGAACGCGCTGCCGACATAGACGTAGTACCCCGACTGAAGCTGGACACACCCGAGGCGCCCGATCTGGACCACGGCATGCATCGAACAAGACAGTATCAGGGCATAGGTGCCATGTTGCATTCCCATCCACGCCAACTTTACCCAACCATGAGCCCTGTGATGCAACCGACCCGAACGTCACGCTCGAGACCGGGACCATGGAGCCCGTCGAGATCTCGTCAGGGCCATATGACACCGGTCATGCGGGGCGTGTTCCCGTGGTGCTACAGTCGAATCGCGCTTAGCTCGGTGCCCGTGTGTCCCGCCGGTACATCCCCGTGGCCCGTGGGTGCGGGCCCGAGCGGCGTATTTCCTGGGCAGGTGTGTCGAGGTCGGTCGAACCGGCTCAAAAGAGAGATCGACAATGGCCCCATCCGTCACTTCCGCAGGCCGGCGACAGTTCTTGAAGCTGCTGGCCGGAAGTCCGCTGCTCGCCGGTGCGGCCCTGCATCCTGGGCTGAAGGCGCTCGGCCTCCAGGAAGACGGCATCCCAACGCTCGACGACATGTTCCAGGTCATGGACTTCAAGCCCCTCGCCGAACGGATGCTGTTGCCGGAGCATTGGGCCTACCTCGCCACCGGCGTCGACGACGATGCGACATTGAATGCGAACAGGGAGGGCTTCGCCAAATTTCAGCTTCGCCCGCGACGGCTCGTCGACTTCAGCGACCTGGACATGTCGACCGAACTGTTCGGTGTGCGGTGGAACACTCCGATCGGTCTCAGCCCGGTCGCGAGTCTCAAAGGGTTTCACACCGAAGGCGAGCCTGGAGTGGCCAGAGCCGCGCGGGTCAGAGGCACCTTGCAGATGCTCTCGAACCAGACCTCGGTGGCCGTCGAAGAGGTGAACGAGGCGCGGGGAGAGCCGGTCTGGTATCAGCTCTACACGCGGCCGGACTGGGAGGGTACCCACGCGCTGGTCAAACGAGTGGAGGCGGCCGGGTGTCCGGTGCTGGTCTTCACCGTCGACCTGCTGGGCGGCAGGAACACGGTCACGAGCGCCCGAGCCCAGGGCACCGAGGGCACCCGGGCGGCGTTCTGCGCGAACTGCCATGAGGATCTCCGGAAACCGATGTCCCTGGGCCTACCGCCGCCGGTGTTTGGTGGACGCGGAGGGCGGCGCGGGCCGCACACCTGGGACTATGTCAAGCGGCTCAAGGATGCCACGAGCATGAAGCTGGTCGTCAAGGGTCTCGTGACGCGTGAGGATGGGGATCTGGCGGTCAGGTATGGCGCCGACGCCGTCATGGTGTCGAACCACGGCGGCCGTGCCGCGGAAACCCTCCGGTCCACGATCGAGTCTCTGCCGGAGGTGGCAGACGGCGTTGCCGGGCGGATTCCGATCATTCTCGACAGTGGTGTCCGACGCGGCACCGACGTCTTCAAGGCGTTGGCCCTGGGCGCGGACATGGTCACCGTCGGGCGCCCGTATGTCTGGGGGCTGTCCGGGTTCGGCGAGGAGGGCGTCGGCGCGGTCATCGACATTCTCCAGCGCGAGTTGCAGCTGATCATGCGGCAGACGGGCGCATACACGATCGACAGGATCAGAAGAGGTCGGCACGTGGTGGACCGACGAACCGGACAGATACTCTGACCGGCCGCCGGTGCGACAGCCGGCTGTGTCGGACGGATTGGTGAACCGGTCTGGTGCGCCAACGGATCGGGCGTACGTGTCAACCGGCACCACCAGGTCGAAGGAGGTTTCGATGTCAGCGCGAGCGGGAATGATTTCCTTGTTTGCAACGGTACTGTGTGTCGGTTTCTTTCTGGAGGCCCGGCCGGTCGCCCAGGATTCGGCGCTCAAATTCACCATTTCTGGAACGTCGACGGTTCGCCGGTGGTCGTGTCCGGCGACGGGCACGATAGAGGTCACTCCTGGCGGCGCAGGCGAAGCGGCGCCCGGATTCCCCGATGGCGTGCAGACGGTGACCATCACGGTGCCGGTCAACGCGATCGCGTGCGACGAAGAAGACATGGTCGAGCATCTTCGCGAGGCCCTCAAAGAGCCCGAGCATCCGGAGATCACCTATCAGCTCGAGCGCTACACGATGACGGGCAACAACGCGGCCACGACGACCGGTGAGATGACCATTGCCGGTGTGACGAAGCCGATCGAGTTCGATGTCAGGCTGGTGTCCTCTCCAGACGGCATGCGCAGTGAGGGCGAGACGCAGATCGACATGACCGACTTCTCGGTCACCCCGCCGGACCTGTGGCTGGGCATGCTGAAGGTCGGGAAGGTCGTGCGGGTCCAGTTCGACGCGCCGTTAGGGCCGTCAGAGTGACAGGTTAGGCCGCCGGTCGGCCGAGATTCGCCGACTGAGCGAGCAGTAGGAAAGCCTTGGCTTCCGCCTCCTGTCCACTCGCCTGCGCGCAGCGGGCGAGCTGGGTGTAGACGCGAGACTTCCACCCCGTCGTGTTTCCACCGTCTGCCTCCACGTGGTCGAGGAAGGCGATCGTGCCCTCGAGCACGCGCCGGGCGGCATCCCAGTGCTCTGCTCTCGTGTGTTGCTGCGCAATGCCCATTTGCGCCTGACATCGTCGCTGCAGGGTGTCGGCCGGCATGTTCGCATACTTGCCGCGGGGGGACGCCACGATCTGGTGGTTCCGGAACTCGCCAAGCGGCAGCTCGAGTGCACATATCTCGAACCCGGCCCGGGTGAACTGATCCTGCCACCACGCCAGCGGCTTCATCGACACGTGCGTGAGGTCGGCGAAGAAGTGCGCGGGCTCGGCGGCCGTCGTGTTCTGAACGGTCACGAAGACATGATGCCGGCTCACGCGCCAGAGCTCGCGCAGCGCCGGTTCGACGAGCTCGATCGGGATGTGTTCGAGCACCTCGATTGCCACGACGAGATCGAACGTGTCGTCGGGAAACGGCAGCCCGGCGATGCTGGCGGCGGCCAGCGCGCGGCCCGTTAGCTCCGGAGGGCCCGCGGCGACGGAGTAGTGGGACACATCCGTGCCGATGCTTGCCACACCCCTGCGTCGGAGCTCGCCCACGAGCTCGCCCTTGGCGCACCCGACCTCGAGACAGCTACCAGGACGGAACGCCGCATCGATGGCGTCGGCATGGCGGGCTGTCCAGCTCTTGGCCTCGTAGTCGGTGTAGGTGTTCACCCCGGTGTCGGCACCACGCTCGAAGTAGTCCTCGCCGAACGCGGCGCCCGACCGCACGCCGACGATGTGTTCGCGCTGTGTCTCCACGCGATCGGTGAGAGCGCGGAGACGGGTCGCGTCCTGGCAATGGGCCTCCACCTCGAGGCCGCGTCGCACCATTGCCAGCATCAGCTCGCGCCGGCCGGTACGATAGAAACACTCGGCCAGTCCGAGATACGGGCGGGCAGAGCTGGGAAACCGATCCACGGCCTCGCTGAAGAGCACTTCGGCGTGGCGGACGTTCCCGTCTCGCAGAAAGAACTCGGCCTGAGCGTCCGGCGCGGCAAATAGCATCTCGACCAGCGCATGAACCCGTGACGTGAAGCCAGTGGCCTCGAACGCCCGCGCCCGCTCGACGGCGCCGTCAGAAAGCGCGCGGCGGGCGGCGGCATCGACGATCAAGCCCTGTGTCTGGTCGACGAGCTCGCCGAGGCTCCGACAGGTCAGCCCGCTGTGCCCGTGTCGGACGATCTCGGCGGGTCCGCCGATGTCGGCCACGACCGGCACCGCGCCGGCCGCCATCGCCTCCAGCACCGTGATTCCGAAGTGCTCGGCGGACGATGGGATTTCGGTGAGCCCGGCGCGTTCGAGACCGGTGGCGTGCCAGTAGATCGAGGTGCGAGCGTAGAGGTCCCGCAGCGTGTCGAACGGGATGTCTGTGAGAATGTCGATCGGATAGCCGTGTGCCGCTTCTTCGACCCGTCGCAGGTAGTCGGCGTGCGCGGAGTCGAACGACCCGGCCAGCGCCAGACGCCACCCCGTCACACCTCTGTCGCACAAGGTCTTGAAGGCTTCGACCATCAAGAGATGATTCTTGGTATTGCCATCGGCCACTTCGAAGAACCGTCCGACACTGAGGATCAGTGGTTCGGCGGGGTCGTTCGAAAAGCGGCCGTCCGGCACAGCCGGCGGCGCGACGACGACCCGGTCCGAGCCCCACCGGCGGGAAATCGCCTGGGCCGCGTAATCGGAGATGGTGAGGATTGCGTCGTAGTCGTGGACACGGTCATCGAGCAGTTGCGGATAGAACACGACGAGCAGGTTGCGGCGGGCGACGGGTGGCCACGCTCGAAAGTGCGAGAGGTTGATCAGGAGGTCGTAGTCGCGCAGTGCTGCCGGGCTATCGACGGTCCGGAGCGTGAGCCTGGGATGGCCAAGACTGAACCCGAAGCCGGTCTCGAGCCGTGCCGGATCGGGCGCGAGCCGATTCGGCTCACGCACCAGGTCGACCTCGTGTCGGGCCAGGAGCGCCTGAAGCAGCGAGAAGGTGTAGTACTCGCCACCGCCAACGCCCAGCGTGTGGTCCGAGAACAGCGCGACACGTCGAGAATCCATCATCTGACTCGTGAGCCTGTCGGACGAACGACAGGGGTGGCCCACCGGACGGACACCCCACGCGCCCGAAGGCCCCTGAATACGGGGGGTTTCGCTGGTGCGCCGGGAACGGGATCAGCCCGCGTGTCAAATGGAGCAAGCCACGTGCCACGGTCACTGCCTGGTGTCCTTGACTGGCGTTTCATACTGGCACCTGATGAGAGTGCTCCTGACCGGAGGAACGGGATTTATCGGGTCCCGGCTCAAGACGCGGCTCGCGAGCGCGGGGCACGAGGTCCAGGTCGTGAGCCGTGATGCCTCCGGGGATGTCACATGGGCCCCCGATGCCATCCGGGAGGCAGTTCGGGTACACGACGCGGTGATCCATCTTGCTGGGGAGAGCCTGTTTGCACGGCGCTGGAGTGCACACCAGAAGAACCGGCTGCGGGCGAGCCGCATCGACACGACACGGTTGCTCGCCGAAGCGGTCGCCGACACCAAGCCCCGGGTCTTCATTACCGCGTCGGCCATCGGCTACTACGGCACCAGCACTGACAGGCGGTTCGTGGCCGGCGACGGGCCGGGTGACGATTTTCTCGCACGGCTCTGTGTGGATTGGGAGGCGGCGCGACAACCGGCCATCGATGCCGGCGTACGTACCGCCACCGTGCGTATTGGCGTGGTCCAGGGGCCGGGCGGCGGCGCGCTTCAGAAGATGCTGCTTCCGTTCAGGCTTGGTCTGGGAGGGCCCGTGGGGCATGGCCGCCAATGGGTCTCGTGGATCCACCTGGAAGACCTGCTCGCCATGCTGGCGTGGCTGCTCGAGAACGAGCACACGCACGCCGAGTACAACGGCACCGCGCCCAACCCGGTGTCCAACCGCGAGCTCTCGAACACGCTGGGACGTGTGCTTCGTCGGCCGGCGATCGTGCCACTGCCAGGCTTCGTGCTGCGAATCGTGCTGGGTGAGGTGGCGAACCTGGTGAGGGACGGACAGCACGTCACGCCGGGCCGGGCGTTGGCGCAGGGTTTCTCGTTTCGATTCTCCGAGATCGAGCCGGCGCTCCGCGATGTGCTGGACGCCCGCTAAGGGTCCGCGCAAGAATAAGTGCCCGTTTTTGGGTGTCGAGGCGCCCGGCTGGCAAGGCGCGACGAGGGAAGATACCGGCAGTATTTGACCGAGAAGCAACGCCGCCAGACGGGATGCATCGGCGGCAACAAATGGGAAGTTATTCTTGCGCGGGCCCTAAGGCGAACCTGGCGGAACCTAATCGAGCACGTCGAAAAGATAGCTGTATTTCAGAATCACGCTGCGCCCCGCGAAGGACGGCACGAACCCGCCGATGCCTTCCGTCTCGTTGTAGACGAAGAACAGACCGGTGTTGGCGTCCTGGAGCCAGCCGACGCGGAAGTTCACCGACCAGAGATCGGCGCTGTCATTGTGTTGCAGCAGCGTCTGGGCATAGAGCCGCGGCGAGAAGTTGTAGGCGACGCTGACGTTGGTCAGGTTGGTGATGACACTGCCGTTCGGCAGGTCGATGTCGTTCCGGCTGTAGCTGAGCGAGAGATTGAACGTCTCTCCGTAACGAGCCCTGATCGACGGACGCAGCGTGACGATGTCGCCGCCGAAGAACCCGGCCGTCGTGGCTCGAATGCCGGCGCTGAACGGCGCCGACCGGTCCGAGTTGTAGGAGTACGTGATCTCGTTGAAGTCGTAGCGACCCGGCGCAATCGGGATGCCCGACACCGAGAACTCGTCGAAGACTTCCTCGCTACGCACATCTAGCGACACGCCTGCCGTGGAGCTGTCTTCGAATTCGCCCTGGAAGTGCAGGTGCAGAAACGACGTCTCCATGATGTCGTCGAAGTTCCAGAAGCGGGTGAAGCTCATGTGCGGTGTCAGTTCCTGGAACTTGAGGAATCCGTCCGGCCGCGACGTGTTATTGATGCCGAAGTCGAGCTTGCGGAACCCCCGGCGGCGAAGGAAGCCGACCTCCGGATTGAAGTCCTCGCCGTTCTCCTGATAGCCGCCGATGAGACGCCACGCTTCCGAGTCGTATCGGCTGGAGACGCTCAGCGCGTGATCCCGACCGGTGCGACCGGGTGTCTCGGTGCGACCGACGAAGCCCTGGACCAAGCCGTTCTGGCCGATGCCCCAGCGGCCATCCACCGCGTAGGTGCGGTTGTAGTCGTTGGCGGGCGCCAGGCTGCCGGTGCCCTGCCGGTTGACGAACAGACCGCCGACGCTCGACCGGTTCGGCAGATCGCGCCGTAGACGCGCCGCGGTGAAGTTGTTCGCCTGCGCGACGCCGTCCAGCGTGTCGGTCTGCATGTTCAGGAACCCGACCGTCACCGTATCGGTCACCTTGCCGGACAACCGCGCGCCTCCGAGGATTGGAATCGGGGTCCCGACGTCGCTGATTCCGATACGGCGACTGAAGAACAGCTCGGTCTGACCGAGGTTCATGCCGCTGGCCGGGCCCTGGTTATTCACCGAGAAGACGCCGGCGTTCTCGAGGAAGAACGGCCGCTTTTCCGGGAAGAAGAGATTGAACCGGTCGAGGTTGATCTGCTGGTTGTCTACCTCGACCTGCGCGAAGTCGGTGTTGTAGGTGGCATCGAGTGTGAGTCCGGATGTCACGCTGTACTTGAGGTCGGCGCCGAAGTCGCCGAGCGCCAGCGGATCCCGCTCTGGCGCGGCGTCCCGCGTGAGCACCTCGCCGACCATGTATGGCGTCAGTTGCAGATTGCCGGTAAAGCCGATCGGTGCGTTCACGCCGGCGAGCTGACCGGCCATCGAGACGCGGTACAGGTTGTACTGCCGCGGCAGCGGGGCCCAGAACGCCGTCTCGTTCCGGCGGCGAATGTTTCGCTGGAAGTTCACGCCCCACGACTGGTCTTCGCGCGCGGGGTAGCGAATGGTGCGGAACGGGATGGCGAACTCGGCGCTCCAGCCGGTGTCAGTGATCGCCGTGCGAACTTGCCACGCCCCATCCCAGTTCAGGTTGAAGCCGCCGCCGCTCCCGCGCGAGAATCCACCACCCCCACCGCCCCCGAACAGGCTTCGTCCTCCGCCTTCGTCGGTCACCTGGCCGTCGTACTCCTGACCCGCCGGCGTCGTGCCGAACACAAAGCCATTTTGCCGGTCGCTGAAGGTATCGAGCACCATCTGAAAGCTGTCGGCGTTGTTCATCGACGAATCGCGACGGCTGTCGGTCACGATGATGGCCGAGGGGTCCTGGTCGTAGCAGACGACGCCGAAATAGATGGTGTCGTCGGTGAACACCACCCGCACCTCGGTCCGCTCCGTTGCCGGCTGACCCTCGTCTGGCGCGCTCTGCATGAACCCGCTCGCCGGTTCGACCGTCGCCCATGCCGGATCGTCGAGCACGTTGCCATCGAGCGTCGGGGGCTGCTCGACCGCCAGACCCGTCGCGATCTTGCCGGGCGCCTGGGCGACGAGCTCGATGTCTGTCACCGGGGTTGTGGGGTCCACCGGACGGCTTTGCGACTGGGCGAAAACTGGAAACGCGCCTGCGAGCAGCAGGCAGACAGCCGACAGCCCAACACCCGCGTTCACTCGGAGCATCATCTTCTTTCGTGTTGTGCAGGACGCCACACACTGTTCGATCTGGGGGGCGATCCTATCGACTATAGTAGTATCGGCTCGTGGCGATGAGCCGCGCTCTTGACATGAGCGCCGTCGGACGGCACATTACAATTGGTACCCGGTGGCCCGCGTACTGCGGGCAGAGGAGAGACAAGTCATGAGCCGTTCACATGTTGCTGGCATCGCTCTCGTTGGAGCACTCGTGTTGACCTTCGGTCTGCCCGCTGTGGCGCAAACGCAAACCCCGGAGGCTGTCCCGAACGGCTGGACGCCAGAACGTCTGCCAGACGGACAGCCGAACATCACCGGCATGTGGAACAACTCGAGGGCCATGTTCACGCCCCTCGAGCTGCCCGGGGAGCTGGCGGGTAAAGAGCTGACGGCCGAAGAGCTTCAGGCCCGTGCCGAGGCGCGAGGGCAGGGGCGAATCGCCGGGTCCGAGTGGAAGGGACATGAGAACTCGCGCGGCGTGGGCGGCTACGGGACCTACTGGTTCGACTGGTACTGGGAGACGCCGACCGACATCGGTCAGCCCGCGCTGATCGTCGAGCCGGCCACCGGTCGCATTCCCGAGCGCACCGCGAACGCGCGCGAATCGATTGCCATGAACATGGCCGAGCTGCATGACGCCGCTGAGAACATGGAGACGGGCGACCGTTGCATCTCGCGCGGTGTGTTCGGCATGATGATGCCGACCGAATACAACAACGGCACGCTCATCCTGCAGTCGCCGGGCTACGTCGTCATCCACAGCGAGATGATTCACAACGCGCGGATCATCCCGATCGACCAGCCGCACGCCGACCAGAAGGTTCGCCAGTGGGAGGGTGACCCGCGTGGCCGCTGGGAAGGCAACACGCTGATCGTCGAATCGACCAACTTCCGCGCGGTGCGCAACATGCGCGGACCGACGGCCGGCACCAGGTCGCGACAGTCCGAGGCCCAACGAATCGTCGAGCGATTCACCGTGGCCGGTCCCGATACGCTGCGTTACTCGATCACGATGGATGACGCCGAGACCTACGTGGCGCCGTGGACCGCGGCCTTTCCCTTCAACCGGGACGACGACTACCTGCAGTTCGAGTACGCCTGCCACGTGGGGAACTACTCGGTGCCGAATGCGCTCGGTGGCGCTCGCGCCGGGGAGGCGGGTCGGTAGTAGCTCGACGGGCGGCGGGGCGGTTAGCGGTCCAGCGTGGCGGCGCGCTATGGCGCGACGCTGAAGTCGGCCTCCCATGTGTGCTGGCCCCAGTGGATGACGAGGCCGACCGCACCCTCGACCTCGACGCGCGGGACGAGATAGACCGCGAGCGGACGGTCCGTATTAGGGCCGCCATGCGTGTGTGTCAGCTCGATCTCGGCGGCGTCGAACGCCGGATCGTGCTGCGTGCCCCATGAGTCCGCCTCGTGGTTGAACACGAGTCGCCAGTTCTCGCCGACCGCCTTCAGCCAGATTCCATATGAGCCAGGGAAGTTCGGCGCCAGATTGTCGGTTGGTATCAGCGTGTCGCCGAACCGCAGCGGCACATCTGACCGCAGGCGGATGACCGCCCCACCGGACAGCTCGACCAGTTCTCCGTCGGCCGTGGATTCGAGCGCGGCAAAGTCACGATGGTCGGTGCCGAGCTCCTTCTGAAACAAGACCTGGATGCTGGCACCGTCCGGGGTCACAAACGCCGTCTCGTTCCGGGTGCCGAGTCTGGCGCCCCGCCAGCGGGCGCTGGTGTCGGAGTCGCGCGTCAGGCTGGACGGTCTTCCGATGTTGGAGGTCCGCTCGGGCGGCGGTCGTCGCGGCAGCTCGACGAACTCGAAATCGGTCGCCCACCGGTGGCGGCCCCACCGCAGCGTCAACTGTCCGGTGTCGTCCCCGGTCGGCTCGAGCCTGACGCTCAGTGAGTCGGCCGCGACATCTGTTGCTGTGTGGCTCACCGGGATGCGACGGGATTCTTCTAGCTTCGATGCCTCTTCCGCGGTCGCGGGCTCAACCGGACGAGCATCGAGCGCCCAGCCGGTGGGAGAGCGCGTCAGCCACAGGTCGTGGTTTAGTCCGGATGCTGGCGCCTCCTCCGGTTCGGGCTCTGGTCCCAGAGGGCCCACGCGGAGCGTCCGGGGGCCTTCGAGACGGGCCACACGGACCCCGATGTCTGCCGACACGTTCGGAGCGGCCAGCAGTGCTGCCTGCACCCCGTCGTCCGCGCGGAGTCCGGAGTCGTAGACCACGGTGATCTGGCGCGCGCCCAGCGTCAGCCGAGTGTGCGCCAATCCGTCGGGGTCGTCTGATTGGGCGGCCGCGGTGCCGGCGGCGATCAGCGTCAGACCGGAGAGAAGGCCGATCGAAAGAAGGTGGGCTCGCCGGCTGGACATCGGTCGTTTCGGAAGTGCGTGGACGGCAGGCCCAGGTGGGCCTGCCGTCGTCTTGCGGTGCTAGTTCTCGCCTTCGGTCGACGTCTTGGCGTCGACCGCCACCGCGTACCCGATGAAGCCGAGCGACATCTCGTCGTCGGTGCGCGGGCCATGCCCCGGCGTGAGGGTCGGGCTGAAGTCCAACCGCGTCCCCCGCTCCGTCGAGTTGTCGTACCAGATGCTGACGTCGACGCGGGTACCCTTGGGAATCAGCTTCGGTTCCTTGAGCTTGTAGGTCTCCTGCCAGCCCTGGGTGTACTCCGGCACGTCCAGCAGCAGCTCCTCGCGGCCGTCGGGATAGGTCGCCTCGTAGCGGGCCGCCTTGGCGCGCAGGTGACCGTGCGGCCAGTACGTGAGCAGATAGGTATCCTGCTCGAATGTCCGCCCTGAGCCGATCCGGTAGTCGGAAATGCCCGGCGGGAGCTCGAAACCCGTATTGCCGATCGAGTCGTTGATCACCTTGTACTTCACCGGTCGCTCCTCGACGAAGAAGGCGATCTCCGGCTGGGTCCAGACGCCGCTGCCCTCGCCCGGGCGCTTGTGATAGTGCATGTTGTAGGTGATGGTCGAGCCGGCCTCGAGCTCCAGCCCGTAGCCGTCTGGCAGCATGACGGCTTCCGCGCCCTCGGCAATGCAGGTCAGCAGATACCCGGCTCCCGCGGCGCCTTCCTCGGCGGCGATCTCCTCGGTCGGCCCACCTTCTGGCGCCGGCCCCCGCACGAAGCCGCACATGTGGTGTGCCACGTTGCCGGCGCCTGTCTTGAACTCCCACCCCCGGATCCAAACATTGTCGGGCAGCTCGGCCTCGGTCAGCGTCTTGAAGAAGCTGATGTTGAGGTCGTAGACGTCGTCGTCGACGAAGTAGGGCTCGTCGAGCTGAAACACGAAGTCCGGCGTACCGAGCGACCAGCCACCGCTCGCCGTCTCGGCAAACTGTCGCGGTGCCGGGCCGTTCGACTTGTCACCCGCCGGAGCGCCGGCATCGACCCAGCTCAGGATGGTGCTGATCTCCCCTTCGGTGAGCCCACGCTCATTCGAGAAGACCCCCTTCGGTTCAGTGGCGAACCAGGGCGGCATCTCGTGGGCTTCGACCTTCCGTGCGATCGAGCGGGCCCAGGGCCTGGTCTCTTCGTAGGTCATGAACGACATCGGCGCGATGACGCCGCCAAGGTTGAGCCCTTCGGATCGATGGCAGCTCTGGCAGTTATCCTGGATTATGGGCAGCACGTCGGCGTAATACGTCACGTCCGCTTCATTCGCTTCAGTGGCCGCCTGGCTGGGCGCTGCGATTCCGCACAGCACGCCGAGCGTCATCAGAACCACGAAGATTCGTACCTGGCTTCTCATCGGTGGACTCCTCCCCCCACTGCACGAATGCGCCGAATATCCTCCGATTTATACCACTAACCTCGCCGTTCGACAAACCCGGCGACGGGTGACTCTGGCCGTCCGAGTGGGTTCATCCGGGTACGGGCCCGGGGTCGGGAATCCTGTTGCGCACCGCCCGACAGACCACTACAGTTAAAGGATCGTCGCGAGTTCGGACTTCATCTGGTCGACGAATGTGGGGAAGGGTACGGCCAATGGCGTGGTGCGGGACCGGTCGGGCGTGTGTGATGCTGGCCGCGGCGGCGGCGACTGCCGTCATGGTCCTTCAGGTGTCCGCTTCAGCCCGAGAGACGTCAACACGCAGCCAGCCGGCCAGCGTCTCCAGTCAACAAGCGCTCCTAGACCGCTACTGCCTGACCTGCCATAACGAGCGCCTGCTCGCTCAGGGCACGGTGCCGGTGTCGTTCGAGGCCCTGGATACCAGCAGCGTCGGCACCCACCCGGAGATCTGGGAGCAGGTCGTGCGGAAGCTGCGTCTGGGCATGATGCCCCCTGCCGGTCGGCCGCGGCCGGACCGTGACGCGCAGCTGGGTTTCGTGACCTGGTTGGAGACCGAGCTCGACCGCGCCGCGGCGATGGCCCCGAACCCGGGTCGGCCGGCGGTCCGGCGTCTGACGACGTCCGAGTACATCAATGCGGTCGGTAGCCTGCTGGATCTGGAGATCGATCAGCGATGGCTGCTGTTTCCGGCTGACGACGTGGACCAGGAGGGATTCAGCACCAACTCGGACGTGCTGTCTGTCTCCCCGGCGCTGTTCGACCGGTACCTGTCCGCCGCGAATCGGGTCAGCCGTCTGGCGGTCGGTGACCCCACCATCGGACCTGGTTTCGGTGCCGCGACCTACGACACCCCGAGGCTGCTCTATCAGGACGACCGGATGAGCGAGGAGCTCCCGTTCGGGTCGCGGGGGGGCATCGCAATCCGGCACTACTTCCCGCTCAACGGCGAGTATCAGGTGAAGATCCGCCTGCGCCGGATGATCTACGACTACATCGTCGGTATGGGCACGACGCAGCAGATCGACGTGCGGCTCGATGGTGCGCTGGTGGAGCGTTTCACGGTCGGCGACGCGGACCGCGTCGGCTACCCGTCCGCCTACAGCTTCTTCGGCACCATCCGAGGCGATCCAGACTGGGAGCAATACGTTTCCATCGATGCGGACGCGAACCTGGAGGTCCGGTTCCCCTCAACGGCGGGGATGCACGTGGTGGGGGTGTCGTTCGTCGACACGCAGACCGAGCCCACCGGCATCCTCGAGCGCCGGTTGTCCGGCTTCTCGCTCAGCGGTCTCGGTTTCTATGATGGCAACGCGGCGGTCGGGCAGGTCGAGATTACCGGTCCGCACGACGCCACCGGGCCGGGCGATACGCCGAGCCGGCGGGCGATCTTTACCTGTCGACCAGCCGGACCCGACGACGAGGACCGATGCGCGACACAGATCCTGTCGACCCTGGCGCGGCGCGCGTATCGGCGCCCGGTAACGGACCACGATGTGCAGACCCTGTTCGGCTTCTTCGAGGCGGGTCGGGCCGACCGGGACTTCGAGGCGGGGATCCAGAAGGCGCTCGAACGCTTGCTTGTCGCGCCGGAATTCCTGTTTCGCATTGAGCGTGATCCACCCGACCTGACCCCCGGGACCCCCTATCGGCTCACCGATCTGGAACTGGCCTCACGGCTGTCGTTTTTTCTCTGGAGCAGCATTCCCGACGAGGAATTGCTGTCGGTGGCTGAGGCTGGACGACTCTACGAACCGGCGGAGCTCGAGCGGCAAATTCGGCGGATGCTGGCCGACAGCCGGGCATCGGCCCTCGTGGACGATTTTGCGAGCCAGTGGCTCCAGCTCGGTCGCGTGCGCGGCGTGATACCGGATGCAGACGTCTTCTACGACTTCGACGAGAATCTGCGGGCCGACATGGAGCGTGAGACGACCTTGTTCCTGGAGAGCCAACTGCGGGAGGACCGCGGCCTGCCGAATCTGCTGACGGCGAGATACACGTTCGTGAACGAGCGGTTGGCGCGGCACTACGGCATCACAGGCATTTACGGCGAGCGGTTTCGCCGCGTCACGATCGACGACGGCGCGCGTGGCGGATTGCTGGGGCACGCCAGCCTGCTGACGCTGACCGCCTATCCGACCCGGACGTCACCGGTGCTGCGGGGCAAGTGGCTGCTCGACAACATCCTCGGCATGCCGCC
>MDTC01043671.1_pt1 | contig 14618 bp, 7 predicted proteins | sample 811181 | NCBI WGS metagenome assembly MDTC01 (sample SAMN05326644, study PRJNA326480) | marine metagenome | isolation source: seawater | place: Pacific Ocean: North | collected 2011 | reverse complement strand
TGACATCAAGACAACTCCTTAGACAAACCTGCGTTACTGCTTTCCTTCTTCAATCCACCCCAGCAAAGGGGTTTCAGAAGGTCAACTCATTGCGTAAAAACGCTTCATTTGTTTCTAGAAGGAACAAAGCTTCCTTAGTGAGTTTGTATCGGTTTCGCATGCCCATTCGGCGTCCTTCAATCAGACCATACTTCTCAAGAGTACGCAGATGGTGAGAGATCAACTGTTGTGATTTATCGAGACGCTTAGCGAGTTCTGCTTGAGTTGGGAAATCTCCAAGTTCACCATCCTGATCAAGCACAAGGAGAATCTTTCCTTGCAGAGAGAGAGGATCAGGAGCCAGGATTGGAACTGGTAAATCCTCAGTTTCGAGCAGTGGATGTAAATTGTTTGTTAATGGGTAATAGCGAACTAAGCGACCATCCTTGCGTCTCCAAAGGCTCTCTTCTTGCTCAAGCACTCGAAGGTGGTGCGAGAGTTGTCCATTGCTCATTTCAAGTGCTGAAAGGAGGGCTCGGAAGTGGCAGCCGGGATTCGCTGTGAGGTATCCCATGAGTCGTCCACGTTGGAATCGTCCATCACTTGTCTCAGAGGTTCGGCCCACCAGACCAAGGATCCAGAGTGCTGAAAGTGTGACAGAAACACGGAGTGCTTCGTTATTGAATGCAGCAAAGCCAAGCATCGAAAGAAGTGCGCCAATTGTTACAGCAGCAACTGCTTGCGGAGCCCAGTCTGGAAGAATCTCTTCATCTTCGACGATCACCTCTTCTATGGCTTCAGTTTCAGCAACTGGTTCTTCAATGACCAGTGGTTGTTCATCGATGACGGATTGAATCACATAACTTTCTGCTGTGAATCGACTGCATGCTGTGTTTGCTTCTGTTTGCACAGCCTCATACATGCCTGAGGTTCCCTTTTGTGGGCTCCAAGTTGCGACGGAATTGCTCGACATCATGCGGATATTCTCTTCGGAATCTTCGATCATCCAGCACGTACCATCTGAGGTTGCGACGTCGTTCCACATTCCTGAAAGAACAACGATTTGTTGAACGGTTGTGCCTTCATTATCGATTGGTTCGATTGTCTGAACGTCGTCTGCTGGCAATGGCCAAGTGAATGTCTGTTCAGCAGGAACATCTTGATCAATAGCAAGATGCAATCGCACACGGTACTCTCCATCAGTAAAGTCGTATTGTTCTAGTTCTGCAATATTGAATCGAATCGTATCAGTATTTGTGATTTGCAATGAATGTTCAATGCTTTCATCAGAACTACAAAGAATATTTTTATCGATAATCTTTGATTCAAGACTTAAGTCCCACATTTGCAGTTTGACCTTACATGCTTCAAGCCAATGAATTTCAGATCCACCTACATCGCCATTGAGAAGCAACTCGAACGATACGCCGTTCTCTTCATTATCACTCATTTCAAGATCAACGATTGGAAGAGGTGTGGAATCACAGTTCACAGAGGTGGTTCGTCTGAAATCAATCTGTTTTGAAGCGAAGTAATCAAATTCGGGCACTTCAGCTACGACAACATAGGACCCAGTGCGTACAGAGCAGCCTTGTGAATCTGCAAAAGCCCACCCTTGTAATGCAAACAAGCTCTGTTCAGATGGTCCCAAAACCATGTCATACTCAGCATTGTTACAATTGCTTTGAGCAAGGGTGTCAAAGACGATATTGCCGAGTGAATCAGCGACCCAATATGTCATTCGACAGGTGTTTGTGAATTGGAGCAAGACATCTTCATCAAGCATATTTTGAAGATTCATCGATCCTTCAAGCAATTCGCCTTGAACAAAGGAGTCAGAAAGTGTACTGATTGTGGAAGCAAGAGGTGCTGCTGCAACATCTCCTTGCGAGACAGTCAGCATATGTGTGCCGATGGTTATGCCATCAGGTGTTGTTACTGTGATGGATGAATCACCTTGCTGTGTTGCATGCAATAAGGTGTGGCCAAGAGCAAAAGTCGAGAATGGTTCGATTGTTTCAACCATCGGAGTGCACGTAGGCCCGAAGAGAGTTGATTCGAACGAAACGAGAAGTTTGCATTCATCAGTCATCGATAATTCGATGGGAAGAGCGGTTGGGTTGTACACCTTGTACGACAAGACCATCGGTTCGCCAACAGCGACTGATTCGCCACGATAAGCAAGAGAACTTGAGTAAATCAATTCGGATGGAAGTCCAGCATTTTGTTGAACATTGACATCAACAGATGAACTGAGTCCTGACCCTGCCAGTTCCACAGTAACGGTATAGATTCCCGGTGCGACTTGGTTGCCAGAAGAATCTTCCAAATTCCAAGTGTGAGAATCAAGTGCAGTTGTTCCAGGTGCCACATCCAAACCTCTGCTTTGACCACGACAAGCCGTTTGTTCGTCAACAAGTGAAGAGCCATATGCGTCGGTAACGATCATTATCGTCCCGCATGATGGATCTTCTGTAATCGAGGTCTGGACTCCATCGTTGACAAGAGTAGAAGAAATTTGGACAACATCACCCGCTCCATACCAAGGCGTCTGTGGTGCATTCACAATCTCCGTTTCAAGACGTACAGTTGCCTCTCCATCGGCTTGGACTGGCGCAAGGCTCGCTAGAAGGAGCACCAACATGGATGCAACCAATAGTCGCGTACGCGCCTCTGCCATGATTTTCCATAGTCTCCCTCACTTAAAGGCCAACGGTACAAACAATGCGTAAACTCAATCCAAATCGAGCATTGATGGAATGGATGCTTGCAGTTGTTCTTGCTGTTGAATCTCATGTTGCTTCCATGCAGGCACAGATGCTGGATCAGTCCAGCCGAGTTCTCGTGCTTTGTCAAATTCGCCATTCGCAACATAGTGCGCAATCCATTGCTCACGACGTTCGTCTTCGTCCATGAGCTGAGATTCAATCTTACGCTCAACAGCTCGTTCCTTCATCAAACGGTTTCGGCTCGCCTGTCGAGCAAGCATAGCGATGAGGATGGATGCAAGCATGAATGCGATGACTCCACCCATTGCATAGAGGAGTGTATTGGATTCCTCTCCTTTCACATCGCTCGTGCTTTCTTCCTCAACCTTGTTTGGATCTTCGGTAATGGCGCAAACAACTTGGCCACGAATTCCGGTTGTTATTTCAGGATCCCATTCGCATGGGTCGTTGAGGTCAGACGTTCCGTCATTATCAGAATCAGGGCAGCCATAGCGATCAGTGGTCGAGGTTCCAAACTCGTTTCGGCAGTCATCAGGTCTGTAAGCGCCAAGCGTGAAGTTGTTCCCATATCCATCACCATCATTGTCATCCTGTTGAGAGAATCTGAGAGGGAATGCATCAGGGGAAATTCCTGTAGCGTTATCGCCACGGCCGTCACAATCAATATCGCTTGATTGCGTAGCATCGTTCGGGAATGCATCCCCAATATGCTCGCAAATTTGAATCATTAACCCAGGATTTTCTTCATCGACAACAGTCTTGTTTGTGACGACGTAGTTGTCTCCAACACCATCGCCGTCTTTGTCACACCATTGGAGCGGGTCATCAGGGAACGCATCTGCGCCTGTGCAGTCTGGCTTTGGAAGCCACATACCTTCAGGATCAGCATGACCATCAAGGTCGGAATCAGGACATCCTTGGCGACCATTGTACATGCTCTTTCCATAGACATCTACGCATTCGTCTCCATCTGTGAATTGTACATTGTCTCCGAAACCATCGCCATCGGTATCAGCCCATTGAAGGGGTTGAGTAGGGAATGCATCGAGTGGGTCCGTGTATCCATCACCGTCACTATCAGGGCATCCCCGTGAGGCTGCATTGGAAGATTCACCATAGGTTTGAGGACAGACATCTGAAGTTCCTTCTGAAACTCCATCTCCATCTTCATCCACAAAGTTGTCTCCATAGCCATCGTTGTCAAAGTCAGACCATTGAAGAGGGTCTGCAGGGAAGCGGTCTCCGTTGGTTCCACCAGGATTGTCACCATAACCGTCACCATCTTGGTCACGCCATTGAGATCCATCGTTCGGGAATGCGTCAGGATTGTTTCCGGTCTGGTTATCTCCGTAGTTGTCACCATCACTATCGGCCCACTGTGTCCCATCGTCTGGGAACGGATCTCCTGAGTTTGACCAGCCATCTCCATCTCGATCAGGGCAACCAAACTCATTTTGATTCGAAGGTCCAGCTTGGTTAGGGCAATCATCAGGATTGTTTCCCTCAGGATTGCTTCCAAACCCGTCGTTGTCTTCGTCACACCATTGTGTAGGGTCGTTCGGGAATGCGTCGGCACCGTAACAATCAGTCGTTGCAGGCCAGTTGGCATCAGGATCTGAATAGCCATCGCTATCCGAATCGAGACAACCTAGTCGATCATAGATAGAATCGCCATAGATTGTTGGACATCCATCGGGACGGTCGCTCATTTGTTCATCGCCAACCCAGTCACCATCGGTGTCTCTCCATTGGGTTCTATCGAGTGGAAACACGTCGATGTTTTGAGCACCAACGATAATCAGGCCAGGCCATTCAGGAGCTCTGTAGGAATTCCAAGAAGCATTTTCGTAATTGTCTCCCCATCCATCGCCATCTGTGTCGTTCCATTGAGTAGCATCATCCGGGAATTTATCTCCTCGTTGATTGAGGTGAAGTTGGTTTGTTGCGAGTTCAAACAAATAATTGTCTCCGTAACCATCGTTGTCAGCATCGACCCACTGTTCCTTGTTTGCAGGAGCCCAGTCGTTGAGGTCAGACCATCCATCTCCATCAGCATCTAGGCAACCATATCGGTCTTCTGTGCTGTTTCCATAGGTGGATGGGCATTCGTCTGGCTGAAGTGCAGGAGCGGGATTATCGCCGTAGCCATCACCGTCTGTGTCAGCCCATTGAGTGCCATCTGTTGGGAAGACATCGACGATTCCATCGCCTTGATCGGTTGTGTTGTATCCATCATTATCTTCATCGATATCAGCAAACCAGAAGTAAACGCCTTCGTCGTTTCGACCGTGAGCAGTAACAAGGTGGTTGCTGTCAGGGCTCCATGAAAGGCCGTAAATGGTACCGCAATTGTTGTTGTTGCTCGAAGTACAGCCCCCTGGGCGTGGCCCAGTGACTTTGTCAATTTCGGTACCTGTGTCTGTTTCACCGATATAGGCTGTAGCCCCGTCTCCTCCATACCAGTAGAGGCCAGCAGCGACTTGACTGCTGTCTGGACTAAATTCAATGGAAGCGCATGAAGTGGTTGTTTGAGCGCCCCAAGCCACACCCCATGAGGAGCCAGAGTACTGGTACAGGTCTAAGCTAGCAGAACCTCCTTCCCAACCTCCGCACATTCCGATGTAGTTTCCATCGGGTGACCATGCGATGTCGTTGACTGCGGCGGGTGGGCTGGTGACAGTCGAGATCGTAGTCTGCGAGGATACGTTGACGATGAAGAAGTCGCTGTTTCCGGCTAGAGCAATGAACTCGCCCCCAGGAGAGAATGCTGATGCATAGAATCGATCTTCACCGTTCGGATTTAGGCTGTATAGATTGGTGCCATCATTGACTTTGATGAGGAAGACCTGTCCGTTCGTACCACTGTTTCCAGAACGTCCGATGGACACCGCTACGAGGTCACTGGCTGGGTTGAAACGAACGTCGTTGACGTAATCTCCACTGCCAACATCAACGCTGATAGAACCGTGAACCGAAGACAGGTTCGAAGCGTAGTAAATTTGCATAGTGTCGTCGCTTAGGCCAGCAGCAATGTACAGGCCGTCAGGGGACCAATCGACGCTCGTGACTTCCCCGCCAGAAATTGCATTCGCAGAGCGGAGGTTGGTGAAGGTACTCGAATTCCAAATGCGAACGAAACCGTCTTCCGCCGCAGTTACGACATGGGTGCCGTCAGGAGAGAAGTCAACATCATAGTAATCACTGCTTGAACTGATTGTATACTCGTTCGTGAAGTTTGGATTACCGATGCTCCACCCATCATTGAAGTCCGAGGTTCCGTCGTTGTCCATATCAGGGCAACCATCTTTGTCGATTGTTGACGTACCCGGTGCGAATGGGCAATCATCGACAGCGTCTTCGACACCATCGCCGTCACTGTCTGCAGCATTCGCCGCAATAGGCAGAAAAACCACGAGAATCATGAGTGCGACTAGAGTCAATCCACGCCGGCTCGCTTGCCTTGAGTCAGAAGCCATAGTTCTCCCTACGTTATCTCTTATTAGGCATTGTGGTATTTATGTTCGTCTAGTTCGGGACAAAAGAGGGGAACGCTTGAACGTGAAAGTCCCCACAGAGCATCATGGCCGAAGGGTTGCCAAAGGTGAACGTCGCGGTATCAGACCGTGTATTGTTGCATCTTTTACAACATGACAATCTGGCAGATCGCTTCATGGTCACCGCAGCAGTCACTCGACCCGGTATTGCTGAGGCATGCGCTCAACATCCTCCCAACGTAAGTCGAACAATGCGAAATCTCGTTCGCGATGGCTTGGTCAGCGAACATACACGTTCAATTCAGAATGATGATCGTCGACAAAAGACATGGCAATTGACTGATGTGGGTAGAGACGAAGCCAAGATCAAGACGCGGGATTTGGGGGGGACAAAGATTCTCATGCGAAATAAGGAAGGGGAACTGCTCGAAATTTCTGCCAAGGAAGCACCACAACGTCTTGCTTCTGACATGTCTCTTCTCCAAGTCTTGCTCCATGCTCAACACGAAGGGGTGCTCACATGGGGCGATATCCGATTTGGATTAATCCGCAAACAAGATGATGAAGATATTGTGCCGCCACCTGGTCGTTTACAACCTCTCGCAGGAGTTCATGCAACCTATCACACCAAGGCTCCAACGACTCGAAAGGTCAGGGGGCGAGATGCTGAACTTCAACGCCTATCAGAATGGTTTGATGGCCGCTCAGCATGTGCTGTAGTCACTGGAATTGCAGGGATTGGCAAATCAACATTGGTTGCAGAGTGGCTTTCAGGAAAAGAAGAAGCCCAATCAAATCTCTCAGTTTGCTGGTATCCCTGTCAACCTTGGGATAGAGAAGTCGGTCTGGCAGTTAGTTTGCTTCATCGATTTGGTATCGATGAACATCACGATCCGTACAATCTTATCGAAACCTTGCCGCTTCGTCCGGGAGCACCACTCGATGTCGACACATGGCGCCGACGTTTACTTGCCTACTTGACTGATGCATACACGGTGCGAGAGCGATTCTCAATCGCCCCAGGAGGCCCTCCGCCTTACTGGCTCATTGTTTTGGATGATGTTCATCACATCGCTGATGAATCAAAGGACCTTCTCGGTGCCCTGTTGCAAATCTCTCAGAAGACGCCTCTTCGCTTCCTTTTGATTTCACGAACATCTCTCAATGTCTATGATCGACGCGATGTCCACACTCGCGATATCGTCGAGGAGATTCCACTCTCAGGGCTTTCTTTGAATGAAACTTCATCTTGGTTGGAAGAACTGGAACTCGATGAAATCGATGCCAAGGACGTTCATCAGCGAACAGGAGGTCATCCTCTCGCTATCGAAATGCTCGAAATGTATGGAAAGCCAACGCATGATGACTGGTTACGTTTTCTCGAAGAAGAGATTCTTGTGCCATTGCCAGAAAAAGAACGTGAACTCCTTGCAACTCTTTCACAGGCCACTGAACCAATTCCGTGGAAGAAACTTGCAGAAGGACTTTCTTGGGAAGGTGGCCCTCCACAGAATCTCATCGAACACGGGTTGCTGATGGAACTTGACAAGGGCATGTGGTTGCATGAAGCCCTACGGGAACGGTTGTCACGGGAAGTTGGTTCCGCTGAAAAGAAGCGAAAAGATCGACTCAAGTGATCAGAAGTCGTCTGCAGTCATGTGGTTGTCGACCCATGTGGTCAATTTGTCCTTTGACATCATTCCGCTTTGTTGAGCTACGAGCTTCCCATTGTTGAAGAGGAATAATGCAGGAATTCCACGGACGCCAAGGCGTGCTGCGTGCATGCTGTTCTCTTCAGTGTCAACCTTTGCTACCAAGAGGTCTCTTCCGTCAATAATCTCATTGAGAATTGGCGCAATTGCTTTGCATGGTCCACACCATTCCGCCCAGAAGTCGACAAGAACCCATTCGTTCCCTCCGATTGTCGCTTCAAACTCTGAATCTGTAACTGCACGTACTTCGCCCATGATTGTCGGTCGAGCGAGGTTTCAAGAACCTTTGCTGCGAAATTCATGGGGTCCATAGGACGTCCCATCTCTGGTTGATATACCGCCGTGACGTAATATTATACATGGCAGGATTACGTGGAAAAGGCGTACAGAAGCAGGCAAGAATGGAGCGTTTGAAGAAAGAGATCGAAACATATGTTTCATCACGACCCGGATGCTCAGCAGCAGATATTGTTGCATATCTTTCCAATGAACGAAAGATGAGGAATCATGGATTAACCGCTCGAAAAGTGGGCTACTTCATTCCAAGATACATGCGTAGTCAGATCGGCTTCAAGTTAGATGCTGCTACAGGGAAGCGCATCTATCACGCGCCAGTTTGACCAAACATTGAATGTTAAGGGACGTTAGCGCTGGCTATGGAGTGGCCAACTTCGGTGACAACCAAGGCGTTGTTTGCGGATTTCCCTGAAGCGGTGTTCGACCTCTTAGGACAACCAGCATGGGAACTTTTGAATCCAGAACATCCCTCTGGAATCAAACAAACACTGTCTAAGCAATTGCAACAACTTGGATCAAAGCATCCTGTTAATGCAGAATATGTGACCATCAATGAACAAAAAGGTCCTGTTCATGTTGAAGATGGAGCAACCATAGAACCACATGTCCATCTCATAGGTCCATGTTTGATTCAATCAACCGCAACTGTACGAGCTCATGCATATGTTCGAGAGAATACATGGATGATGCGTGGTAGTCTTCTCGGGCATTCAAGCGAATCGAAGCATGCACTCTTCCTCCCGGGAGCAAAAGCCCCTCATTTCAACTATGTTGGCGATTCAGTGCTAGGTTCGAATGTGAATCTTGGCGCAGGCGTTAAACTTTCCAATCTCCGTAATGATGGAGCGGTAGTTGCAATTTGGATTGATGATGAGCGTCGTTCCACTGGAATTCGAAAATTCGGAGCGATCATCGGTGATGGAACTCAATTGGGCTGTAACACAGTCACCAATCCAGGCACAGTGCTTGGCCAGCATTGCATGGCTCACCCCAATACAACTGTATCAGGTCTTCATGCTCCATCAAGCGTATTGCGTTGAGGTGAGATGATGGAGAATCTCTTTGGAACCGATGGCATTCGTGGCCGAGTTGTTCTCGACGAATGTGATGAAGAGGAAGCGTTGCGACGTATTGTTGACGAACGTGAACTCACACCTCAACTTATGCAACTTCTTGGAGAGGCTCTTGGCCGCACCTTGCCCGAAGATGGGCAGGGCGACACCATTGTCATCGGATGGGATGAGCGGCCTGATAATCACACTCTTGCTTCTTGGCTTACGCTTGGATTCCATGCATCAAATTGCACTGTCATCCACATCGGTCTAGCCTCAACCCCGATGTTGCATTATGCTGTATTGGAAACAGGTGCTCGTTTGGGATGCATGATTACTGCAAGCCACAATCCAGTCGAAGATTCTGGAATCAAAGTCTTTGATGCACTTGGTCGCAAGTCGATGCCAGACTATGAACGACTCGTTACGACATCTGCGTATTCCCTTTCTCAAGAAGATCGTGAAATTGATACAACGGATAGAGAGGCTTGGAAGAAGCCGAAATCTCAGCATCTCGTAGATCATCCTCAATGGCTTGAGACGAGACTTCGATTAGCAGAAAGGGCGTTGAATGCCTCACTCAACTTCCCGAACTCATTCCTTCTCGATTCATCGAAAGGCCATGCTTCAACATGGCTTGCATCATGGCTTAATGCACATGGAATCGATGTAAAAGAGGTCAGTCAAGAAGCGGTTGCAATGAATGCAGGTTGTGGTGCAGGGGAACTTTCACCGGGACAATCGTGGACTTGGAATGAAGCAAAAAGCAGTGACCATTTGCTTGTACGTTCTGTCGCCTCACAGGCAGTAGGATCTCTTGTAGGGGCTGCTCTTGATGGCGATGGAGACCGATGCCTACTGCTGCAAGAAACAACTGATGGGATTCGTGTTGTTGATGGGGATGATATCGCTGATGCCCTCCTTTCGTCTTTGGATGCAGACTGGATTGTAGCCGCAAGCATTGAATCGAATCTGACGCTTCTTACTTCAGTCCATCAGCATGAATCATGGATAGGGATTGAGACTGCAGTGGGAGATCGATGGCTTTCTCATGCGCTTTCCAAGAACCATCCACTCACAGGCGAGGAATATCCAATTATGATAGGTATCGAAGACTCTGGCCACCTCGTCCTCCCCTCTCCTCATCCAAATGGTTCGACATGGAGCCTGGTTGGTGACGGAGCAATGACGTTGGTGATGTCTTTGCTTTCGATGCAACAGGCTTCTTCTCCTTCGATGAAAAAAGGATGGAAGCGTCGTGTGAGTGTAACGAATCCAAATCGCTGGATGTGGGATGGAAAGAACGAATATGCTGATTCAATCGAAGCGATGGCGATAACGCATCTTGCACTTGCTGGAGAAGTGACAAACTGGCAACGGACGGGACTTGAAGGAGAACCGAATTTGATGCTTATCCGATGTCAATTGAATGGATATGATGTCAGTCTTGGAATTCGCAACAGTGGTACTCAAGCTAAAACGAGTGTATCTCTACGATTTGCACAAGCAGATCCTGGGTTTGATGCGATGCTCATGTTGCGTTCGATTCAGAATTTCTTGTTACGAACTTTCAATCCAGTTGCTCATTGATTCGCCAACAACTCGTCTCTTGATTGCGTCAAGTAAGTAATCACTGCAAGCAGAGCAGCTGTAACGAGCAAGAGAACAAATCCAGAGATCGGTGCCATGCCTTGGTAGATGAGTACACCTGCAATAATCCATGCAACAATCAGATTGAGGAAGCCGATGATTCTCCATCCGCGTCGCAATGTCAGTACGCCAATGACCCACGAAGTTACCGACATTGCGAGAAGTTCGAGTACGAAGATGAGGAGTTCAGGGGCGATGATTCCACTGATGATGAACAAGACCTGTGATGCCCATAAGGCTGCAGAAATCCATAATCCGCGATTGGTTGCTGTTGCAAATGCTGCTGCAATAAGGTTCAGAGCACCAAAGGCTAGTGCTGATATCCATATATCAAGAATGGTCACATCAAGTTCGGCTTCAACCCACCAAAGCAAACTGTTCAGGGCAAACGGCAAAGCCATCATTCCAAGCATGAGCACCGCTGGTTGTTTCCATACCCATCCTTTGTTGAACATCAATCCAAGTGCTAGGAGACCTGCTGGTCCAAACGAGAGAATCAGAATTGAGAATCCGAACGAGACGCGACCAAGAGCGCCTCGGTGGTCTTGAAGGCCGCGAAGACGACGCTGTCGTTCAACCCAATCCCAGAGCAGTGCAGCGGTAATGAGGAAAATCTCAATGCTGAAGACAGGAACTGTCCAAGATAACGTCTCAAATTCAATCGGGTTGGTTAACATTGGAAGAGGAAGTTCTCCGCCAGCAAGGATTCCAAACACGCGGTCGATAACAAGCAAGCCAACGACCATATCCAACACGTTTGGAATACGTACTCCAAGGTCGCTTCGGTTGATGAGGCTGAAGCCACCGAGGATCACCAGACTGCTCATCAAGATCAGGAGATCAAACTGTTCTTCGAGGAAAACAGTGCCCTGACTTGCTCGACCTGCGAGATGAACGAGGACAAGGCCTGCCATGGTGACTGCAATCGGAATCTCAATCCCTAAAACATCAACGAGTCGCAACTTGAGAGATTCAGCACGTACGCGTGCTAAACTGATGAAGAGGATTGAGATGCTCGCACAGAGAATGATGGCCGTAGTTTCATCTCCCCCTAGGAAGGCGAACATTACTGAGGCGAGAATCGAAACGCCGAGGAAGGAGAGAACGATGGTTGGTCGATGCTGGATGTCGCCAACTTCAAGATCATCTGGTTGCGACGTTCCAGATCGTTTTGCTCGCTTCTTTTGTTTTTCAGCCAACTCGATGAGTTTTGGATCAATGAGCGTAACGCCAGTATCCTTGGATGATTGATTGAGGTAAGCCTGTGTATTTTGTTTTGATTGTAATTCCTGTAAACGTTCTTCTTTTCGAGCAACTGCACGCATACCTGAACGCCATTCGCCCTGAACTGCGAGGTATGCTCCAGCGCCGACAAAACTCAGGATTGCAAAGGTTGTGATCAGATTTGCTTCTAGCGCAACGCCAGTGTACAACATGGTCGAAATCATTGCAACTGTTGCCAATGTTGGTGGAAGCAGTTTTTCCATCAATAAGACGCGACGCATGAAATGGTACAGCGTTCCAAGCGAGAGTATTGACATGAAGGTTGCATCCTCTACATCGGATGGGAACCAATCTGCATTGGTTAATTGCAACGCGTCAGCTTCCCTCAAAGCCGGCATGACAAGCAAACCACTCATGACGAGAAGTTGCAACGTGATGATGCTGTTTGATTGGTTCTTTTTTGCATCATCATCATCTTCGAACAGTTTGTCTGAATGGACCAGCAAGAGCGAACATCCTGCTACAAGGCTTGCCGCATAGAGGGAGGTATGGCCGAATTTCCATCCAAAGAAAAGGGCGAATACGCTCCAAGCAACAAGCATAGTCCGTGGTTGACCGCGATGTTGCTCAAGGGCGACTAAGGTTCCATGGAAGATCAGAATTGCTCCCATAACGCCGATTAATCCCCAAGCAGGTAATCCGTCAACACGAGCAATGCCCCATACGCCAACGAGTGAAATAATAAACGATAGGTTCCACAATTGCAACAATCCAGAATCACGAGCTCGAGCGCTTAATTCACTCAATCCTGCAAGTCGTCCAGCGAGGTTCAGAGTGGATTCGCCTTGACTGATGTTAACATACAGCTGCTGGAGGATGAGAAGGAGCATCCATACGGCTACGTGTTGTTCGTTCAAGACGACGGGAATAAAGTCATTCGAGAACATACGCGATTCGATATCTGTTGCGAACATCAGCAGCCAAATCCAAGGGGCGAGAACAGCTACACCAGATATCGAAGGAGACTTCCGCTGGACACCAAGCCATGCAAGGCCAACCCAGACAGATCCCTGTGCAACCAATAAGCGCCATCCTTCGACTTCAGCAGGAATGAGAAGCGTCAATAAAATGACGATCACAATGCCTCCCATCCACAACACATGGTCTGATACAGCTTGCTGATTGCTCAGTAAGGCGACAGAGGTTAACAGAGCAGTAAGGATTGCATAGAGGCTATATCCATTCAAATCTGCAACAGGAATCGTGAACACACCAGTACTCATCAGGACGACAAGAACCAACAAGAACGGCGCTGGGACGAGAATGAATGGAGCCAGTCGCTTCCAATCAACCCCGCGTACTGTAAGATATGATGCTCCAAATGCGCTGATAAGAAGCAATAACTGGGCTAACGCATAGCCGGTTTCAGTCCTATTTGCGGCGATGGCAAGAAGCGCACCAATCATTCCCAAACCAACAGATATCGCCCACAATCCCGGTTTTCCTAGACCTAATGCTTTAGCAGCGTCAGAGAACCAGTTGTCGGCTTTATGGAATTGTGTTGCGATCACGGCATTGGTTGCAGTCACCGCAAACATGAGCATGAATAAGAGCAGTTCATCATCGAAGGAAACGAGTTCAATGCCTGCTATTTCCCAATCTTGAGAAAAGGCATGGAGTCCAATCCATAGGTATGAAACGGCGATTCCAAGACTTGCGAGATTTCCAGAATTTCTGAAGACAGCAAGGCCGTGCATTGAAAGTGTGCCCAAAAGGATCATTGTTGCAACGCCAATTTCATCATAAAGCGCTCCAGTAGCGCTTCCGAGTGCAAGCAAGACCAAGGTTGCTTGGGCTGCAATCGCATCATCATTGTGACGTTGAGCAATGTAGACATTGAATCCAATCAACAAGAGGAGAGATGCCCCTAACGTTTCATCTGCACCTAATGGGGAAGCATCGAACCAACCCCAGTGATGGGCATCGAGGGCAAACCCGTAGAGGATTTTCATGGAGATGATGACCCAGGTTACCCCGAGCAAATGCATCCTTGGCATCGGAATCCATTTTTCTCCAGCCCATAGGCCAGACAAGCCCATGATGATGAGGAGTGGTCCACCAAGCAACGGCGGTAAAGCAGTACCAACGACCCATCCAAGGACAGACCAGACTAAGACCATGCCCACGAGCAGTCCAAATCCAATACGGCGTTCACCGTGTACGGCAAGATCGGTGACAGAATCCACCGCAGCTGGAGCATCGACCGTCCCGTCTCTCTTCACTGCTCCAGGTTCATCTTGAGTCGTATTGGGTGCTGAAAAGAAATCAGCAATTTCACCAACTGCGGCATCTGCCTCAACAGAGACCGTTGGAATCTCATCTTCTTCTTCGACCTCAGGTTCAGGGTCTGTGATGAGGAATCGATCTAAATCGACACCCATGCCACGGTCGAAATTTTTCTTCCGTAGGACTTCATCTTCC
>MDTC01168423.1_pt1 | contig 14619 bp, 17 predicted proteins | sample 811181 | NCBI WGS metagenome assembly MDTC01 (sample SAMN05326644, study PRJNA326480) | marine metagenome | isolation source: seawater | place: Pacific Ocean: North | collected 2011 | reverse complement strand
GGCGCTGGATTTCCGGGTTTACCTCTGGCGCTGTATTCACCGGACCAACGCTTCACTTTACTGGATAGTAGTGGCAAGAAAATTCGTTTTCTGCAGCAAATGAAGATCAGTCTTGAGTTAGATAATTGCCAGATCGTCCATGAACGTGCAGAAGATCATGCCTCAAAGTATGATCAAATAGCCTGTCGAGCATTTTCCTCACTTGCAGAGATAACCCAGAAAACGGCACACTTGCTGTCGCACCATGGTGAGATTCTGGCTCTCAAGGGACGGCTCGATTCTGATGAAGCATCAGCGAATCTTGATCCATTCAAGATCCTTGGTATCCACAAGTTGGAAGTGCCTTTTGTGGATGCTGAGCGCCATTTAGTGGTGATGAAAAGACAGGTATGAGGAATAGTAGTTGGGGTCAGTACTCGCAATAGCAAATCAGAAAGGTGGCGTTGGTAAAACAACCACTAGTGTTAATCTTGCCGCATCTTTGGCAGCGACCAAACGAAAGATCCTGCTTATTGACCTGGATCCTCAGGGCAATGCGACGATGGGCAGCGGTGTTGATAAGAGTGACCTGGAGGTATCAGTATACGATGTCCTGATCGATGGAATCACCGTTCCAGAAGCTACCGTTGAGGCAGAATCTGCAGGTTATGAACTGATAGGGGCTAATGTGGATCTGACTGGCGCAGAATTGGCGTTAATGGATCTGGATCGCCGTGAATACCGTTTGCGGGATGCACTGGCTGCCAGCCGATTAAAATACGATTTCATCATTCTGGACTGCCCGCCGTCATTGAGTTTACTGACGATTAACGGATTGGTCGCAGCCGATGCAGTCATTATTCCTATGCAGTGCGAGTACTATGCGTTAGAGGGTCTGACCGCACTAATGAGTACGATTTCCCGAATTGCGGGACACCTTAATCCGGACCTCAAAATTGAGGGCATCATCCGCACTATGTATGATCCCCGTAACAGCTTAACCAGAGATGTATCGAATCAGTTGATAGATCACTTTGGCGACAAGGTTTATCGTACCGTCGTACCTCGAAATGTCAGACTTGCTGAAGCACCAAGTTACGGTTTACCGGTGCTGTACTATGACAAGCAGTCTCGCGGCGCCAGGGCGTATCTGGCGCTGGCGGGTGAAATTAACAGGCGATATACACAAGCGGGCGCCGAAGAACCTGGAGCACACCGATAATGGCTTCCAAGAAAAGAGGACTGGGCCGTGGTTTAGATGCCTTGCTGGGAACAGATTCACAACCAAACTCAGCCGAAGGCGCTGGATCAAGGCTTGATGAGATTCCGCTTGATTGGATCCGGCCGGGTAGATATCAACCCCGCCAGGTTATTGATGAAGAAGCCTTGCAGGAACTGGCCGATTCTATTCGGGCTCAAGGCGTGATGCAGCCAATTGTATTGCGATCAGTAGGGGAAAATCGATATGAAATAATCGCTGGGGAACGAAGATGGCGAGCAACCCAGGTAGCAGGGCTGGAAAAGATCCCGGCGATCGTCAGGGAGGTGAATGACGAAACCGCCGTAGCGATGTCGCTGATAGAGAATATTCAACGGGAAGACCTTAATCCGATGGAAGAAGCGCTGGCTTTACAGAGATTGATTGAGGATTTTGACCTGACTCATCAGCAGGTAGCGGATGCAGTAGGGAAGAGTCGTACCGCTGTGACAAATTTCCTGAGATTGATCAACCTTAGTCCGGACGTCGCGCAAATGCTGGCACAAGGAGAAATTGAAATGGGCCATGCAAGAGCATTGCTAAGCCTGTCATTTGATCAGCAAGGTCAAGCAGCGCGAGAAATTGCAGCTCAGCACCTGAACGTCCGACAGACGGAGGCCATGGTTCGTAAGCTTCTCTCAGGAGTCGGCAATCAAAAACAGTCCAAAGTTGCTGATGCTGATACCCGCAATTTGGAAAACCGACTGTCAGAAACCCTTGGTCAACCGGTAATGATTCAACATAGCGCTAAAGGGAAGGGAAAACTCGTCATTAAGTATAATTCACTCGATGAATTGGATGGCATTCTAGGTCGAATCGGCGATTTTGATTGAGCGCCCCAAATCGGTCGTCGGAAAAACACAAAAAGATCAAAAAAAGTCCTGTTTTTCAGGGTGTTCAAGTTGAACGCGTACCTTGAAATCTCTATACTCTGCCCCCGCGACGGACAGGGTAAATTGGCTAAATATGACAGTGTTTGCCGAGTCCTCAGCCGAGTCCTCAAGTTTTGTTAAAGAGCATGTGGTAAAAGTCGGAAAACCGGTTTACCAAATTGTCATTGGGCAGTTTATCGCGACGTTTTTAGTGGCGGCTTTGTGTCTTTTTGTGGATTGGGTCGCTGCCTATTCAGCGTTTTTAGGCGGTTTGACATGTGCGGTGCCAAGCGCATTTATGGCGTGGCGCATGGGGCGGAGAGTTTTGCGTTCCCCGCTTACAGCGAGTCATCTCGTAAGGGGTGAACTAGGCAAGCTCGGGATTACGCTTTTCATGTTTTCGATGGTGTTTTATTGGATCGAATCCCTGAAGGTAGGATTTTTTTTTGCTGCATTATTATTCGGGTTGTTGTGCAACGTATTTGTGCCGTTACTTGCTGACCATCAGCAAGAGGATCGGCGACATGATTAGATTATTTTGAAATGACGGGTATTTGAGAAAATAAAGAGATTATGGCAGGCGAAACCCTAGATTCTGGCGAATATATACAACATCACATCACGAACCTGACTTATGGCCAGTCCCCCGATGGTAGTTGGGGATTTGCCCATTCTGTTGAAGAAGTCAAAGAGATGGGTTTCTGGGCGATCCACGTGGATACAATGTTCTGGTCCATTACGCTGGGTATGGTTTTCTGTGGGTTATTTACCGTCGCTGCGCGGAACCTGACCGCCGGCGTTCCCGGTGGATTGCAGAATCTGTGTGAAATAGCTGTTGAATTTGTTGAAGACAACGTTCGACAGGTTTTCGGTACCCGGCCAAATCCCATCATCGGTCCCTTGTCGCTGACTATCCTTGTCTGGGTGTTCCTGATGAATCTGATGGACCTCATACCGGTAGACTTTATCCCGGAGTTAGCGAAGCTGGTGGGTATACATTATTTTAAAGTCGTCCCTACCACCGATCCAAATGCAACGCTGGCAATGTCAATCGGCGTGTTCTTCCTGGTGCTTTATTACAGTATCAAAATAAACGGACCGGTAAAATTTCTGACAGGAAAATTTACGCACCCGATCGATCATCGGGCAGCAGCACCATTTAACTTTGTGTTGGAGATGGTTGATCTGATCGCAAAACCGTTGTCACACGGTCTGCGACTGTTTGGCAACATGTACGCGGGTGAGATGATATTTATCTTGATCGCTATTGTACCGTTTTACGCGCAGTGGGTTTTATCCATTCCCTGGGCTATTTTTCACATCCTGATCATTTCCCTTCAGGCCTTTGTATTCATGATTTTGACGATTGTCTATCTGGCTCAGGCTCATGATAGTGGAGATCATTGATCAAGGTGATTTTTGTTAACTATATTTTGACGAGCAACAATTAGGAGTAAGTCATGGAACAATCCTTAATCTTTATGGCAGGTGGCATTCTGATGGGTCTTGGCGCCATCGGTAGTGGTATCGGCATCGGCCTTCTGGGTGGTAAGTATCTTGAAGGCGTCGCCCGTCAGCCAGAATTGCAGCCCATGTTGATGACACAATTGTTCATTTCATTGGCGTTGGTTGATGCTGTGCCAATTATTGCGGTGGGCATATCTCTATATATGATTTTTGCGCTATAAAACGCACGAAAATCCAACCATTTCTCGATATTAGAGGTGAAGTGTGACTATTAATCTAACAATGCTGGGACAGCTGATTTCATTCGTGCTGTTTGTTTTGTTTTGCATGAAATTTGTCTGGCCACCGATTACCGAGATAATGCGCGAACGTCAGAAAGCCCTTGCGGAGGGTTTGGAAAAGGCAGCTGCAGCTGAGAAACAACTGGAAGATGCCAATGATGCCGCTGCGGTCGAACTTGAAGAAGCGAAAAAGCAGGCTGCTGAATTACTTGTCCAGGCCCGAAATCGTGCTAACCAGATAGTCGAAGAAGCAAAAGATCTTGCACATGAAGAGGCGGATCGAATCAAAACCGGTGCGCAGGCAGAAATCGACCAGGAGGTCAATCGAGCCAGAGAAGTATTGCGTGGCCAGGTGAGTGATCTTGCTATTGAAGGTGCTGAGAAGATTTTGGAAAGTACTGTCGATAAGAACATGCACCAGGAAATGCTTAACAAAATCGCGGCACAGCTGTGATTAAAGCCCAACTGTGCATAACCAGTCATCATTAGTGGATGAATAATGGCAGAGTCAGAACCAACAACAGTTGCTAGGCCTTATGCGAGAGCGGCATTTACGCAGGCGCTGGATGAAACGTCAGGGCTAGCCAATTGGTCAAGAATGCTAAAGCTTCTGGCGAGAACCGCAGAGCACGCGTCGGTTAAATCTGCATTGGATGATCCTTTGCTGACAACAGCCAGTGAAGCTCGATTGATTCTCGATATCCTGGGCGATGAATTGACCCAGGAAGGACGGAACTTCGTCCATGTACTGGCGGAATATGACCGTATTTCACTTCTGTCTCAGATCGCTGAGACCTATGAACTCATGAAGTCGAATCATGAGAAGACCATGGATGTGGAAGTAGCCAGCGCTTTTGATGTTGAAGAATCAGACCTGCAGAAACTCACAGATGCATTGAAAGAGAGACTGCAAAGAGAGATCAACCTGTCTGCGACAACTGACCCGAGCCTACTCGGTGGTGTTGTCATTCGAGCGGAAGATACCGTGATAGATGATTCAGTGCGCGGTAGATTAAACCGGTTATCTCATTTATTGGACTAGGTCCTGGCGAAAAGGTCGCAGATATAGGAATGATCATGCAACTACTTAACATCGACGCTTTGAGCGGAGCCCATGAGAGAAGAAGTAGCGCGCAGGAAATTCGAACAGGAACGAGAAACTAATTTAACTAACCATTCCTCGAGGAACGGAAAATGCAACAACTGAACCCGTCCGAAATTAGTGAGATTATCAAGCAAAGAATTGAGAATCTTGATATCTCTTCAGAAGCTAGAAATGAAGGCACAATCGTTAGTGTATCTGACGGCATTGTGAGGATTCATGGTCTCGCTGATGTTCAAAGCGGCGAGATGATTGAATTCGAAGGTAACATCTTTGGCTTCGCCTTGAACCTGGAAAGAGATTCAGTCGGCGCGGTTGTACTGGGAGACTATAAGAGTCTCAAAGAAGGCCAGACAGCGAAATGTACCGGCAGAATTCTGGAAGTTCCCACCGGGCCAGAACTGTTAGGCCGGGTTGTCGACGCTCTGGGGAATCCCATTGATGGTAAGGGTGTTATCAACGCCAGCTCAAGCGCCCCGGTGGAAAAGGTTGCGCCCGGAGTTATCGCTCGACAACACGTAGATCAGCCTGTTCAGACGGGACTTAAGTGTATTGACTCCATGATCCCGATAGGTCGCGGACAGCGAGAGTTGATTATTGGGGATCGCCAAACAGGAAAAACAGCGATCGCGATTGATACGATTATCAACCAGCAGAAGTCCGGAATTAAGTGTGTCTATGTCGCAATTGGCCAAAAGTACTCGTCAGTCGCGAATGTCGTGAGAACGCTGGAAGAACATGGCGCGATGGAAAACACGATTGTTGTTGTTGCAGGTGCATCTGATCCGGCACCGATGCAATATGTTTCAGCTTATTCTGGCTGCACGATGGGTGAGTACTTTCGCGACAACGGCGAAGACGCACTGATTATCTATGATGATTTAACAAAGCAGGCTTGGGCCTATCGGCAGGTATCACTGTTACTGCGTCGCCCACCGGGTCGAGAAGCCTATCCTGGAGATGTTTTCTATCTTCACTCACGGTTACTGGAGCGAGCTGCTCGAGTTAATGAAGACTACGTTGAGCAGTTCACCAACGGAGAAGTAAAGGGACAGACCGGTTCACTGACTGCTTTGCCAATTATCGAAACCCAGGCGGGTGACGTTTCGGCGTTTGTGCCAACGAACGTGATTTCGATTACCGATGGACAGATTTTCCTTGAATCTGACAAATTTAATGCCGGTGAGCGGCCTGCAATGAATCCTGGTATTTCTGTTTCCAGGGTAGGTGGTGATGCACAGGTCAAATTTATGTCAAAGATATCCGGGGGCATCAAAATTGCGTTGGCCCAATACCGGGAACTGGCAGCCTTCTCACAGTTTGCTTCGGATCTGGATGACGCGACACGGCGACAACTTGAGCATGGTGAACGAATTAACGAACTGATGAAACAAAAACAGTACGCGCCGATGACTGTAGCTGAAATGGGAGTCGTATTATTCGCCGCGGGTGAGGGATACCTTGAGGATATAGAGGTCGGAAAGGTCTTGGATTTTGAATCGGCACTGATTTCCTACATGAATTCAGAGCATGGGAATTTCATGGCTGAAGTTAATGAAAACGGTGCCTATACGGATGAAATAGTCGAATCCATGAAAAGTGCCGTTGATACTTTTAAGACAACCCAAACCTGGTAAATCAGATTATCGGATTCAGCAGCTAGCGAGGGCCGTATGGCGAACGCCAAAGAACTTCGAAAACAGATCGGCAGTATCAAAAATACGCAGAAGATTACCAGCGCTATGGAAATGGTAGCTGCGAGTAAGATGCGCAAAGCACAGGAGCGTATGGCGCGTGGTCGCCCTTATTCTGACTATATGCGTACTGTAATTGGTCATGTTGCGAATGCATCACCTGAATATCGGCATCAGTTTATGGTTGAACGAGAAGTCAGGCGAATCGGTTACATCATTATTACGACTGACAAAGGTCTGTGTGGTGGATTAAACATAAACCTCCTCAAAACGACCTTAAAAGATATCAAGACCTGGATAGATCAAGAAGTTGAAGTCGATCTGTGTTTAATCGGTAACAAAGGAGCGCAGTTTTTCAATAACTATGGTGGCAATGTTGTTGCGGCCAGCAGCCACATAAGTGAAACACCCGCCATGGCAGATTTGATTGGCAGTATTAAAGTGATGTTGAATGCTTTTGAAGAAGGAACTATCGACAAGATATACCTGGCTAACAATGTCTTTGTTAACACGATGATCCAGGAGCCAACGATTAGGCAACTGGTGCCGCTGGATCCTGAGGATGACGAGAATCTGAAGAATCGATGGGATTACATATACGAGCCAGATGCCAGGCAACTGGTTGAGGGATTGGTGACAAGGTTCATTGAATCGCAGGTGTATCAGGCAGTTGTAGAAAATGTAGCTTGTGAACAAGCAGCAAAAATGATTGCCATGAAGAGTGCGACAGAAAATGCAGGAGATCTCGTAGATGAGTTGGAACTCATTATGAACAATGCGAGACAGGCTGCAATTACACAGGAATTGTCGGAAATTGTAGGTGGTGCTGCAGCGGTCTAGCATCCTAATTAAGTTTAAGTTTAAGAGGAATAAGCAATGAGTAGCGGACATATCGTATCGGTGATCGGTGCGGTCATCGACGTTGAGTTTCCAAGGGACGAAGTCCCCCAGGTATACGATGCACTTAGGGTAGAAGAAAAAAATCTTACACTTGAAGTGCAGCAACAACTCGGTGATGGAATAGTTAGAACCATTGCGATGGGAAGTTCTGAAGGTGTCAGTCGGGGACTTGTTGTTGCCAATACCAATGAGGCGGTTTCTGTTCCGGTTGGTGAAGAAACGCTGGGTCGAATCATGGATGTGTTGGGTAACCCAATTGATGAGAAGGGCCCTATTGGCGAAAAGATGCGCATGCCGATCCATCGCAAGCCACCCTCCTATGAGGAACAGGCAGGTGGACGAGATCTACTCGAGACCGGTGTCAAGGTCATTGATTTGATCTGCCCCTTCGCAAAAGGAGGCAAGGTCGGATTATTTGGTGGCGCCGGAGTTGGCAAAACTGTCACCATGCTGGAGCTCATCAATAATATTGCGACGGAGCATAGTGGTTTGTCTGTCTTTGCCGGTGTTGGTGAAAGAACCCGGGAAGGTAACGACTTTTATCACGAAATGCAGGACGCCGGTGTAATCGACAAGATCTCAATGGTATTTGGTCAAATGAACGAGCCACCAGGGAACCGGCTCAGAGTTGCCTTGTCTGGCCTCACCATAGCTGAAAAATTTCGGGACGATGGTAAAGATGTCTTGCTGTTTATCGACAATATATACAGGTACACACTGGCGGGCACTGAGGTTTCGGCATTGCTTGGTCGTATGCCGTCTGCAGTTGGATATCAGCCGACGTTAGCGGAAGAAATGGGAGTTCTCCAGGAAAGAATTACCACGACAAAGTCTGGCTCCATTACATCCATTCAGGCGGTATATGTACCGGCGGATGATCTGACCGACCCGTCACCGGCAACCACGTTTGCTCACCTTGATTCAACGGTAACATTGTCACGGGATATCGCATCACTTGGTATCTACCCGGCGGTTGATCCACTTGATTCTACGTCGCGTCAATTGGATCCTCTGGTCGTAGGTGAAGAACATTATAATGTCGCCCAGGGTGTTCAGGGCGTGCTCCAAAAGTACAAGGAACTTAAGGACATTATCGCTATCCTCGGGATGGATGAATTGTCGGAAGAAGATAAGCTGACTGTTTATCGAGCTCGAAAAGTATCACAATTCTTCTCTCAGCCGATGCATGTGGCAGAAGTGTTTACAGGTCAACCAGGTGTTTATGTGTCTCTTGCTGACACGATTCGAAGTTTTAAGGCAATCCTGGAAGGTGAATGTGACGACATTCCGGAAGCTGCGTTCAGCATGGTTGGCAATATAGAGCAGGCAATTGAAAAGGCCAAGACTCTATAGTCGGATGGCGGGTAACTCATTCATTTAAGGGTAAGTTTACATGGCAAGTTCTGATTCAACCGCAACCGTCCACTGCAGCATAGTTAGTGCAGAACAGGAGATCTTTTCCGATCAGGTGGAGATGGTTGTCGCGACTGGCACAATTGGTGAGTTGGGAATTTTTCCAGGTCATACACCACTGCTTACCGGCGTAAAGCCTGGCCCGGTCCGTTTGAAATTGGTCGGAGGGGAAGAGGAGGTGTTCTTTGCATCTGGCGGATTCATCGAGGTGCAACCGACCTCTATCACGATTTTGGCTGATACCGCATTACGAGCCAATGATATTGATGAAGCTGCTGCAGCAGCAGCACAGAATAAAGCCGAACAGGAACTGGCAGACAACAGATCTGATATTGATTTTGGTCGGGTCCAGGCGGATATACAAGAAACAGCCGCGATGCTGAGGACGATTCGCAAATTTCGAAAATGACCCATCACTACCAAAAGAAAAGGCGGTCTTCCCGCCTTTTTTTGGTCTTCAATTTTAGTGATCACCGGGTATGTGCACTGTGAGAGCGAAAGGGTAAACTCCATGCATGCAGAACACGATTGAAATATGCATTCTAGCTGCGGGTATGGGAACCCGTATGAAATCGAGTAAACCCAAGATGCTTCAGCCTATCGCTGGAAAACCAATGCTTCTACACCTACTCGATACTGCGGCAGAACTGAATCCTGACCGGATTCATATTGTCATAGGAAGTGGTGCCGATAATATCAAGTCGCTGGTTTCCAGGCAGGAAGTCAACTGGGTACTGCAGGCAGAACAAAAGGGCACTGGCCATGCAGTGATGCAGGCAATGCCAGAGTTCTCAAGCTCATCGAAGGTATTAATTCTGCTGGGAGACGCACCGCTGCTTCGGCGTTGCACCATGGAGAAACTATTATCTGAAGAATGTGACCTTGGCGTGTTGACGGTCGACCAGCCTGAACCCTCTAACTACGGTCGAATTATCCGAAACGGTCAGCAAATCATTGCTATTGTCGAAGAGCGTGATGCGAACAAGGAACAAAGAGGTATTCGAGAAATTAACACGGGTGTCATGGTGGCGAGTGCCAGGCAACTGCAGGAGTGGCTTCCTCACATTGAGACAGATAATGATCAGGAAGAGTACCTGTTAACTGACATTGTCAAAATCGCCAATCAACTGGGCGCGATCGTCAGAGGGGTAAAAACACAAGATCACCAGGAAGTGCAGGGTATTAATACTTTTGCACAGCTGGCCAGCGCTGAACGGCACTACCAGCAAATGACAGTCCGGGGACTGATGGATCAGGGAGTGCATTTTGTCGATCCGAATCGGGTTACCCTGCGTGGGAAACTTCTGACCGGTCAGGATGTTTCTATTGATGTGAACTGCATATTCGAAAATGACGTTTCACTTGGCGACAATGTTCAGGTTGGTGCGAATTGTCACATCCGGGACAGCCAGATTGGCAACAATGCGGTAATTAAGCCCAACACTATTATCGATGGTGCGGTCATTGAGAATGATTGTTCTGTTGGACCCTTTGCACGAATCAGACCCGGGACAATACTCGAAGATAAGGTTGCTGTCGGAAATTTCGTTGAAATCAAGAAATCCACACTTGGCAGGGGGACTAAATCCAGGCACTTAACCTATCTTGGTGATTCTGTTATCGGCGAAGAGGTCAATATCGGGGCAGGAACGATCACCTGTAACTATGATGGCGTCAATAAGCATGTGACTGAAATTGGCGACAATGTGTTTGTTGGTTCGAATACAGCGCTGGTAGCACCGGTGACGATCGGGGAAGGGTCCACAATAGCAGCGGGATCTACCATAACCAAAGAGGTTTCGGATAAATCTCTGGCGATAGCGCGAGGCCGACAGAAAAATCTACGTCACTGGAAGGGACCCCGGAGCAAATAATGTGTGGCATTGTGGGCGCCGCCACTCATCGCGCAGTTGGCGGGATACTGATCGAAGGACTACAGCGACTGGAATATCGTGGCTATGATTCTGCGGGTCTGGCGTTGTTTGATACTGAGAATGAAATTAGGCGGTTGCGTCGAGTTGGGAAAGTCGCTGAATTGAAACAGGCTCGGCAGCAGGCTCAGTTGAATGGCAATGTAGGGATTGCTCATACCAGATGGGCGACGCATGGTAAGCCGACCGAATCCAATGCGCATCCACATGCATCCGGTGATCAGGTAGCAGTGGTACACAACGGTATCATTGAGAATCATGAAATTCTCAAACGAGAACTCATACAGCTGGGCTATGACTTTGAGTCTGATACAGACACGGAAGTGATCGCTCACATGATTCACCATGAGGTTTCGCGCTGTGGAGATTTTCGTGCAGGCGTGACTCAGGCGCTTGAAAAACTTGATGGTGCATATGCGATAGCAGCCATCCATCGTGATTTCCCGGACAATATTATCGCGGCTCGCGTCGGCAGTCCTCTGGTCATTGGGCTGGGTATTGGTGAGAATTTTGTCGCTTCAGATCCACAGGCACTACGACCAGTTACCGATAGATTCATCTTTCTCGAAGAGGGTGAGGTGGTTGAAGTGTCCGCCGAGGAAGTTTCCATCTTCGGTCTAAACAGAGAATCTGTCGATAGTCGCGCGGTGCGTCTGGACCGCGGCGCCGATGCTGTTGACAAGGGTGAATATCGTCACTTCATGCTGAAAGAGATACACGAGCAACCGGAGGCAATTCGGGCGACCCTGGAAGGTCGGGTCACGGATAGTCAGGTACTTGTCAATGCATTTGGTGTAGATGCCGGGGATATTTTTTGCAACACCAGGGCGATTCAGATCGTCGCCTGCGGCAGCAGTTATTATACCGGACTGGTTGCACAATACTGGTTTGGACAATTGGCTGGTATTCCCTGCAGTGTCGAAATCGCCAGTGAGTTTCGATATCGGCGTGTGGCGAATATTGAAGGTACTCTTCTGATTACGATTTCTCAGTCTGGAGAAACCGCTGATACACTGGCTGCTCTGAGGGATGCGGTTGACAAGGACTATTTGGCGAGTCTTTGCCTGTGCAACGTAGCCAACAGTTCGCTGGTGCGGGAATCTGACCTGAGTCTGATGATAAAGGCGGGACCGGAAATCTGTGTGGCCTCAACTAAAGCATTCACGACCCAGTTGGCTGATCTGCTGATGTTGGTTCTGGCTATTGGCAAACAGGCAAGATTATCGGCAGAAGAAGAGAAAGATATCGTGCAGGCACTTGGTACCGTGCCAGATCTCATCAGCCGCGTTTTAGGCGCAGAAGACCAGATAGCCGAACTGGCTGAACTCTTCGTCGAAAAACAACATGCGTTATTTCTGGGCCGTGGCACTCACTACCCTGTGGCAATGGAAGGAGCACTTAAGTTAAAGGAAATCTCCTATATACATGCTGAAGGCTATCCTGCGGGAGAGCTAAAGCACGGCCCCCTGGCCCTTGTCGACGACAGTATGCCTGTGGTTGCGGTTGCTCCCAGCCATGAACTGTTTGATAAGGTCAGGTCGAACCTAGAGGAAGTCAGAGCCCGTGGCGGCCAACTCATTGTCTTTGGCGATGAAAAGCAGTTCGCTGAAGATAAGGAATCAAAACTGATTCTGATGCCTGCCTGTCACCCAGTTGTTTCACCAATCATCTACACCGTGCCGATGCAGTTATTGAGCTATCATGTTGCTGTTCTAAAAGGCACAGATGTTGATCAGCCGCGCAATTTAGCTAAATCCGTAACGGTCGAATGATTTTGTTTGTAACAGTTTTAGTGAAACAACTACGTTTGTCACCTTCACTCTAACGTTCCAAACCAACGAGTTAACTCATCATCAAAAGTACTCGAAACGTCAGTATTTGGTGTATGAGTTGATTCGACTGTTACATGAACAGGATGGGTTGGGATATAGAAAAATTAGTTATAAATTAAACAGTTGGGGTATCAAGACTCAACGAGGAAAGAGTTGGAGTAATGGTTCAGTACACTCCGTTCTCAAACGAAAATTCCAGAGAGACTCCCAATACCTGAACCAACGAACTACTCTCTATCCAGATCAACTGAGTTTATTCAAACTCGAAACCATCACATACGACTAACAAACATACCTTTGACTCGGGTGTATTAAACCTTACTTTAATACACTGGGGTTTTCACCTCACAACCCCTTTAGATTCAACACCCTTGGACCGTCATTTCAGGGGAGTATTAATACACCCCACCGTTAGGATACATAACTTGTTAAAAAGTTTGGTATCTAATGTATCCATGTCCATTCCTGTAAAATAGACCTATCAATCAGAAGAACAGGAGTAAAAAGATTGGGTTTTTTCTTTGTTTATACATTTTGGGAACCCAATTTGTATAAATAAAACTATGTATATAGAACCTAATCTCGAAGAACAGACATCTAAATGGTTAGACAATCTCTTTACTCGTCCCAGAGGTATGTTTGTAACCATACATTACTCAGAGGGACTTAGTGACAACAGAGATTTCAACACAAGGATGTTGTTGGAACGTGTGAACAAGCAATTTTTGAGAAAACTTGAAAGGAAACTTGGTTTCAACGATCGAACTAGATTAGAAAAATTAGTAGTTATTGAAAAAGGTAAGTTTCGAAACCACGTACACATGGTAGTTGAGACACCAATTCATATTTCAAATGAAAAAATGACCGAAACGATACAGAGATGTATTCGGTCAAATACAAAACTTGGATCCTCAGATATACAACCTTTCTACGATAAGGAAGGGTTGGTTAGGTATCTTTCTAAAGAGGTATCTATACAGGAAATTGACTGTATTGACCTGAAAAACACATTCACAAAGAAAAAATGTATTTTCTGGAACAGAACGGGGTAGTGAAAATCTACGGTGAACCCACCATCAATTCCTTCAGAAGTAACGTCAACAGAACCAGTAGTGAACAACTATTGGAATCAGAAGTAATGTCTGAAGAAAATGAAACACCAGAGGTTAGGAGATAAATACTAAGATGAAGTCACTTAAAGAGTTCAACAAGACCGGTAATGAATTCCAACTACTGGACGAACAAACACAACAAGAGTTGGTTGAGATATCTGTTGGAAAACTATCTACAACCATCCTGATAGGAAGACTGAAACTCTTATCCAACAAGATAAAAGATGTATCAATAAGAAAATCCATAATGAGTCTCGGATATATGATCTACACGGTATCTCTCCAATCCAAGTCAATCGAGGGTATCGAGAAGAAATTAGACCAATTGATCAAACTGACTGAACAGAATGAACAAGAACTAAAGAGGATAAAGATGAGGACCAGAACATGAAACGATATACCAAATCAGTAAATGTAAGGTTCGAACCTATAATCGAACAACACATTGATAAAATTCTTCAAACCGATACACGTTGTAAACAACAGAACTGGAGTCGATCAGATGTAGTGAGACATTTTGTTCGAACAGGTATCAAGACTTGGGAAACCAATATGAGAGGAAAGTACTAAATGAGTTGTAAAACCAAAGGTAAAACAAAACCGAATACCAAAAACGACTGTTTTATCGTCAGATGTGAAAGGGACTGGAAAACTCAGGTCAAAACCATATCTAAGACAGTTGGTATACCCTTCTCTGTATTCATACGAGAGAGTGTGAATAAGAACATCGAGTCCATACTACACTGATAACCAAAGGGTACTCAGAAAATACCCTTAG
>MDTC01134859.1_pt1 | contig 14621 bp, 20 predicted proteins | sample 811181 | NCBI WGS metagenome assembly MDTC01 (sample SAMN05326644, study PRJNA326480) | marine metagenome | isolation source: seawater | place: Pacific Ocean: North | collected 2011 | reverse complement strand
TCTGTGTTTCCTTTGTACGAAACATTTGATACAGAACAGGATACAACTGTTATGCAGATTCCATTGCCGAGGACACTATCAGAGCAAGAATCAGGTGAATATGCAAAGCGTCTAGCAAACTATCTGTTTGCAGAAGGATATGAAGATTTTGATATCTATGTTAACGCAGATCAAGAACAAGACGTCACTGAAGTGACATACGACGGCGATGACTTTTATGAAGAATTTGGCGTCATGTGGTTTAACGAAGATGATGAAGTTGATGAAGCGGAGTATCAAGGACGAAAAGTAAAACTTGGTAAGCCTATGGCAGGCGATGTCAAAAAGTTTAAAGTATATGTGAAAAACCCAAAAGGTAATGTAGTCAAAGTAAACTTTGGGGATAAAAAAATGCGGATTAAAAAATCTAATCCAAAAAGAAGAAGAAGTTTCCGTGCAAGACACAACTGTGACAATCCAGGACCGCGTCATAAGGCACGTTACTGGAGCTGTCGTAAATGGTAGAAGGTTATACTGAATATGGATATAGAGGCCTTGAAGAATTAAAAAAGGCAAATGAAAAAATTGCTGAACTACAAAAACAAATAGAGGAACTAAAAAAAAGGTTAGAAGAAAATGGTAAGTGTAAATGAAATAACTGAACCAAAATTCGATATAGTTGATGATACTAGTTTCTATATGAGAAACGATCCTGCATTTTATAGACAACAATATTTTCCTACATTTAGCAAGATAGCTGATATGCATCGCGACGGAAAGCAATATAATGCTAAAGAACAATTAGCACCTATGATAGACAAAGGCATAAGTGCATATTGTAAAAAATATAACTTAGCAAAAAATCCCGAAGAACTTTTTTCAGAAGAAGAAAAAGATGCACTAATAGATAAACTTTTTTCAGAAGAAATGCAAGAAATTGAAAAAGGCGAATATAAATGAGATTAAGGGAACTGTTCGAAGATGTAGCAACTAAGGTTGTTGCAGTTATGCCTGGAGGATTTCATCCATTTCATCCAGGACATAAAAGTCTTTATGATTGGGCAGTTAGTACATTTGGTGTACAAAATGTTTACGTAGCCGCTACAAATGATACAACAAGCAGACCTTTTCCATTTGATATAAAACAAAAATTAGCCACTATGGCGGGTGTTCCTGCACAAAAATTTATACAAGTTAAGTCACCTTTTAATGCTTTAAGCTACGAAAATATTCTTGGAGATACAAGCAAAACTGCTTTAGTCTTTGTGCGTAGCGAAAAAGATAAAACAAGTCATCCTTTGCCCGATCAAATTAGAAAAAGTGACGGCAATGTAGGATATATTATAAGTTATGTTACAGATGATAATTTAGTTACCGCAGATAGACATGCACATATGGCTTATGGCCCTACTATAGATTTTGATTTCAAAGGTATGGCAATACGCAGTGCTACAGAATTAAGAAATGCTTGGCCGCAAATGGCTCCGGAAGAAAAAATACAAGCTACAGAATTAATGTATCCTGGAAATGCTGAGATAGCAAGTAAGTTGCTAGACGATGCATTGGGTACAGAACCTGCAGAAGAACCTATAAAAGAACAAGTAAAAGATACTTTACCAAATAAAATAAAGGTAATGAAACCGCAAAATCCACCAAAGGCACCAGATGCAACAATACCAATTAGTAGAAATGGTTACACCGCAGATGATGGAACTACATATATACAGGACAAATATGATGATAACTTAGTGCATGTAAGTGACGGAGGAGGAACATATACATTCGACGGTTCACGCATGGTCAAATGGAAAACTCCTATGATAGGAGGATTACAATATACATATGATTATGTTCAACGTAATATAAAAACTAATTTTAAAACAGATGTTGACCCTGGAAAGCCAGGCTCGAATGATCCAATAAAAGTTGGTACTGGTAAAGGAGATGTCAACACAGATCAAACTGCTATGTACGATTTTAAAGGAAACAAGATAGCAGATTCAGGTTCTGTAAAAGCAGGAGCTGGCACTTTTTCAGTAAGTGCGGATAAGTCCGGTATTACTACAAGAGATGCAATGTTTGATCCTTTTAACGATGTAACAATAGTTTTAAAATCCAACCCAGCAAAAGTAGAAAAATATGGTAAGGAAAAAATACAAAAGGCTATGGACAAATACGCGGCATATGCAAAACAGAGTGCATTAGGCAGACCTATGCCCAATGTAGATCATGAAAAACAATTACGACAAATGTTAGCTGTAACCGATGCTACGTTTTTGAAAAACGGCAGAAGTATTCCTGCTAATCAAGCAATAGCAGGTGCTCAAGAATGGTGGGCTTCTTTAAATAAAACTAATAAAGATAAAAATGCTAGGATAGCAAAAATGAGAGCTCCTCAAACTCCTACACAAGCGGTGGAGAAATGATATGTATTCTAGTATTGAAGAATTAAAAAGACTTGCAGGTGTAAATGAATACAAAGGTTACACTGAGTATCAAATAGACGAAAATCCTTCGCTAACCGCAGCCAAACTAAAAGCCAGACAAGATAAATTAGGCTTAAAGCCTGGTGATCCAGACTGGTTCAAACTTTGGTTTTCCAAACCTTATATGACAGGTCCTGTGCAATTCAGAGGACGTAAAAAATGAAGTATAACGATATAAGGGAAGGAGTAGGACGTATTACAAAACAGAATCAAACTGTTGATGTAGGACCTAACGAAATTTCTATTCAAGCAAAAAAGTTTGGTAATATTGTTGACAAAGATGGACGTCCTGCAAACATGCCAAAAAAAATAAAAGGACCAAAGACAAATGTCCTATTTAACTTAGGCATTACAGAATCTTTAGATAAAGAAAAAATTAATAATTACAAGCAATTTGTAAATTTTTGTTGTAACCAACTTCAGCCTAACAATAGACCTAAAATAAAATTAACAGCAAAAGAGCTTCCTGAAACATTTGGGTATTTTGATATAGATGATAAAACTATTACAGTGAGCTATGCCAACAGACATCAAATGGATGTTATGCGTACTCTTGCACATGAATTAGTGCATTTTGTACAAAGAGAAAGCAAAGACGATTTAGATGGCGCAGATGGTAGTAGAGACGAAAATGAAGCTAATAGTGTAGCTGGCATTCTAATGCGTAAATGGGCAAATAGAAAGCCACACCTGTTTTCAGAATCGGTTGACAATGATCCTGATTCTGTGTTATACTTTGAGCAAATGAAAGAAAATTTAGGCGAGATAGCAGAGGCAACAGAAATTTATGTAGACATGGATGGCGTTTTAGCTGACTTTTTTGGAGAATGGGCTAAAATAATGCAAGTAGATCATTTTACAAAAATTGATAAAGAACATGACATTAAAGATGCTTTACAAAAAATTAGAGACACTGATGAGTTTTGGCTTAAACTACCTTTACTTCCACAAGCAAAACAACTACTCAGTTTAATTAAACAAATAAAAGGTGAATACAATATTTGCAGTTCTCCGCTTGCAGATGATCCTAGATCAGAGCCACACAAGCGTGAATGGATAGAAAAAAATTTAGCATTCTTTCCTCCAAAAAATGTTTACATAACACATAATAAAGCTCAATTCGCAACAAAAGAAGATGGTACTCCAAATATTCTCATAGACGACTTTGGTAAAAATATTAACCAATGGGAATCTGCAGGAGGTATAGGATTCAAATATAAAGATCATAAATTTGAAAGAACTGCAAAAGCTATCCAACAACAAATGAATGCCCCTGTTGATGAAACTAAAGAAGCTCCGGCAGGAACATATTTTACTAAAACAGGAAATCTTGTTAAAGGCACTTTGACAAAAGCGGCAAAAGAAAGAGGCGCAAGAGAAACTGATCCTAAAGATAAATCAAGATCCAAAGTTCCACCTATTACACAACGTAATAACGAACAAATGTCAAACAATGACAATCAAAGATTAATCATTGTAATGGATAACGGAAAGCAATACGATATAACAGATTTTGAAGGTGAAACTATTAAAGATAAATGGAATAGTTTTAACGATGCTGTAGCAAAAGTTTATGCAAAACGTAATACTCCTGTCCCAAGCTATGTATTAAAAAAAGGTGGAAAAATAATTGCTACCGTAAAGAATAGGGGTAACGTATATAAAGAAAACTTTGCAGACGGCAAGAAAAAAGGCAAAAGCAGACCAGGGCGTGTAAAACGTTCAGGTGCTAGTTGTAAAGGAAGCGTGACAAGCCTACGCAAAAAGGCAAAAAAAGCAAGCGGCGAACGTGCCAAAATGTATCATTGGTGTGCAAACATGAAAGGTGGTCGCAAAAAGAAAAGGAAGAAGTCATGAAATTACGTGAATTATTTAAAGAAAATATAAGCGACAAAGATATACAAAGATTAAAACAAGATGCGGCACAAATAAAAGCTATGAAAGATTCAGGAAATGCGGATCTTAACAAATTGATGCCTATGATGAAAAATATGGCTTACACAGCGGCAAGAGCTGACATGGGGAGCAAACTTTTAGAATTTATGCAAAAAATGGCTGGTGCAATCAAAAAAGGAATAGATACTAATCAATATAGTCCGAATGATTTACCTACTATGCAAAAAGCATACGATAGTATTATGTCGCAAATGCCAGAACTACAAAAAATGGCTGCGGATAGTAAAGCACTAGCTTTACAGTATGGAAGAACCGACAGAGAAAAAGCATCACTTGACGATAAAGGAAATTACAAAGGAACAAATATAAAGCCTACTGCACAACAAGCACAACAATTAGCTCGTAATGAAGAAAGTCCTATGAATCCTAATGACGTTGAACGAGAGAAACGAAGAGCTTCCAACATGCCATCTGGAGCTACACCGAAAAAACAAAAAAACAAAAAACAAACATATACTAAACCAATTATTCCAAATAATTTAAAATTCAATAGTATTCCAGAAAATACAAATGCATCTTCAATAGCAACAGTGAGCGGTAACGTAGGCACTATGCAAAGTCGTAATATGTATAATGCAGATGGTACAATGAAAAACGGAGCGGATTTTGGTAATTTGCTGGGCGGTAAAAAGAAATCAAAGAAGACAAAGAAAGCATAAATACTACTACAAAGTATTCGGAGATAAAGATGACTAAAAAACTAAAAGAAGGCGGCTTAGGAGATCTAGCTCATGCAGCTGAACGAGATCACGAAGTTCAAATGGCTCGTGCAGACTTGTACAAAATAGCAAAATATGCTATTAAGTTACATGATATGCTAAAAACAGTCTCCGAAGCTGAAGGCATTCAAGGTTGGCAACAATCTAAAATTACAAAAGCTGCAGACTACATGGGTTCAGTATATCATGCAATGGATTACGACATGAAATTTGCTGAATCAAGATCTACAAAAAACATAATGAAAAGAAAAGTACAAGTTGATGAACAATCATACTTAAATTCCCTTTCCGAAAAAGTTGAGAGTAAATTAAAAGAAGAGCCTAAGGGCTTGTACTACTATGTAAACAAAAACAAGAAATCCGGAAAAAAACCTCGTAAGAAAGGTGAAGAAGGAGCACCTACTGATCAAGATTGGAAAGACGCGGCAAAGACAGCAAAGAAAAACGAATCAGCAGATGCATTATGTCCAGATTGTGGAAAGCCAAGTTGGCGCACATTTAACATAGGAGAAGCTGAAGGTAAAGAAAAAGGCTTAGACGGAAAGGCTTGCTGGAAAGGCTATCGTTTACAAGGCACCAAGAAAAAAGGTGGTAGAACTGTAGACAACTGTGTAAAGGTAGGCTAATGCGTGTATCTGAAGGTATATTCGACTTTTTCAAAAAGAAAGAAAAGACACTAGCAGACGATCCTGAATACAAAGGTTGGCTTAAGGTATACCTAAAAAATCCTGATATCGCTGAACTCCATAAAAGACACAAAGAATTTTTACAATTTTTTCAACAAACATCTGCTAATGAAGGATTTACAGACTTCGTACAAAAATATTTAGGTAATTTTTCAGGCGATGAAATGGAAGATGAATATATTCCGTTTATCAAAAAAAATATTTATAGATACGGAGATAAAAAAACACTAAAAATGTTGATGCAAAAATATCCTAAAATAAAACCAATTGATGCTAAAAGAGCTATGCGAATTGCATTGAATAAAGGACCGGGCATTTGACAGATTTCTATAAAATGAGTTCTATGATGAAGGACTTATTTCCATCAAATCCAGAAGATGATAAAAAAGCACTTATGAATATGGTGAACAGAGCACCAGAAGAAGTTGCAAACAAAGATTATATAGCCGAAACTGCTTCTGTAAAAGAAGGTAGTTTATCTATGGACAAAGATTATAGCATAACTGATTTTGCAAAATTAGCAGGAGTTACAGAAACACAAAAAACTGGTCCTGAAGGTCAACTTAAAGGCAAAGATGCATTTACTAAATCTAGCACACCAGGTGGAAATGAATCTCCTCATCCTGCTAGGGATAAACTTGTAGGTGAGAAGGATACAAATGATCTTAGAAGAGGCGTCAATATTCTTGATTTAGGAGATGATCCAGCATCTTTAGTAACAGCAGGATTAATTAATGCTGTACAAGGTGATACGCTTCCAATGGCACAAAGAGAAGCACTACAACCTTATGTAGGTTTGTTTGTTACTATCATGAAAAACCCTAGATTGTTATCAAGGTTGAATGCTATGAAAAGGATAGTTAACAAAACAGATAAAGAAATAGATGAAAAAGCAGTTAGCAAAAAACAACAACAATTTTTTGGTATAGTAAGAGCAATGCAAAAAGGCGATATGCCAAAAGGTGGTGAAGCAGGCAAAGTAGCAGGAGATATATCAAAAAAAGATGCAAAAGACTTTGCAAGTACAAAACATAAAAATTTACCTAATAAAAAAACAGAATCAATAAAACAAGAACTTTACAAAATCCTAAACGCTACAAAATAGTCTTTGTTAGCGTATCAACAAAACCTTTAGATTAAATACAACATGTTAAGAAATGATCTAAAAGAACAGTACAGATTATTTTATATGGTAAAGGGCCATCTTAATTCTTCCCCAGAAACAGTGATAGCAAGTGCAGATGGATATTTTCGTCGGTTATGGATAGCTGGCAGTAATGGTGCTCCTTTATATGAATACTGCGAAGCTTTCGAAAAAGCATGGGAAGAACGCCAAAAAACACTTGACAAATCCTAATTTATAGTATATAGTATTACAAACTAATAAGGAGACACTATGAGCGATCGTACTTACGGAGCCGAAGAAAAAGCAAAATTGGAGCGTCTTGTCAATGAGGGTGTAACAGTATTGCAAGAAGTAGAAGACCTGCAACAAGGCTTGAAAGAAACTGTAAAAGCAGTAGCAGAAGAACTAGATATAAAACCAGGATTAATAAACAAAGCTATAAAAATTGCACAAAAAGGTGACTGGGACAGAGTTAATGATGAATTCGAAGATCTAGAAACCTTAGTTGTTACTGTTGGTAAGGACAAATAAATTTTGCAAAAAATAAAACAATTTTGGATACAAAGTTATAAATCTGACAAAATTGCATTTGCATTTGAGCTTGTTAGTTTTATCTTCACTGTAGGTGCTAGTATGACTTTGGCACTAACTGCTAAAGATCCTAACATGCTAATAGTATATCCTGCTTTTTTTGTAGGAAGTGTTACACAATGTTATGCTTCAATGCGTAGAGGAGCGGCATGGGTAATGTTATTAACAGGTTGGTTTGTATGTGTTAATATATTTGGATATGGAGTTGCCGCATCATGGTGGTAAAGGATGACACTGTTACACTTTACTGGTCACCGCTAATAAAAGGTACAAGAAATATTTTTGATTTATCGGATGATCTATCAGAATTAAAATATTTTGAACCGATACCAGTTAACAGAACATTAGATGTAAAAAAATTTTTAGGGCCAAGTGCAAGTGTATGTCCTGCAATGACTGATGAAATGATTAGGACTTTCGCAATAAAAGCACCAATAGACTTTTATTGTTCTTATGATTATGAGAATGATAGTGCTACATTCAAGTATGATTATGGTGATGAGTTCAATAAAGCATATGGTGGTCCACCTAATGCAGAAGCTATACATCAATTAAGATATCCTGCATACCTTTTCTTTTCAGAAGAACCAGGACTTACTATAACAAGTTTACCTGCATATTACGAAGAAAATGAATTCACAAAAAATTGCAGAGTGTTGTCAGGATCTTTTGATGTAAGTAGTTGGGTAAGACAATGGAATATTGCAATTAAATTTTTTGGAGATAAAACTATTGACATCAAACGAGGCGATGTGTTAATATACTATAGAGTAAATACAAATAAGAAAATAAAATTAGTTAAATTTGATAGTAACAATACAGAAACAAGAGCAATGATGGAACGTTGTTTAAGTTTCAAACATTATAAGGCAAAGTGGTTTGTTCCACATAAATTAGCAGAATCATATGAGGCATTTACAAGGCATAAACTTAAAAGTAAAATGATGAAAATTATTAAAGATAATTTATATGAATGAATAACGCCCTATGGCATGTAGATGGTTAAGTTGGCCACAAGCAACGAGGAGATAAAATGAGTTACGTAGACGCTTTCTTTGATCGTGATCAAGATATGATCCGTGTAGTTGAACGCAAAGATGGTAAAAGACACTTCCACGAATATCAATCAAAATATACATTCTATTACAAAGACGATCGCGGCAAATATAAAAGTGTATTTGGCGATCCGTTATCACGTATTGTATGCAAGAATACAAAAGACTTTCGAAAAGAAGTTGCAATAAACAAAGGCAAAGAGCTTTTTGAAAGCGACATCAATCCTATATTCCAGTGTCTAAGTGAAAACTATCTAAATCAAGATGCTCCTAAATTAAACATTGCGTTTTTTGATATCGAAACTGACTTTGATCCAGAGCGTGGCTTTGCTGATCCTGCAGATCCATTTATGCCTATAACAAGTATATCTGTATATTTACAATGGCTTGAAACAATGGTATGTTTAGCTGTTCCCCCTAAGACTCTTACAATGGATCAAGCAAAGAAAGAATTAGAAGGAATTGAAAATGTAATGCTGTTTGAAAAAGAAGGTGATATGATTGACACTTTCTTAACATTAATTGAAGATGCTGATATACTTTCAGGTTGGAACAGCGAAGGTTATGATATTCCTTACACAGTTAATAGAACCAGTCGTGTACTAAGCAAGGACGACACAAGACGTTTTTGTTTGTGGGGACAACTTCCTAAGAAACGGGAATATGAGAAGTATGGTAAATCAGCTGTAACCTTTGACCTAATAGGCAGAGTGCATTTAGATAGTTTAGAATTATATCGTAAATACACATATGAAGAAAGACACAGCTATAGGCTTGATGCCATTGGTGAGGTTGAAGTTGGTGAAAACAAAGTGCCTTATGAAGGAACTTTGGACCAGTTGTACAACAATGACTTTAGAAAATTCATCGAATACAACATACAAGATACCGCACTATTGGACAAGCTGGACAAAAAACTAAGATTTATTGATCTTAGTAACGAACTAGCACATGCAAATACTGTTTTGCTACAGACCACTATGGGTGCAGTTGCAGTTACAGAACAAGCAATTATTAACGAAGCACATCATAGAGGACTACAGGTTCCTAATAGACCAAGACGTGACGATGAGAATACACAAGCGGCAGGTGCTTACGTAGCATTTCCTAAAAAAGGATTGCACAAGTGGATTGGATCAATGGACTTGAACAGTCTATATCCTAGTGTTATTAGAGCTCTTAATATGGCTCCTGAAACTATTGTTGGGCAAATACGTCCAGAGACAAGCGAAGCCCGTGTGCATGAAGATATGACTCTTAAAAAGAAGAGTTTTGCAGGTAGTTGGGAAGGACGCTTTAGTACAGAAGAATATGAAGCTGTAATGGAACAAAGAAAAGATGTTGCACTTACAGTAGATTGGGAAAAAGGAAAAGAGCCAGCAGGTAGTGCAAGTGATGTATTAAGTGGTGCAGAAATTTATAAATTAATATTCGATAGTAATATGCCTTGGATGTTAAGTTCAAATGGCACTATATTTACAACTGAATTTGAAGGTGTCATCCCTGGTATTCTAAAACGTTGGTATTCAGAACGTAAAGACTTACAAGCACAACTTAAAAAAGCAAAAGATGCAGGCAACGCAATTGAAATTGAATATTGGGACAAGCGACAACTTGTTAAGAAAATTAATTTGAACAGTTTGTATGGTGCTATTCTTAATCCTGGTTGTAGATTTTTTGACAAACGTATTGGACAATCTACTACACTTTCTGGTAGAACTATTGTAAAGCATATGAGTGCAGAAGTAAACAAGGTAATTACAGGCACGTATGATCATACAGGTGAAAGTGTAATTTATGGAGATACTGACTCAGTATATTTTTCGGCTTATCCTACATTAAAAACTGAAATAGATAACGGTAACTTGCCTTGGTCAAAAGACAATGTGATTACCCTATATGACCAAGTTGCAGAAGAAGCAAATTCTACATTTGAAGATTTTATGTATGATGCATTTCATTGTCCTAAAAGCAGAGCAGATGTTATCGCGGCAGGTAGAGAAATTGTTGCAGAAAGCGGATTGTATATTACAAAGAAACGTTATGCGGCATTAGTTTATGATGTAGAAGGTTTTAGAAGTGATGTAGATGGCAAGCCAGGCAAAGTCAAAGCAATGGGCTTAGATTTGCGTAGATCTGATACTCCTGTGTTCATGCAAGAATTTTTAAGTGAAATACTAATGATGGTATTACAAGAAAAACCGCAGGAAGAAGTACTAGAAAGAATTACGCAATTTAGAAAAGAATTTTCTGCTAGGCCAGGATGGGAAAAAGGATCTCCAAAACGTGCAAACAAAATTGGGCATTATCAAAGACTTGAAGAAAAACAAGGTAAAGCCAACATGCCTGGACATGTAAGAGCAAGCATCAACTGGAATACACTAAAACGTATGAACGGAGACAAGTATTCGCAAGAAATTGTAGATGGTATGAAGGTTATTGTTTGTAAACTAAAACAAAATCCATTAGGTTATACAAGTGTTGCATATCCAACAGATGAATTACGTTTGCCTGAATGGTTCAAAGAACTTCCATTTGATGATTCAGCAATGGCTGAAACAATTATCGATAATAAACTTGATAACTTAATCGGTGTTTTGAATTATCCATTAGAAGATACAAAACAAAATACAACTTTTAATACACTATTTGATTTTGGAGTATAATATGAACAGTCCTATTAACAAACTGCAACAATTAATGATTATCACTGCTGAGGAATGCGGAGAATTGACACAAAGATGTTCAAAAATAATAAGAAAATACAATGAGAAAGAACAAATTGAAGACGATCAAAGAAACAAACTTTTAGATGAAGTAGGCGATGTATATTGCATGATTGATTTAATGTGTGAACATGGTATTTTAGATTGGAAACATGTTTATGCCCGAAGTGGTGCAAAGAAAGAAAAATTGAAAATATGGAGTGACTTAATTGACTAATTTATTTCAAAAAAAATTTTTTATAAGTCATGCAGGATTACCTCTGAATTGGAAAATAGAATGTGATGCTCTTACAAAAGATGATTGGAAGGGAATAGCTCGTATGATTATGGACTATGAAACAAGACCTTTCGGTTCAGTTGAAGGCATACCTAGAGGAGGATTACCTTTAGCAAGAGCATTGAAACCATATGCAACTGTAGGTCCACCTATGATTGTTGATGATGTATATACAACTGGTGCAAGTTTTAAAGAATATTGTTATGAACATTATAGAACAATGTCTTTTGATTATAACCCTAAGTGGGTCGTATTTGCTAGAAAACAACCTGAAGATAGATCAGGAGTTAAAGCACTTTTTACAATGCCGGAAAGCCTACAATGATACTAGATAGTGATGTTTTATTTCCTCATGTTATTTGGAAGGGTAATATAGGAAATTTAGATAATAAAAAAATAAAAAATTATTCGCTAGATAAAATCAAACAAAAAAGAACAAATCCACTTATGAAGGATGAAAGACCTTGGGATAGTACTGATATTTTCCTAGAAGAATGTGATGCTGTGCAAGAATTAGTAACTAACCTCGATAAATGTATGTCAAATATTTGTGAAGATGTAGGATTTTATAATGTTCAATTATATAACATATGGGTGAATAGGAATCCTCCGGGAGTTGACAATCCTGTTCATAACCACTTACATCATGGAGATAAACTAGGAGCTCTATTTAGTGGAGTGTGGTATTTAGAAGCAGATGAAAACTTAGACCAAGGCGATATTGTATTTGAAAGAAATGATAATAGTGAAATGCATATTCCTAAATTATTAGTTAAGGAAACAACATCTTATAATATACCAAGAACACAATATAAAAGTAAACTTAATGATTTATATATATTCAGCAGTTGGATACCACACAGAGTCACAAAAAATAATTCTGACAAAGATAGATTTAGTATAAGTTTTAATTACGGAGTGTAAAATGAAAGTAGGATTTACATGTAGCACATTTGATTTATTACATGCAGGACATGTAATTATGTTGCGTGAAGCAAAAGAACAATGCGATTATTTAATATGTGGTCTACAAATAGATCCAAGTGTTGATAGAGACGAGAAAAATGCACCTATACAAACTGTTGTTGAACGTTATACACAATTGAAAGGTGTTGAGTATGTAGATGAAATTATTCCTTATGCAACCGAATCTGATCTAGAAGATATATTATCTATGTATCCAATTAATATAAGAATACTTGGAGAAGAATATAGGGATAAAGATTTTACAGGAAAAGATATTTGCAGGAAAAGAGATATAGAAATACATTTTAACAAAAGAGATCATCGTTTTAGTTCAAGTGATCTTAGGAGGAGAGTTTGTGAATAGATATATTTTTGATGTTGACGGAACAATAACACCAAGTAGGGGACAAATTGATTCAGATTTTGCTGTATTTTTTTCAGACTTTTGTGTTAATAATTCTGTCTATCTTGTCACAGGTAGCGATAAAGAAAAAACAATTGAACAAATAGGAGAGGAAATATATAGTCTTGCACAAAGAGTATATAACTGTTCTGGCAGTGATGTATGGCAAGGAGAAAAACATATACGCACAGATGATTGGCATATCGGACCAATAACAAGAGCATTTTTAATAAGACAACTAGAAGAAAGCAAATTTCCCTTAAGAACAGGATTGCATATAGAAGAGCGTCCTGGCATGGTTAATTTTAGTGTAGTTGGCCGTAATGCAACAATGGGTGAACGTAAACTTTATGTAAATCATGATAATGCTACTAAAGAACGTGATATAATTGCTAAACAGTTTAACAATGAATTTCCAGAACTTATTGCAAGACCAGGAGGAGAAACCGGTATTGATATATCTCCTAAAGGCAAAGATAAAAGTCAAATTGTTATTGACTTTCATCCAGATGATGTATTACATTTTTATGGTGATAGGATGGATGTTATGGGTAACGATTATCCGTTAAAGAAAATAATTATAGATGCTGATTTAGGACATGCAATTGAAGTAACAGGCTGGCAAGACACTTGGGAGAAACTAAAATGCATATAATGCTTACTGGTCATAGAGGTTTTATAGGCAGTAGATTATTACAGAGATTAACAAAAAAATATTCTGTAGTTGGGTTCGATTTACAAGACGGATGGGATAGAGATCATTTTAACAATAGTCATGATTTATACGATTGTGAATTAAATGAGAATTTTGATTTGATAATACATCTTGCTGGAAAAAGCGGTGTACGGGAAAGTATAAATGACCCGGCAAGTTATTGGCGGAACAATGTAGAAGTATCAAAAAGATTATTTGCGAGATATCCTAACACACGTATACTATACGCAAGTTCAAGCAGTGCGTATGAACCAGACCTAAACCCATATGCCGCTTCGAAATATTGTGTAGAAGAAGCCGCAGAAAGATATGTTAATACATTAGGTATGAGATTTCACACTGTATATAACAGCTCGCCAAGACAAGGTATGTTTCTACAAAAACTTATAGATGGTAAATTAGAATATACAACAACCCATTATAGAGATTTTATACATTTAGAAGATTTATGCGATGCAATTGAACTTTGCATGAAAAGCAAGTATACAGGTACTATAGATATAGGCACAGGACATCCATTTAAAATTTCAGACTTTGCTCCAGATGTACCTGTTCGCCTAAATACACCATATGAAAGACAATGGACTTGTGCAAATATGGAAAAAATTAAGTCATTAGGATTTAAACCTAAATATAGTGTAGAAAACTACTTGACTTCTTTGAATAAAGATAATATAATAAAACTTGAAATAGGAGAAACCACATGAAAGACATTTTACAAGATATCGTAGCACATACACATTCGCTAGGATTTCTAAGTTTAGTTAAAATAAGCAACGAAGAAGGCACTGCTATAGACTCAATGGCGGAAGATAGAAGCGTTATTCTATCAGCACAGACACATTCGCCAGTATCTGAGTTTAAAGGTACTTTCGGAATGCCAAATTTAGATAAACTTGCACTACATTTAAAAAATCCTGAGTATCAAAAAGATGC
>MDTC01117309.1_pt1 | contig 14622 bp, 10 predicted proteins | sample 811181 | NCBI WGS metagenome assembly MDTC01 (sample SAMN05326644, study PRJNA326480) | marine metagenome | isolation source: seawater | place: Pacific Ocean: North | collected 2011 | reverse complement strand
TTTTGAAGAAGTTTTTCTAGTTTGTTGATATTTAACATATTAGCACCGTCGCTTTTGGCATTTTTAGGATCAAAATGAGTTTCAATAAAAATACCATCAACACCTGCAGCTACACCAGCTCTAGCAATAGTCTCTATCATTTCAGGTCTCCCACCAGTTATTCCTGAGTTTTGATTTGGTAGTTGTAAAGAGTGTGTCACATCAAGTATTACGGGAGCATATTTTTTCATCGTTTTTAAGCCTCTAAAATCAACAACTAAGTCATGATATCCAAACATACTTCCTCTCTCGGTAATCATGACTTTATTATTTCCAGAATCTTTTACTTTTTTTACAGCATGCTCCATGCTTTCAGGACTCATAAATTGCCCCTTTTTTATTGAAATGTGTTTTTTGGTTTTTGATGCCGCTACTAATAAATCTGTTTGTCTTGCTAAAAAGGCGGGTATTTGTATTATATCAACGTAGTTAGCTGCTATTTCTGCGTCTTTAATTTCATGGATATCAGTTAGTATTGGTACTTTATAAGCATCTGCTATATTTTTTAAAATTTTAAGTGCATTTATGTCTCCAATTCCAGTGAAGCTGTCTATTCGAGATCTATTAGCTTTTTTAAAACTACCTTTAAATATCAAAGGGATTTTGAGAGAGTCAGTGATTTTTATTAATTTTTCAGCAATCTTGTTTGCCATTTCTTCGCTCTCAATTGCACATGGTCCCGCAATTAGAAAAAAATTTCCAGAATTTAGATTTTGAATGTTATTAATTGTATTAATCATATAAAATAATTCTACAAATTTAATGTTTACAAATTAGCTATTCTTTTTTGAAAGTTCAAGAAATTTACCGTTTTCAATTCTTATTGTTTTTGAAGGAAAATTGGAAATAATCTCGTAATCATGAGTTGCAATTAAAACAGTTGTTCCTTCATTGTTTATGTTTTTTAAAAGTTCCATAACCTCTAAACTAGTCGCAGGGTCTAAATTACCCGTAGGTTCATCTGCTAAAATTATTTTAGGTTTATTTAAAATTGCTCTTGCGATTGCAATCCTTTGTTGTTCGCCGCCAGACAATTCGTTTGGATACTTATTTTTCTTTTCTTTAAGTTTAACAAGATCAAGAACTTCGTCTATTCTTTCTTGAATTTTTTTTTGATCGTTCCAGTCAATCGATTTTAGAACAAATTCTAAATTTTTATTGATAGTCCTGTCGGGCAAGAGTTTAAAATCCTGAAAAACTATTCCAAGTTCTCTTCTAAGAAACGGAATTTCTTTTGCTTTTATTTTAATTAAATCAAAACCAGCTATTTCAGCAAAACCATCAATAATTCCAATATCACTGTAAAGAATTTTTAAAAAACTACTTTTTCCGCTTCCTGTTTTTCCTATTATATAAATAAGCTCACCTTTATTAATTTTGATAGACACATTGGAAAATATAGTTTTTTCCAAATTTTTAAGATTAATATTTTTTAGATTGACAATAAAATTATCAGACATTTTATAAATATATAAATCTCAAAACATTAAACTTTCAATTTGAATTTTTTTTTTATAATATACAATTCATTAGTTACATATTTTATTAAATTTTAATATTATAATTACAAATTGTAATTAAAAAATGTGAAATTGATTTATTTTATAATTTTTTATTGATATTTGAAATAAATTTTTACTAATGTGTGGAATAGTTTGTGCTCTTAACTTAAGTCAGGATAAAGAAATTCTTAGACCTCAGGTTTTAGAAATGTCTAAAAAAATAAGACACAGAGGGCCCGATTGGAGCGGAATACATTGTGGAGACAATGTCTTATTAGCTCATGAGCGTCTGGCTATAGTTGATCCTCAATCAGGAAATCAACCTATTTTTTCCTTTGACAGAAACTTGATTTTAGCAGCTAACGGAGAGATTTATAATCATAGAATTTTAAAGGAAAACCTTAAAATTAAGTATGATTTTCAAACCAATTCTGATTGTGAAATTATTATAGCTCTTTACAAAGAAAAAGGAATTGATTTTTTGGATGATTTAAATGGAATTTTTGGATTTGTTTTGTACGATGAACATCTTGATCAGTTTTTGATAGCCAGAGATCATATCGGCATTATCCCTCTTTATATGGGTTGGGATAAATTTGGCACTTTTTATGTTGCTTCTGAGTTAAAGGCTTTGGAAGGAATTTGCAATAAAATTGAAATTTTCCCCCCAGGTCACTACATGTCTAATAAAGATCGTAAGCCTGTCAAATGGTACAAAAGAGATTGGATGAAATTCAGTTCTGTTTCCAAAAATGAAACTAATTTTGAAGTGTTACAAGATGCTTTAGAAAAAGCTGTGCACAGGCAATTAATGAGTGATGTCCCATATGGTGTTTTATTGTCAGGTGGTTTGGACTCATCAATAACTTCAGCATTAGCAAGAAAATATTCCCAAAATAGAATTGAGTCAGATGACAAAAAATCTGCCTGGTACCCTCAGTTACATTCTTTTGCTGTAGGACTTGTTGGGTCTCCAGATTTAAAAGCTGCAAAGCTTGTCGCAGATCATATCGGATCAGTTCACCATGAAGTGACTTTCACTATACAGGAGGGTTTAGATGCTATTAAAGACGTTATTTATCATTTAGAAACATATGATGTAACCACTGTTAGGGCTTCAACTCCAATGTATTTAATGGCCAGAGTTATTAAATCAATGGGTATAAAAATGGTTTTATCAGGAGAAGGAGCAGATGAAATTTTTGGAGGTTATCTATATTTTCACAAAGCACCAAATCCGGAAGAATTTCATAAAGAGACTGTTAGAAAGTTAGAAAAACTATATCAATACGATTGTTTAAGAGCTAATAAATCTTTAGCCGCTTGGGGCATTGAAGGCAGGGTCCCTTTTTTAGATAAAGAATTCATGGATGTAGCTATGCGAATTAACCCCAAAGATAAAATGATTACAAATGAAAGAATGGAAAAATGGGTTTTAAGAAAATCATTTGAAAGTTATTTGCCAAAATCAGTTGCATGGAGACAAAAAGAACAATTCAGTGATGGAGTTGGATATGATTGGATAGATAAATTAAAAGAGTTGGTGGAGATAAAGGTTACAGCTAAAATGTTTTATAATGCTAAATTTACTTTTCCTTTCCAAACACCAATGTCAAAGGAAGAATATTATTACAGATCTATATTTGAATCTCATTTTCCATCAAAAACCGCTGCCAAAACAGTTCCCTCAGTACCCTCGATAGCATGTAGTACTCCAATTGCTTTGGAGTGGGATAAATCTTTCAAAAACATGAGTGATCCATCAGGAAGATCAGTTTCAAACATTCATTTAGATTCTTATAAAAATGCTTAATATTTTTACACAAAAATTGTTGATAACTTAAACCTATTCTTATCTGTCAGAATGGTTAAAAAGACCACAATTTTCCTTATCTTAGATTAACCTTTTTTTTAACCAAAAAACTTATAATGAGCGAAAATATTAATAAGGATCAGTATTCAGCTGACAGCATTCAGGCATTGGAAGGTATGGAACATGTGAGAATGCGTCCTTCAATGTATATTGGTGATGTTGGTGTTAGAGGTTTACATCACTTAGTTTATGAGGTTGTTGACAACTCAATTGATGAAGCAATGGCTGGACATTGTAATGAAATCAATGTTTTTATAAATGAAGATAACTCTGTTACCGTCACGGATGACGGTAGAGGAATCCCTGTCGGTATACATAAAAAAGAAGGGGTTTCTGCTCTGGAGGTTGTAATGACAAAAATAGGTGCGGGTGGAAAGTTTGATAAAGATTCTTATAAAGTTTCTGGTGGATTGCATGGTGTTGGAGTTTCTGTGGTGAATGCATTATCTGATCATTTGATTGCTAAAGTTCACAGAGATGGGAAAACCTGGATTCAAGAATATGAAAAAGGTAAAACGTTATATCCAGTCAAAACAGATGGTAAGTCTGACAAGACAGGAACTGAAATAACTTTCAAGCCAGATAAATCCATCTTCAAAGAGGTTCTGGAATATAGCTATGAAACTTTATCAAATAGATTAAGAGAATTATCATTCTTAAACAAAGGAATAACTTTATCTATTACGGATAGAAGATCTGAAATTGATGGTGAATTTGTTTTTGAAGTTTTTAAATCTGACGAAGGGTTGAAGGAGTTTATTCGTTTCTTAGATGAAAATAGAGAACCATTGACTTCCGATGTTATTTCAATGGAGGGAGAAAAAAATAATATTCCTGTTGAGGTCGCTATGATTTATAACACCTCTTTTTCAGAAAATTTACATTCTTACGTAAACAATATTAATACTCATGAAGGTGGAACACATTTAGCAGGTTTTAGGAGAGGTTTAACTTCAACTTTAAAAAAATATGCAGATTCATCAGGAATGTTGGACAAGTTAAAGTTTGAAATTGCTGGAGATGATTTTAGGGAGGGCTTAACCGCTATAGTTTCTGTTAAGGTTGCTGAACCACAGTTCGAGGGACAAACTAAAACTAAATTAGGAAACAGAGAGGTTAATTCGGCAGTATCCCAGTCAGTTTCAGAAATGTTAGAAAACTATTTGGAAGAGAACCCTAATGATGCCAAAATAATCGTAGACAAAGTAATTCTCGCTGCTCAAGCTAGACATGCTGCAAGAAAAGCTAGAGAAATGGTTCAACGAAAAACTGTGATGAGTGGAGGTGGCCTGCCTGGAAAATTATCGGATTGTTCTGAGCAAGATCCAGAATTATGTGAGGTTTTTCTTGTTGAGGGTGATTCAGCTGGTGGAACTGCAAAACAAGGCAGAGATCGAAATTTTCAAGCAATTTTACCACTCAGGGGTAAAATATTAAATGTTGAAAAGGCAATGCAACATAAAGTGTTTGAAAATCAGGAAATAATTAACATTTATACTGCATTGGGAGTTAGTATTGGAACAGAAGAAGATAGTAAGGCATTGAATTTAGAAAAACTTAGATACCACAAAATAGTAATTATGTGTGATGCTGATGTTGACGGAAGTCACATAGCAACTCTAATTTTAACATTCTTTTTTAGGTACATGAAAGAATTAATTGTAAATGGAAATATATATATTGCTACTCCTCCACTTTACTTGGTAAAAAAGGGTTCAAAAAAACAATATGCTTGGGATGATAGTGAGCGTGATTTACTTATTGAAGATTTTGGTCAAGGAACATCAGTTCAGAGATATAAAGGTCTTGGTGAAATGAATGCGATACAACTTTGGGAAACGACTATGAATCCAGAATTTAGAACATTCAGAAAAGTCACCATAGATAATGCAGTTGAGGCTGATCGAGTTTTCACTATGCTCATGGGAGATGAAGTTCCACCAAGAAGAGAATTTATTGAAAAAAATGCTACCTATGCAAATATTGATGTTTAACAGAATTAATTAAAAAATGAAGGTAACCATAGTAGGAGCTGGAAATGTTGGATCTACGTGTGCTAATGTAATTGCATCTAATTCAATAGCTAGTGAAGTTATTTTATTGGATATAAAAGAAGGTTTTGCTGAGGGAAAAGCTCTTGATATAATGCAAACTGCTACTACACTTGGTTTTAATACAAAGGTGATTGGTACTACTGCTGATTATAAGCTCACTTCCGACAGTGATGTTGTTGTTGTAACATCTGGAATCCCAAGAAAGCCCGGAATGACTAGGGAAGAATTGATTGGAATAAACGCAGGAATTGTTAAGGAAGTCTCTGAAAATATTTTAAATCATTCAAGCGATGCTATAATTGTTGTCGTTTCAAATCCTATGGATACTATGACCTATCTGACGTTAAAATCAACAGGTCTCAAGAAGAACAAAGTAATTGGAATGGGAGGAGCTTTGGATAGTAGTAGGTTCAAAACGTATTTGTCAATGGCTATAGGCAAACCAGCAAATGATATTCATGGAATGGTAATTGGAGGTCATGGAGATACAACAATGATACCATTAACAAGACTTGCTACATATAATGGGATACCTATTTCAACAATTATATCCTCTGAGAAATTAGAAAAAGTTTCCAAAGACACCATGATTGGTGGTGCAACTTTAACAAAACTATTGGGTACATCTGCCTGGTATGCACCTGGTGCATCTGTTGCTTTTTTGGTTAATTCAATCTTAAATGATCAAAAAAGAATAATTCCCTGTTCGGTTTTTTTGGATGGAGAATACAACCAAGATGATTTATGTCTTGGAGTACCATGCATAATAGGAAGAAATGGATGTGAGGAGATTATAAAACTTAATTTAAATGATGAGGAAATAATTAAGTTTGGAGAAAGTGCCGAAGCCGTAAGAAGAATGAATTTAGCTTTATAGATAATTTTTCGAAAATTAATAATTGTTAAATCTCAAGGGAAATCATATATTTGCTGCTCTTTAAAATAAACAAACAGTATGCATGATAATGGTTTAATTAAGTTTTTTGCTTTGTGTTTTGGTTTAGTTAGCCTGTATCAGATTTCTTTTACTTTTATAACCTCATCTGTTGAAGAAGATGCATTATATTATTCTGTTAGCGAAGTACCTGAGACTGATAAAAACTACTCTGATAAACGTCAGGAAATTTATACAAGTTATTTGGATTCAATTGCTGATGAAACAATATTTGGCTTTACAACTTATAAAAGCGCTAAATCTAAAGAACTAAATAAAGGGTTAGATTTAAAAGGAGGTATTAACGTAATTCTTCAAATCTCTGTTAAAGATATATTGTTGGGTTTATCTGAAAATTCAAGAGATATTGTTTTCAATAATGCTCTAAGTAGGGCAGACGAGCTTCAAAAAGAATCCAATCAAACATATTTGGAGTCGTTTTTTACTGCTTTTGATGAGATTAAGGGTGATATTAATCTAGCTTCACCAGATATTTTTGGAAATAGAACGCTGAGTGATGATATTAACTTTGAAATGAATGATCAGGAAGTAAAACCAATTTTAAAACAAAAGATAGATGAATCAATTGTATCTGCATTTGAGGTTTTAAGAAAACGAATAGATAAGTTTGGCGTTACACAACCTAATATTCAGAGGCTTGGAAACTCTGGAAGAATATTGGTTGAATTACCTGGTGCTAAGGATGTAGCTAGAGTTCAAAACTTATTGCAAAGTACTGCCCAGCTCGAGTTTTGGTTCACTGAAAAAAACGATTCATTTCTAAATTTTTTATCCGATGCTAATGAACTTTTAAAAAGTAAATTAAATAATAATCAGGAGCAACCAAAAAAGGTTGAATCAAAAATTGATGATTTGTTAGCTGATGTTGAAGCGAACGATTCAATTACTTCTTCAGCCAATAACCCATTATTCGATTTAATTGTTGGAACTGGCTACCAGGGCGGTCCAGTAATTGCTCAATTTTTTGAGAAAGATCAAGTAAAAGTTGAGGCATATTTATCCGATCCTGAGATAAGACAGTTGCTTCCCAATGACAAAAGATATACTAAGTTTTTGTTTGGTAAAGCTGATTCTTCTACAAAAATCGTTGATCTTTATGTTATCAAAGCCAATCGTAATAATATGCCGCCACTCGGAGGCAGTGTCGTTGTTGATGCTAGTCAAAGTTATGATCAAATAGGTTCTCCTGCTGTTTCGATGCAAATGAATGGAAAAGGCGCACGAGAATGGGAAGAAATGACTGGCGTTGCATACCAAGAAAAAGGTAATATTGCAATTGTTCTTGACGATATTGTTTACTCTGCCCCTGGAGTATCCAAAGGCCCAATCTCTGGTGGAAGGTCTGAGATTTCTGGACAATTTTCATTGAATGAAGCAATTGATTTGGCAAATGTTTTAAGAGCTGGTAAATTACCAGCATCGGCAGAAATCATTCAATCTGAAATAGTTGGTCCATCTTTGGGTCAAGAATCTATTGAAAGAGGAGTTAACTCATTTGCAATTGCATTATTAGTAGTTCTAATTTGGATGACATTCTACTATGGTTTGGCTGGACTTTATGCTGATGTAGCCCTTGTTCTGAATATTGTTTTGATCTTTGGGATTTTAGCTGGAATGGGAGCAGTTTTAACCCTTCCAGGAATAGCTGGTATAGTCCTGACAATCGGAATGTCAGTTGATGCAAATGTTCTGATTTTTGAAAGAATTAGAGAAGAATTTAATAAAGGAAAAGGACAAAAGCAAGCAGTCAGCGATGGCTTTAGTAGTGCTTTGTCTTCGATTTTGGATGCTAATATAACAACCGGACTTACCGCCCTAATACTATTTATTTTTGGATCTGGTCCTATAAAAGGATTTGCAACAACCCTTCTTATTGGAATCGCTACGTCATTATTCACAGCTATTTTTATTACAAGAATGTTAGTAGAGGCTAGGTTAAAAAAATCCAAAACATTAGATTTCTCTACCAAACCAACTAAAGACCTATTTAAAAATTTAGGTATTTTTTTCTTACAAAAAAGAAAAATCGCATACATGTTTTCATTTTCATTGTTAACACTTGGCATCTTTTCACTTTTTAATAATGGATTAAACCAAGGTGTTGATTTTGTTGGTGGAAGATCTTATACAGTAAGATTTGATAACAATGTGAATCAGAGTCAAATCCAATCAAATTTAAGTTCAGTATTAGGTAGTGCTGAGGCAAAAACATTTGGTTCAGATAATCAATTAAAAATTACAACAAATTACAAAGTAGATGTTGAAGGGACTGAGGTAGATAATGAAATTCAAGAAATTTTATATAAATCCCTTAAAGAAAACCTGCCTTCAAATCTTTCTTATGATGACTTTGTCAATGGTTCTGATGAAAAGCAAGTTGGAATAATGTCATCAATCAAGGTAGGTCCAACGATAGCTGATGACATTAAAAAGAATTCATTATTGGCAATTATAGGCTCATTGATTGTTGTCTTTCTCTATATATTGATAAGATTTAGAAACTGGCAATATTCCCTTGGCGCAGTAACTGCAGTTTTTCATGATGTTTTAGTTGTTTTGGGTGTTTTTTCTTTAACGTACTCTTTTATGCCATTCAATATGGAAATTAATCAAGCATTTATTGCAGCAATATTGACAGTAATAGGTTATTCTTTAAATGATACTGTTGTAGTTTTCGATAGAATTAGAGAGTTTAGAAATATCAATAAATCATGGAAATTTGAAAAAACAGTAAATGTTGCATTAAATTCAACACTTAGCCGAACTCTCAATACATCTTTTACAACATTAGTTGTACTAATATCAATTTTTATTTTTGGTGGGGAGTCAATTCAAGGTTTTATGTTTGCATTGATAATTGGAGTTATGATTGGGACTTACTCTTCAGTATTCATAGCAACACCTGTAATGTTTGATACTTTGAGTAAAGATTTTACAAAGTAGAGTTAATCTTTCTTTTTGAATTCAAAATTAATAGTGCTCCTAATAAGATAAAAGGTATACTAAGCCACTGACCTGTAGACAATATTCCTAAATAGTCTTCAATACCACCACCTTGGCTTTCTTTGACAAACTCTACTAAAACCCTGATCGAGAAAAGACAAATCAAAAAGAATCCAAAAATAAAACCTTTTTTCTTGCCTAAATCTGTTTTCCAATATAGATATCTTAAAATAATGAACAAAATTAAGTAACCAAATGCCTCATAAAGCTGAGCAGGATGTCTTGGATATATTTCTCCCCGATTTGAGAAAATTATTCCAAAATTGTTTCCAGTATAATTTCCAACAATTTCAGAGTTAAAAAAGTTTCCAATTCGAACAAACATTCCACCAACAGATATTGGAATTACGATTCTATCAAAAATCCATAAAACAGAATCAAACTTAAATTTATATTTATATAAAAACATAGCACTTATAATTCCAATTGTTGCACCATGACTTGCTAAACCCCTAAACCCAACAAATTTATATCCACTAATATTTCCAAACAGCAATGATGCATTGGGGTCTTTTTTTATAGGAAGAAATATTTCAATTAAATTATTTTGAAAGTAATCCCAATTATAAAAAAAAACTTCTCCGAGACGAGCACCAATTAAAGTACCAAAAACAACATAAATAAAAAGTGGTTCAACCAAGTCGACAGACTTATTTTCATTTTGATAAATTCTTTTAATTATATAATAACCAAGAGTAAACGCAACAATGAACATCAAACTGTACCAATGAATTGCAAGTGGACCAAGTTTTAAAAAAACTTCATTTGGAGCCCAGTCTATTTTATAAAAAATCATTTTATATATTAAATTTTAAAATACTAAGGAACGGGATCATAACCACTATCTTTTCCTATTGGATGGCATTTTATAATCCTTTTTAAAGATAGCTTTAAACCTTTGAAAAGTCCGTGTTTCATTAAACTTAATTTTGTGTATTCAGAACATGATGGGCTAAATTTACATGTTGCTGGAAAAAACGGAGAAACAAATATTTGATAAATTTTAATTATTACTACAAATGGATAAATAAAGATTTTCATTAATCAATTAATTTATATGAGGAATCATCCTTGTTGTCATTTAATTTAACTCCTACTTTAAATAATTGATTTCTTATTTGATCTGAGAGATCGAAATCTCGGTTTGCTCTAGCTTGATTTCTAACTTCTATTAAAATTTTAATTAAGTCTTCATTATTCGATTTTTTTTCTATAATATCAAACTCTTTTGCAAAACCCAGAATATCAAAAAGGAAGACTTTAAATGTTTTTTCAATTGAAATTTTATCATCCTTGTTTAAATTTTTAGATCCAATATTAACACTATTTATGAATTTTGAACAATCGAATAATGTAGAAATAAGAACAGGAGTATTAAAGTCATCATTCATTGTTTGGTAACATCTTTCAATCCATTTTTTTGTTTCGAAGTCAGATTTATCATCATTTGAAGGTAAACTTTTAACAAGTTTGTATGATTTAATTAACTTTTTGAAACCCTTTTCAGCAGAATTGAGTGCATCGTTGCTTAAGTCTAAAACATTCCTGTAATGAGCTTGGTACATAAAAAATTTCAAAGTCATTGGAGAAAAACTTTTAGAAAAGGTTTTACTTGATCCATCAAAAATTTCATTTGGGAAAACAGAATTTCCTAATGATTTGGACATCTTTTTCCCATTAAGAGTAAGCATATTAGTATGAATCCAATAATTTGCAGGGTTTTCTCCGTAAACGGATTTTGATTGTGCAATTTCACAATCGTGATGAGGAAATTTTAAATCAATACCACCACCATGTATATCAAATTTTTCTCCTAAATACTTGTGTCCCATTGCAGAGCATTCAATGTGCCAACCAGGGAAACCTATCCCCCAAGGTGATTGCCATTTCATTATGTGTGATTTACTTGCTTTTTTCCAAAGTGCAAAATCTTGTGGATTCTTTTTTTCATCAGATCCCTTGAGCGAGCGAGATTCATTAACTATATCTTCAAAATTTCTATTACTCAGTTGACCATATTTATAATTTTTTGAAAAATTAATTAAATCAAAATATACAGAACCATTTTTTACATATGCATATCCATTTTTAATTATTTTATCAATCATTTCAATTTGTTCAATTATATGTCCTGTAGCTGTTGGTTCAATATTGGGCTTCAATAAGTTAAAAGAATCTAATATAGAGTGAAATTCATTTGTGTACTTTTGAACAACCTCCATGGGTTCAATTTTTTCGATTTTTGCTCTTTTTGATATTTTATCTTCACCTGAACCGTCCTCATTTTCCAAATGACCAACATCTGTTATGTTCCTGACATATCTAACTTTGTAACCCAAGTGGATTAAATATCTATAAATTACATCAAATGAAATGAAAGTTCTACAATTCCCTAAATGGACAGTATTATAAACAGTAGGGCCACAAACATACATGCCAACATTGTTTGGATCTAATGAAATGAATGATTCTTTTTTTCTAGATATGGAATTGAATACTTTAAGATCTTTCGCAGGTAAAGACATTGAATATGTACTTAACTTTATTTACGAATATAATCTAAAAATTCTCTTTTAATTAATTTGTCTTTGAATTTCCCGCCAAAGTCTCCCGTAACTGTACTACAATCAATATGTCTGATTCCTCTTGAATTGACACACATGTGTTTTGCATCAATAATACAAGCTACATCTTCAGTTTTAAGTATTTTTTGTAAAGCTTTCACTATTTGAATATTTAATCTTTCTTGAACTTGCGGTCTTCTTGAGTAGTAGTCAACAATTCTATTCATTTTTGACAAACCAACTACTTCATCTTTTGCAAAGTATGCAACATGTGCTTTTCCATATATGGGAAGTAGGTGATGTTCACATGTTGAAAAAACGGTAATATTTTTTTCAACTAACATTTCCCCATATTTATACTTATTTTCAAATGTTGAACTTGTGGGTAAATTTTTTGGGTTTAATCCTCCAAAAAGTTCTTTAACGTATGCTTTAGCGACCCTTTTTGGTGTTCCCTTGAGGCTGTCGTCCGTCATATCCATCCCTAAAGTATGGAGGATTTCTTGAACATTTTTTTCAATTATTGAAATCTTTTCATTATCCGAAATTTCAAATGCATTGTCCCTTAGTGGTGTCTCAATCGAATAATTTTTGTGGTCTTGATCAATTAGTTCAAGATCTTCAAGAAACTTGTTATATTTCATATTTTTTAAATCTGTTGCGAAGATAATTAAACAATAATTAATTATTAAATAGTTTTTTTATAATTTTTAAAATTTAAATATTATTGACAAGTTTGTCAAATAATTATTTGCATTTATGTAAGATAGATCGGTTAATCCTGAATCAAAAAGCTGATGTGTCCTTTTGTTTTCAAATTTTTTGTAGGAAAAATTTAATAAAGTTCCACCAAAATCATAACCTAATCCAATCGACATCGATTGGGATGAATTATAAAATTCAGTGGACTTGTATGGATTATTCATTTTAGAGTAGCCAGTTCTAAGACTAAGTTGATTTAACCTTAATTCTCCTCCAACTCTAAAATTCACTGTATTATTTAGTTGATTTTTTAATTCATTGTTTCTTAAAGTAAAGTCTCTTTTTGGTTTAAGTTTAATTTTGGAATAGTCTACACTAATAACATCTAGACTTATTAATCCAAATTTTCCAAAAATTAATGCAGCACTAGTTGTGATTTTTGATGGTGTTTTTAGGGTGTAACTTGGATAACTATTTAAAATCCTTGGATCTATTTTATCAATAAAATTAACTCCATTTGCATCCGTTGATTTGGTTTCTAAAGATTGAAATGTTTCGTCCCAAAGATTATACCATGTTGGTGAATCATAAGTAAGTCCAAGTCTTAAGCTATTTAATTTTGCTATACCTCCTAGCTGAAAGGAAAAACCTTCACCACTTGTGATGATACTATTTTCAAATGTTATTTCAGAGATTGGAGAATCAGTAGAAAAATTACTTTCTCGATGTATTGAATAAGTCTCAGAACGAATTTCATGTGTGTTGATACTCAGTCCAAAAAAGTAATTCTCTTTAAATTGCATTGAAATATTAATATTATATTTTGAATTCACGCCATCCCTTTCTAGCATGTGTATTTGATCAACACCTGTCTCGTATTTTGCTCCTGAGGAGAATGTGTTTGTATTTTGATTATAATCGATTAAGTAAGCCTGGTAAGCTAAAAAAGCTTGTTGAGCTGAATACCCATAAACTTCCCCAAGAAATTTATAGACACCTGGAACGCTTTCATTGTTTCCAACACTTAAATCGTCTGAATTGAAACCTATTGAATTGTTTAGAAAAAATTTATCAACTGAGTTATTGGTGTTTCTTCCTCTTATATCTACAAAATCGTTGAACGAATTATTCGTTTGGGCATTAATTGCAAATGAAATCTTGTTAATATTTCCACTACCTAAATTTTTCCACAACCAAACACCACCTCCTTGATTAAAGCTGAATTTAGAATTATTGGTTTTTTTTCTGTTACCAAAAAAAAGTGAATTGTTATAGACTTTATGTGTTCCAATTGTAAAGCCGTATTCGTTATCATTGAATACTGAACTACTAGCAGGATTAATGTTAATTGCCGATAGATCTCCACCAAGTGCGCCAAATGCACCTCCCATTGATTCAAACCTCGCTGTTCCGTTGGGTCTGTCAACAGAGTAACCTAAGATTTCTTGTACAGACTGTGCGTTTAAAGAAAAATTAGAAACCAAAAGCAATAATAAAAATAAAACTTTTCTTGGCATCTTTTAACTTATCTAGGACTTCTAGATCTACTGGAACTACTACTGGAACTGGACGAGCTACCTGAGCTTGATCTAGTACTAGTTCTTCCAATTGACGTGGTTCGTGGTGAGTAGGTAGATCTTTTAATTGTTGAGTTATTTGATCTAACGGGAGCAGTGTATGATCTGTTCATTGGATTGCCAAAGTTGCTGGATCTATTGTAATTATTTCTTTCCAAGGATTCTCTGGAACTATTTCCATATTTACTTAATTGAAAATTTGTTGAACTTCTTCCATTGTTCGATTGTACGCTGTTGGCGTTTTTATTATTTCTTATGTCTCTAGATCCTTGACCGAATTCAATTTCTTTTTCACCAATGTTATTGTAGTCTCTCGTTTGGTAACTAGACCTTACACCATAACCGTTTACAGA
>MDTC01035421.1_pt1 | contig 14625 bp, 14 predicted proteins | sample 811181 | NCBI WGS metagenome assembly MDTC01 (sample SAMN05326644, study PRJNA326480) | marine metagenome | isolation source: seawater | place: Pacific Ocean: North | collected 2011 | reverse complement strand
TCAATTTACTCCTTCCGAGTACTCATACGACGCAAAGCGTTTACATGTTAGTTAAAGGGGTAACTTTTTTTTCGTCTAATACAATAGCTTTGAATATTTTTTTTGATTTTATGTTTTCAACTGTGATCATATCGCCCTTTTGGCCTGCCGCAAGTGCAATTCCATAGGTGGTAATAGAGAGCTTATTGTTACCAAGAACAACCAATACAGTATCATTTTTATTTACATTTAAACGAAATTTTACATGTCTTGCCTTTAAGACAGTGCCTTTTGCTAAATTACTTGTGACCTTTCTTCCTATCAAGTCACTTATGTTTCTAAAGCCTTCAAAAATACGCTGTTCTGGTAGTGATACTAACCTTAGGTCCTCTTTGCTAATAACTTGGCCTCTAGACATATTTCGTACAATACTTACCACTGGTATTGTAGCTGAAGTTTTTTGAATACTGTTAAAATCTTTATTAACTGCCAATGCGGTAGTGCGAAGTATTGTTTGCCAATTTTCGCTTTCACATTTGGCTGCCACAGTGCGCCAATCATTCACAATGCGCGGTATAAATTGTAACTTTTCTGTGCAACTGAAAAAAGCACGTTTGTCTGAGGTGAGGATTTCAGCTTCTATACCCATTTCGTTGAAGTATTCTGACGCTTGATCTTTAATATCTTTACCGTAAAGAATACTGCTTGCGTTCGATGAGCCACTCCACAAAACATTTAATAATACAAATGATAAACATGAGTTTATAAGCTTGCGAAAATTCATAAAGCCTCAACAATTCTGACAAAGTGACCTTTACCATTTAAATCAATTTTTCCTACCTCTGATATTAATTTAAGTTGGGTTTGCCGATCACCAAGCTTGTCTATTTTAAAATAAAATTTTTGGGTTTCAGCTGTTTCCAAGATAAAAATATCCTTATCTTTCAATCCATCTATTTTACCATAATCGATAAAATATGAGTTATTATTCTTCTTCAATCTAGCGATAACAGATATGCACTTAAGTTGATCAAGTCTTTGCCGTAATTCTTCAATCAGTAGAGTAACGATTTGTTTTTTTTCATTTTGCCAAACCTTCTTGTTACTTTGTACAGGAAGTCCCACACCAAATTTTCTCATGACAGTAAACTCGAAGTTTTGACTACTACTTGCAATGGATTGACCATTTCTAGTGACTACTGAACTTAATGCTAAATTAAGCTTTTTATCTTTGACAAAAAAGCTTTCACTTTGCGTTTTATTGACGTTAAGTTTTAAATTAATACGATACAGATTGTCGGATCTATCGTTCGCATTATTATTTTCAAAAAGACTGTATAGATCGTTTTCTGTCGAAGGAGATGTTTTATTGGAGATGAATGTCAACCTAGGTGTAAAATCTGCCTTAACAATTTCATTTTTCAACCAATCAGTGTTTAAATCCATCCATGCGGGGAATTGCTGCAAGTCAATTGCTAAAGCCAGACTGAGATCGACTGCGGGCAATTTGGTTTTTCTACAAATATCAAAATTTGTATGATCGCCCTCTTCGAAGTTTCCGTCCTTTACTACTGCTTCGATTTTTACATAGTATTTATTGTTTTTTGTACTCTCTTTTAAAATTTTATAGCTTAAAATACCAAGTTGGGAAGTGGATCTTACTTGGTCTAATAGCATTTGCCCATTTTCGATAATAGTGAAACTGGTTAGTGCTTGCTCTCTCTCCAAAGCAATATTCTGCAAAGCATTCTCAATTGCCCGTTTTTTGTACTCTGCTTTATTAATATTAGATGTAATTGTAGCAACGCCTTCAGAAACAACTGTGGAGGCTGCATTCAGACTGCTAGTGAAGATAAGAAGTGAGGTTGCTATCACTGCAAAGATTAAGTTCAAATATTTCATGGCGCTAACTCTAGGAATTATTACAGCAACCCTCTACGATATGATTTTAAAAGACGATCTATGTGTGTTTGACTAACAGACAGTTCAACTTGGTATGTGTCGCTTCCCGTAGGCTCGATTTTTACAGTTCTAGCACCCATAACTGTCCCTCTAAGTGCAGCACCCAACTTGTCAGATGTTAATACAGCCTCACCAACGGTCGTTTCACCCTGAATATAAATACCATGTATTTGCTCAGTTAGGCTTCTATATGCGTCTAATTTTGCAGCTCGCATAGCCATCAATCTTCTTTGGTTTAGGCTTTTTGAAGGTTGGATAGCAATTGAAGAAAAACCAACAGCGCTGATAGTTGGCACGTAATACTTGGATGTTTCAGCGTCTCGGCGCTCATTTAGTAAACTTGTTGAGCTAGTTATTCCTGCACCAGGTGTTATTTGATCAATCCTTTCTGAATTTAATGAAAGAGCCCTCTGCGTTAAAGGGTTAGTTATTGAGCAGGCTGTTAATGATAAAACACCAAGCGATAATAATATATTCGAGATCCATCTGTTTAATGAGAACATTTGTTTATCCTTAAGCTAACTTGATCGAAATAAGCAACTTATGTGCCATTTCGAAGAGTAAAAAGAAAAATTAAATTACCCGTAATATGTTCTGCAAAACTCTACCTTGATAAACGATTGAATTTTCATCCAAAAGAAAGGTTGGCATACTTCATGCAATCATTAAGCAACTGATCTCATAGATTTAAGATCATCTAAATTAAACAAATGAAAACAGTGTGTTACATATTCAAAATATTGACACTTTGGTAGGTTAAAGAGATATGCAAGAAGCGCAATCGATGACGTTAAAGGGCTTTGGGCCAAATTTTATTAACTCGCTATTACCGTTTGGGATAATAGCGCTCGTAGCAATGTTGGTCTTACCACTTCCAATTGCTTTGCTCGACACTTTTTTTGTATTAAACATCACGTTATCTCTTTTAATATTAATGGTTGCGATGCATACGCATCGTCCATTAGACTTTTCCTCTTTCCCTAATCTTTTACTTATCGCTACTGTTCTAAGATTGGGTTTAAATGTTGCCTCTACACGAATTGTCTTGAAAGAAGGTCATACTGGTCCCGATGCTGCCGGGAAGGTTATCGAGGCCTTTGGTGAATTTATCGTTTCAGGCAACTACGCTGTTGGTATTTTTGTTTTCTCTATTTTGGTAATTATAAATCTTGTAGTTATTACAAAGGGTGCTGGGCGTGTTTCTGAGGTTTCTGCTCGTTTCACTCTTGATGCTCTTCCTGGGAAACAAATGGCAATCGACGCTGATTTAAATGCTGGTATTCTCACTCCAGACGAGGCAAAGATCCGTCGAGAAGAAGTTACCAAAGAGGCCGATTTTTATGGGTCTATGGACGGTGCATCTAAATTTGTAAAAGGGGACGCTATTGCTGGTATTCTAATTTTGTTAGTCAATATCATTGGTGGTTTAATCATCGGATTGGTCCAACATGACTTACAGATCGGTCAAGCAGCCGAAGCATATATTCTTCTGTCTATCGGTGATGGTCTAGTTGCTCAAATCCCGTCACTGCTATTATCAATAGCGACAGCGATCATTGTTACAAGAGTTTCCTCAGCTCAAAATATGTCCGAACACATAACAAAACAGGTGAACTTATCTGCAGCTTGGCTCCCAACATCTTTTGTTATTTTGGCTCTCGGTTTAGTTCCAGGAATGCCCAACCAATTATTTATTATGTTTGCTGGAGCGGCAGCCTTACTAGGTTATCTGTCTCGAAGAAAAGAGCAGTCAATTGAAAACCAAAGTGATGAGGATGAAAAATCTGATGGTGAGAAAGAAACGTCTGACTTTGATGTGAATGCAGTAAAAGATTTTTCAAAAATTTCTCTAAACATTGGTTATGGTCTTGTAAGCCTTGTTTCAAAAGATAATGAAGATAGCCTTGTTCCAAGCGTAACAAAATTGAGAAAGGAAATTTCTAAACGATTAGGTTTCGTAATACCAGGAATACGGATCCGCGATGATGTAGATCTTGAGCCATCTCAATACCAAATCAAGATCGGAGAAAAAATAGTTGCTGATGACCTCATTTTTTATGATAAAATATTAGCTATACCTGGCGATGATGTGCAGGTTGAGCTTGTCGGTACAAAAGTAACAGAGCCTTCATTTGGGGTGGAAGCTTACTGGATTGAGCCAGAATTAGCGAATGATGCGAAATCAAAAGGCTATGTAACAATTGACCCAACTTCGGTATTAATTACGCATGTGGGACAGGTTTTAAATAATTTTTCCGCTGAATTGTTAGGTCAAGATGAAGTTCAGGATTTACTTGATAATTTAGAAACTTCTCATCCAAATTTAGTTCAATCCGTTGTTCCAAAATTGGTTCCTTTGCACCAATTAACAAGTGTGTTGCAAAATCTCTTAACAGAGGCGGTGCCAATTTCTGATCTTCAGGTGATACTCACAGAACTCGGAAGTTTGAACGTTCAAAAAATGTCAAATGATGACATTTCTGAAGCAATTAGGCCAAAATTGATTCCTCTTTTAATCCAAAAGTTAACAAAATTTAAAGATACGTTACCGTTGATCACTTTAGCTCCAGATTTAGAGCAAATGATTTTAACGGCTGTTAGGCAGAATCCTGAGGAAAAAATGTTACTCCTTGACGGAACTCTGGCAAAAAAGATTTTACAAAACCTTAACGAAGCAACTGAAAAGCTAAGTCGTCAAAATAAAGCAATATTTCTAATTGTTGCACCCCAAATTCGTCGACATATAGCTCAATTTGTGAGGGCTCAGCTCTCAGCAGTTAATGTTCTAAGCTTTACTGAACTGCCTGAAAACCGTAGTGTAGAGATAGCATATACGGTTGGTGGATCTGAAGCTTCAGAAGAAGCTGAATAAATTAGTCGGTCTGTAATGGAGGCAAAATAAATGGCGGAGATTACGGTAAGGGCAATAGATAGTGCTCTAGCGATGGAAGAAATACAAAAGCGTTTAGGTGACGAAGCGCTTATTATTTCTACGCAAAGAATTGACGGGCAGATAGAAATTACGGCTACTGATGAAGAAATAGTGAAGGTAAAAAAAGAAACTAAACCATTAATTTTAGAAGATATTTATAGAAAAGATAAGTTTTCGTCTGTTTTAAACAGAAAGGTTGAGGAAGCAGATTTAAAGTTTGAGCCAAAGTCTTCTGATGATTTGTATTCGGTTGTAACCGGAAAAATAGAAAAAATTTCTGATGAATTAGCTAGCCTTAGGCTGATAGTTGACAATTATAATCATGATGAGAATCTTGAATTTGGAACATTAGATAAGCTTAAATTGATAGGCTTTAAAACTTCAACATTGAATATTTTAGAGGATTTATCAAACGAAACTGATTTAGAATTGGCAGTACAAAAAATAGCAAAAACTTTTATCAACGGTAAATGCAAGTATTTTGACGAGACTGATATTTTTATAATTACTGGACAGCAAAGCTCTGGGAAAAGTATGTTTGCAAGTAAATTTGCCTCACTCCAAAAAGAAAATAATGCCGGACGTGAGTTCCTCTTATTTTCCGACGAAAATAAAAGAAAGTTGCTAACAGCCGTTAAAGGTCTGAATTTTTCCGATGCGCGCGATGATGCTGAAAAGCGCCAGTCACTAATAGTTGATCTGTCAAATACAGAATATGATTTGAACATCTTTCTGATTGATTTGAAAAAAGCAAATCCACTGGCTAAAGTCAGTATTATTGAAACAATTCCAGTCGGCAATAGTTATGAACGGCTGATGAAAGATTATAAATTTAAATCATCAGAAAAGCATTACTACGCTTTCACTAAGTTAGATCGCTATGATCTATCAGTTGCAGAGATTGCAGCCATGATAGAAGTTGGGAACAAATGTATGTTTTTTTCCGGAATGGATAAAGTAGAAGATGGAGCATACTACTCTAAAGTTGACCAAATTAAATCCTATTTATTAAAAAAAATTAAAGAAGAGATTTTGTAAATTATGGTAAGTACTATCGCGATTGCTAGTGGTAAAGGTGGTGTTGGAAAGACGTCTCTTGCAGTTAATTGTGCTGTAAAGCTTAGTATAGATAAAAAGCGAGTAGCATTATTAGATGCTGATTTCGGTTTGGCTAATGCGCACATAATGTTAGATCAGAAAGTCTCAGCTAGTATACACGACTTTCTTGATGGTACCTGTAAAATTGATCAGGTTGTACATGAAGCAACTTCAGGTTTGAAATTACTTCCAGGGGGTTCGGGTGTCCTAGAGGTTATGAACATTGATAGCAAGAAGCGCTGGGAGGTTATCAAATCGCTAGATTACCTTGAAAATGAAATTGATTATTTATTTGTTGATACACCCGCTGGAGCGTCAGACTCTAGTATAGAATTTGCAGCAGCCTGCGACAAAATTATAATAGTTTTGGTTGGAGAACCCACAAGTTTTATGGATGCCTATGCATTCATCAAGGCTTTAAATTTAGAGAAAAATGTTGAAAAAGTATCAATAGTCGTAAATATGGCTCGAAGCGCAAAAGATGCTGAGGGTAGCTTCAGCAGTTTCCAAAAGATTGTTTGTCAGTTTCTAAATATTGAATTATCATTTTTAGGGTGGTTACCAACCAGTAAAGTGATAAGCAACTCGATATTAGCAAGAAAGCCATTTGTGCTAAATTCTAAAACGGACGTTCATTTAAATTTACGCCTTTCAGATATAGTTAAAAATATTGAACAAACACCGTCTTGTGAAACAAACAGCATCAGGTTCTTTGATAAGTAAAGTAAGTGATATTATAATGCATGGCTATACACAAAAATCTGATGATAAAAACGATCTAATTAATAAAAATATGAATATCGTTAAAAAAATCGCTTATTATTATTTGGGTCGTGTGCACCAAGTGGTGGAAGTAGATGATTTGTTACAAATCGGAATGGTTGGTCTAATAGAGGCCGCGCATAATTATCAGCCTCATGACGGTGTTATATTTGAAAATTATGCTCGTTTGCGTATTAAAGGCTCAATAATTGATTTTCTTCGAAAGTCGTCAAATTTATGCAGAGGTACTATTAAACGTAAGCAGGATTTTGACAGAGCTAGTAGAAAGCTGGAGGTCGAGCACAAGCGTCTTCCTAATTCAGAAGAAGTAGCCTCAGAGCTAAAGATTGATGTATCAGAATTGATGGCATGGAAACATGATTTTGCGGCAAGTAAACATCAAAGTATAGAAGAAGCCACAGAAGCGTATGGCGATTTTTTGTTTTCTGGTGATCCAAGTGTGGAAGAGAAAATATTAAATGGAGAGTTAAAAAGCATATTGCGTGCAAATATAGATCGCTTGAATAAGCAGCAATTATTAGTATTGCAACTATACTATGTTGAAGAGTTAAACGTTTATGAAATCGCGGAGGTGCTATCAGTGTCTACTGGACGAGTTTCGCAAATTAAATCAGCTGCCATCAAAGCTTTGCGTGAATTGATTGAAAGTGAAGTTAATGCGTGACATTGAGCGCAACAATTTAGCTAAAGAATTTTCATTACATCTCACATTATTAAGTAGTGACATGATTAAGAGCAGCATCAAAAATACATCACAGATTTCCGTGTCCTGCGATATTTCTGAAGTTCCAAAAGTAAATTGTACCATAATTTTTAATAGGAAAGATCAAGATCTTGGGTCATTAGGCCAAATAAAATTCGCCAAAAATAGACCCATTGCGTCAGCAATGATAAATCTATCTGAGGTGAGTTTTGATGAATTGAGAGAATTAGTGTGCCTCTCTACTCTTCCGCGCCCTGCTTCATTATTTCTTAAAACTTCAAAATATTTAGAAGGTGCAAGTGGGGAAGCGGCTATGAGGAATTCTGGACTAGCCCTTGAAATTTTCGACCTAAGCTGGCGATTTCCAGTTTTATAAAAATAAGTTAAATAAAAGGCATATAAACTAGCCAGTTTAGGAGATGCCAAATTTTGTTTTCATTCTGTATTTAATTTTGCATTACCAGCCTTTACAAGTTTGTTTGCTTCCTTGTCTGAGAGTTCCATAATAGTGTCTTTTGCAATTTTTTTCCCGTCTACGGTGGTTTGTTTAAGCATTAATACTTCAACCTTAACTTCGGATGTATCTTCATCGAATAGGCTATCGAACTCGTTGTAGTCCTCATCGTCTAATCCATCAAAAATATCTGTATCTTCAATTTCGCTTAACGCAGAAATATATGGATCATGAAGTGTAACGTACAACTTTTTACGTAGTATCCAGCTTTTAGCTGCAAGAAGGCCAAGTCTCTTGTTTAAATCTTTTTCTGTTTTAAGTTCTTCTTTTACCTCTGAAAGTGCTTCTTTGAAAGAAAAGTTAGCATACTTAACAAGTGTCTCATTACGATCTGCTAGAGTGTATGGCGTTAGAACTTCATCTTTTTGGTCTTCCATTTCAAACCTCCGTCATGTTGGCACACTACTTGCAATATTCGAACCAAATCAATGCAAGTTTGGATAAAAAATTGAAATTTATAGAAGGACATCTCAAAGTACATTCGGAGTCTCTCGCTCTGAGATCTAAGCGTAATGAAATTTTATCTTCCAACATAGCAAATGCTGGAACGCCAAATTTCAAAGCAAAAGATTTAGATTTCACCGAAATGCTGAACAATAAAATGGGATTTGGTGAAGTAAATACAACCAATAAAAAACACTTCAAAATGAGTATTGGTTCTAATGAACAGGGTGTAAAATTCAGGCAAAACGTAACTCCTTCAAAGGATGGAAACACTGTTGAATTACATGTTGAACAAATGCAATTTTCGGAAAACGTTATGCGCTATCAATCATCGTTAGAATTTTTAAACCGTAAAATAGCTGGCCTTATGTCAGCCATAAAAGGTGAATAGATGGCGGATATAAAAAATGTTTTTGATATTGCAGCTCGGAGTATGTCCGCACAGATGGTTCGTCTCAATACAGTTGCAAGTAATCTAGCTAATTCGCGTTCAGTCGCCTCATCAGAGGCGGAGGCCTACAGAGCAATCAAGCCTGTTTTTAAAACTATCTATGCCGATGATCTTCAGAAGAGCGGAGTAGCGTCAGTGGACGTAGTGGACATAGTATCAATTGATAGGGCTCCAGATAAGTCTTACCAGCCCGGTCACCCAAAAGCAGATAAAGATGGGTACATATACACAGCAGCGGTTGATACTGAGGAAGAAATGGTCGAGATGTTGGAAGCATCTCGGCAGTATGAAAATAATGTAGAAGTTATCAGTACCTTAAGAGGGCTGATGATGCGTACGATCAATATGGGTAAATAGGAGACATCATGACTACAATAGATCCAAATAGCGCTCAAGCAGCTCTTTTCGAGAAGCTCGGTTTGACAAAGCAAAGTGATGCACAGAAGGCAAATTCTGACACATTAGGTCAATCAGACTTTTTGAAATTAATGACAACACAGCTTCAAAATCAGGATCCATTTGCTCCAATGGATAATGGTGACTTCATAGCACAAATGGCTCAATTTTCGACTGTAACTGGAATTCAGGAAATGAATGGGTCAATAGGAAAGCTAGTTGAAGAATTTGACCAAGCTAGGATCGCTACGGCCTCTAATTTACTAGGCCATTCAGTCTTGGTTCCTGGAAATATTGGTCGTGCGGATGACGACGGCGAGCTCCATGGTGTACTTGACCTTCCATCCTCGACAATCTCTACTGAATTGACGTATCGCGATGCTGAAACTAACGAAGAGCTCCACCGTGAGGATTTGGGTTCTCTCGCAGCTGGCTTGGTGGGATTTAAATGGTCTAATATTCCCCAAGAAATACTAGACTCAAAGAAACGGATAAAGATTGAGGCGCTGATAGATAGTGGAACTGGGCCAGAACAACTCAGCCCATCTATCTACTCAAAAGTAATTTCTGCGTCGGTAGGATCGGGCGAGACTAAGCAAGTCCTTCTGAATGTTGAAGATTACGGTGATTTAGACGTTTCATCAGCAGTAAACTTTAGATGACCATAAAGCATACGTAGTAAAAAATTAATTTGGCACAGATGTTGCTGCAATCTTCAAAATATAAAACCGCTCAATAGGAGTTAAACATGTCTTTTTTTACAGCACTTACCGGATTAAATGGTGCCCAAACTGATATCTCGACGACATCGAACAACATCGCTAATGTTGGTTCATCTGGCTTTAAGAAAAGCCGAGCAGAATTTGGAGACATTTTTAGTACCACGCCTTTGCAAACCAATGTGGTTGGAAGTGGTTCTCAGGCAAAGTCTATTACACAACAATTTTCGCAAGGCAATATAGTACAGTCTACAAACACTTTGGACATGGCAGTCTCAGGCGAAGGCTTTTTCGCTTTGAAAGCGGGAGGTAATTCTGGGCAAACTGTCTACACACGTAACGGCTCATTTAATTTAAATGACTCCGGTTTTATAGTTGATAGTAATGGGCAGTTCTTACTCGGTTATCCTGTTGACTCCGATGGAGCGGTTTCGGACAAAACTTTATCTGGTGCGGTAAAAATGCAAATTCAAACAGAGTTTGGGGATCCAAAAGAGACGAACAATGTAGGTATGGGAGTTAATCTACCCGCTGATGCGCCTGTAATAGCTGCTGGTGTAATTTTTGATCCAAATGATCCAACAACATTTTCTGCGTCCTCATCAGTGACAATTTTTGACAATATGGGTAATCCCAAATCGGCAACTATTTTCTACTTAAAATCTCAAGATCCTAGTGGCGCTGACCAAACATATAAATATGACACAAAAATGTTTGTTGATGGTGAGGAGATAAAGCCTGTACTGACGCGCGCTACCGACGCTAGAGGTACAAACCAATTTATTGATAAATTTGGCCAGAAAACCACTCTTCCACCCGATCCTGCATTTATTCTGGAAGGTAAAGGTTCCGCACTATATAAAGCTGATGATTTAGGAGCACCTAAAGCTTCTACTGCTGCATTGCTATCTGGGCGGGGAGTTCAGACACATCTTGGTGACGGCAAAACAATTGAAATTGTCACTGACCCAATGCAATTTAAAAGTACTGTGGAAGGGCATGCCACAAATAGTCCAGCAACAACGCCACCCGCTGGAAGTCCATTTTGGGGTAAAGAGTTTTTGTTGGTAGATGTCGATGGTAGTGGACCTGTATCAATTGACATTCCTCCTGGAACGTACAACGGCATTCAGCTTGCAGCGACTGTGGAAAATGCGATGCGAGATGCCTTTGGCGATGATAAAAAAGTCAAGTTAACCGCAGACGTCGATAATAAATTTACTATTGACCTTAAAAAGCTTGAAGGAGATGGAAAAGCGAAAGGCCTATTAGTTCCAATAGAAATAGATTTGCACACCGAGACAATAGTCGCAGACGCGAGCGAAGCGGTAGCAGGCCTAAAAATACCAGAGCTTTTAACCCACGCGCAAATATTGGTTACTGAAAAACTAAACGCTTATGCGCAAGATACCGCAAGCACTCAACGTGTCGTTGCTGCAAGAGTTACAGATATGGGTATTGACGGACGAATGTTTAAGAAAGCTGAGGGCTTAGAAATTACAAACCCGATTGCTCTGCCAACCGCCTACGATTGGATCGAAGTAACTTCTAGAAATAATCATATTAAGGCTACAGATAATGTACTGAATACCGGAGGAACTGCTGGTGGAAATATTAAGAGGTTTATTGCTTACTCAAAAATAAATAATCAGCCTGAGGTATCAGTGTACGACTACAAGATGGCACAGCCCGCTGACACTAAATTTACAAAAAATGCTGACGGATATCTGGTATTAACACTCCCAACCGCCAATATTATCGAAAAGCCTGAAGTTTTTAGATTTCAGCAAAATGATGTAAATAATAAAACAGAAAACTTTATAGCTGAAATAGGCTCAAATGAAATCGCAGTAAAGAGCGTTACCACTGATACTGTTAATAACGAGTATTCTTTTGTACTAGATCATAAAGTTGTTCTAGATGCCAAAATGTTGACGCCAAACACTGGGGGCGAAGCACCAATTACTATTCTTGCAAAACGCTCAGATCACATAGAGGCCTATTTTGAAGATACTAAAGGTATGGTTGAAGGTGTGGATGATGTATTTTATGCCAACAGAATGATTGTAAGAGAGATTGGTGACTCTGCGAAAAGAGAGGTTTCAACTGCTGGAGGTGGAGTAAATACAGACGGAGTTATAGCTTTTGGAGCTACTTCATCGGACGACACTACACTCACAACTTACGGATTAAATACAGTAGCTATAACTACTGAGTGGATTGATGAACGAAGTCCATCATTCAAAATTGGTTATGATGAAACAAATCAGTCTCTTACATTTGATGGTATCAATACAGCTTTAGGAAAGGGTACTGGAGTTGGTTTCGATACGTTTACGGTATATAGTGACAAATTAGACAGTGGAACAAATGGTCTAGGCATACACGCTTTTGGTGATAATCCTGATATAAGTCTCACGTTAGATGAAATTTTAACAGGAAAACCGTTTGTTCCTACCGGTCCAGATGTACGTCCACAAAATAAGCGTTACGGAATGAATGTCGAGTTTGATACCGTTGCTAATAATTTCAATTTTTTTAGTGGTACGACAGGCGAAGCATTAGCTGCTAATTCTGTTGTCGGGGTAAATAAAGCTCAATCTGCTTCTAGCATTTCAGTGGGAAGATATAATTTGACAGCAGCAGGGATCAAAGATCCCACGGACAACGCAGATTATGCGTTTAATAAAATCGGTAAAGGAACAAATAATGTCATGGGTCTCCCGAGAGACGGAGTTGAAGGGTATACTGGTCCAACTGGCTTAGTGTCGAAGGCCGCTGTGTCTATTGGTGGGGAAGCTCTAATGGATATGACAAAACCATTTACTGTAAGTTCCTTAGCGAATGAAAATAAATTTACAGTAGTCAGTAACGGGGTAAGTGCTTTAATTACAGTCCCAGAAGGTAACTACAAAGGCGATACACTGGCTCAAGCACTGGAAAGTCGAATTAACAATATGGTTAATCCAGTTTCTGGTGAGGCAGTAGGCGGTGTAAACGTCGTTTATGACGGTATCAAAAATAATTTTACATTCACTACTTCTACTGCAGGTGAGGGTTCATTGTTTTCAATAAACGGAGCGCTTAGATTCGGCCTGAATGATGTGCCGCTCGGCTTGGGAGAAACTGCTCAAGTAAGAACTCCAGTGCAGGCTAAAGACTCTTTAGGACGTCCCCTCTTTATCTCCCCTACGGGCGAAATTACAGCCAACAATCAGGCTTTTGCTAGCAACATGGTTCAAGACTTTTATCCATTATATTTGGATGAAGGAGAGCTCACATTTGGTATAAACGGTGAGATAATAAGTCCGGTGAACAAAATTAAATATACAGGTTTTCCAAGTAAAGAGCTTACCGTAGATTTTTCAAGTGCGACTTCTTTTGATCAGCCTTTTTCCGCTACTAATGTAACCCAGGATGGGTTTACTAAGGGTCGGTTGACTAATTTGGAAATTGACAATTATGGAAATGTGCAGACTGGTTACTCTAATGGACAAAATGTGGTATTGGGTAAAATAATTGTTGCTAGTTTTGCAAACCAAAGTGGTTTAAAACAGATTGGTAATTCAACATTTATTGAAACTGCGTCGAGTGGGGCGGTTGAATTGGGCCAGGCCTCTGAAGATGGCTTTGGTCAAATACTTTCGGGGTCTTTGGAGCGTTCGAATGTAGATATTACAGAGGAGTTGGTCAATCTGATTACTTCACAAAGAAATTATCAGGCAGCGGCTAAAGCGATTGAAACTTCTACAAGTATGACACAGACAATTATCAACATAAGAAATTAGATGATAATTAGGCTCTAACTCTATGGACAAGCTCGCTCAAACTGCACTTAGTGCAATCAGGCAAATGCAAGATCTGAAATATGATCTTGCACACAACCTAGCCAATGTTAATGTACCAGGGTTTAGACGAGATCTGCCAAATGAAGGTAACGCGGGCTTTTTAAAGAGGCTCGATGAAGCTTCTGCAAAAGTATTACCTCTCGAAACTGACTTTCGTATGTTCTCTAGTGAAATGGGAAGCCTTCAAAATACAGGCGTTGAAACCGACGTCGCGGTTTTGAATGATGCATATTTTTATGTACAGCCAGATAATGGGCAGGTTGCATTGTCACGTCGAGGAGATTTCTCTGTAGACGCATTGAACCAATTAATAAACGGCGCAGGTGATCTGGTTCTCTCAGACGGGCTCGCTCCAATTGTTTTACCGCCTTACTCCTCTATTAGCGTGACGGATATTGGGGAAGTTTTAGTACAGCAGCCAGGGGCTCCCACAGGAGAGCTAACAAGCGCAGGGTTTATAGGCTCAACAACCAGCCAATTAGATCAACTTACAAAAAGTCTTGATGGCCAAATTAGAAAAGCAGACGGCACAGTGCCTGATCCCGATCAAACAGGCAAATTTGGTCAAGGGTTTTTGGAAGGCTCCAACGTCAATGCTATTGAGGAACTTGTGAAAAATTTAGATATGCAGCGCCAGTTTGAAATTAATGTAAAGCTCATAAAAAAGGCGAGTGATATTGACAGCGCCGGTACAAAACTCATGAGTTTGCCTACATAATTTCTTTAGTTGGCACAGACTTTGCTCTTAATGATTAAATTCTAAAGGGCAAAACAATGTCAACATCAGCAATGCACG
>MDTC01248980.1_pt1 | contig 14627 bp, 12 predicted proteins | sample 811181 | NCBI WGS metagenome assembly MDTC01 (sample SAMN05326644, study PRJNA326480) | marine metagenome | isolation source: seawater | place: Pacific Ocean: North | collected 2011 | reverse complement strand
GTCTATTAAATCAGGCTCGAAGGCAATGATGCTAGGGATGCTATTAATTTTTATATTTATGATAGCATATTATAAGGGTTCTGGCTTAATAGCTAATATTGCTCTAATGATTAATCTATTATTTGTACTAGCTATTTTAGTTACATTAGATGCTATTTTAACGCTTCCAGGTATAGCAGGCCTTTTATTAACAGTGGGTATGACTGTAGATGCAAACGTTATTATTTTTGAAAGAATTAAAGAAGAGTTAAACTCTGGTTTTAATGTTTCTCAAGCATTAAATGCAGGGTATAATAAAGCATTTTTAACTATTTTAGATGCTAATGTTACTACTTTAATAACAGCATTTGTCCTTTCTTTTATTGGCTCTGGGCCCATAAAAGGTTTTGCTACAACTTTAAGCGTGGGAATAATTTGTTCAATGTTTACTGCTATTTTCATTACAAAAACAATTTTTTTACTATTTATTAATTCAAAAAATAAGTTGAGTATATAATGTTTAAATTTGACACTTTTAATATTGATTTTCTAAAATATTCAAAATTAGCGTTTATATTATCTGCCTTATTAATCTTTTTTGGTCTTACTTATTGTTTAACAGCAGGTATAAAACAATCTATAGATTTTACAGGAGGAACAGTTGCCAATATTAGTATTAATAAAGAAAAATATGATATTGATTTTTTAAGAAAATATTTAAGTGAAAACCTTGATGAAAATATTTCAATTGTTCAGGAAAGTTTTGATGGTTCAAATTATAAAATTATTTTAACTATGAAATTTTTGAAAGATGAAAAAAAGTTGTCAAATACTTTTAATAATATTTATTCTAGTGATTATAAAATTAATATGATAGAATCTATTGGTCCTAAAATTGGCAATGAACTCCAAAGTAGTGCAATTAAAGCAATATTAACAGCTGTCGTTTTTATTGGGATATATATTAGTTTTAGATTTGATGGTTATTATGCATTAGGAAGTATTGCAGCTTTAGTGCATGATGTATTGATAACTTTTGTATTTTTAATGTTTTTTCAATATGAAATTAGTATAACTATTATAGCGGCCCTATTAACAATAGTCGGTTATTCGTTAAATGATACTATAGTTATTTATGATAGAATTAGAGAAAATTTAAAAATAAATATTAATGTTAACAGGCAGATTATAGTTAATAAGTCTTTAAATATAACATTAAATCGAACAATTATTACATCATTAACAACTTTAATTGTTGCTTTAGTATTATATGTTTTTGGAGGTGAAGTATTAGAACCTTTTGCAATGGCTTTGATTATTGGGGTATTAACAGGGACATACTCTTCTTTATTTATTGCAACGCCATTAATGGTTATTTTAGAAGATAAATATAAATTAGAAGATTTAGAAGATGAGGAGGATTAATATATGGCAATAGATGCAGTTATAGGGGCACAATGGGGAGATGAAGGAAAGGGAAAAATTGTTGACCTTCTAAGTAAGAGTATGGATTATGTTGCTAGATATCAAGGTGGAGCAAATGCAGGTCATACTGTATATTATAATGATAAAAAATTAGTATTACATCAAATTCCAGCTGGGATATTAAGAAAAAAATGCATTTGTATTTTAGGTAAAGGAATGGTGATTGATCCAGTTGGAATTAATGAAGAAATTAATTTATTAACAGAAAATAATATTGATTTTAATGATCGAATTTTAATTGATTATTATGCACATGTAGTAACTCCTCTGCATAAAATAATTGATAAAAACAATGAGCTTAAAACAAAAAATTTTATTGGCACAACTTGTAAAGGCATTGGACCTACTTATGCAGATAAATACAATAGAATAGGTATTAGAATTATTGATTTATTAGATTTGAGCAATTTAAAAAATAAAATTAATAATCGTTTGCAGCTTGGATTGGATAAGCAGGAAATTTATGTAGATGATAAAGAAGAAATTGATATTGAATTAGAAAAATTCTATCAATCATGCGAATTAATTAAGCCTTTTATTTTAGACACCCATCCAATAATTCATAATAATATTAATAATTCTATTCCGATGTTAATTGAAGGAGCGCAAGGAACTTTGTTAGATATAGATCATGGCACTTTTCCATTTGTGACCTCTTCAAATTGTTCTTCAGCTGGTATTTCTACAGGATTAGGAATTCCTAGTTATCATTTAAGTAAAATAATTGGTATTTTTAAAGCTTATGTAACTAGAGTAGGCGGAGGTCCTTTCCCAACTGAACTTTTTGATAATGATGGAATGCAATTACAAAAAATTGGTAAAGAGGTAGGAGCGACAACAGGGCGAGCAAGAAGATGTGGATGGTTTGATTTAGTTGCAGCAAAATATAGTGCTGAAGTTAATGGCTTAACTCATATTGCATTAACTAAACTAGATATATTAGATAATTTTGATAATATAAAAGTTTGCACACATTATGAATACAAAAATAAGAAAATAACTAATTTTTCTAATGTTATAAATGATTTAGAAAATGTGAAACCTATATACAAAGAATTTTCTGGATGGTCTGAGCCTACTTGCAATGTCACAACATTTGATGATTTTCCATTAAAGGTAAAAGAATATGTTAGTTTTATTTCAGATTCTTTAAATGTTCCAATTAGTATTATTTCTTTGGGTCCTAAGAGAAATCAAATTATAAACATTGAAACGTAGTATTATTATAACAAATATATTAATTTATTTATATGAACTATAAAATTATATTAAAAGTCATTATAGGTTTAACTTTTATTTTTGCTGATCCTTATAAACAGCTCGATATTAATTTTTTAAAAAATAAAAAAAATAAACCTATAGTTCATCAGAAAAAAAATAAAACTAAAAAAACTGAAAATAAATTACCAGAATATCAATCAATTATTAAAGACTATCAAAAAATAGAAGGTTTGTTTACTTTTTATTGGAGTCAAGAAGATAATAAAGTCTTATTATCAATTTCACCTAATCAATTTGAAGCAATTTATTTAGCTAATTTTACTAGGCAATCTGGAGATGGTTATTATTATGATAGCGGTTCTATGCTTAATGAATTTCCTTTTATGTTTAAAAAACAGCCAAATGGGGTGCAATTTATTCATGTTAATACTATGTTTAGAGCTGATAACGATAAAGCTATTTCAAAAGCAATTGAACATAATTTGTCTAATTCACTAATTGCCAAAGGGGATATAGTGTCGCAGCCTCATATAGAAACAGGAGCTATATTAATTGATGCTAAAGGTTTTTTTATAAGAGATATTGGTTATATCAATCAACATGGTAAAAGTAGATATAGTTTTGATAAAAAAAATAGTTATATCCTTGATATTAAATCTTTTATATATAATTCTGAAATAGAAATTTCTGCTCACTATAAAAGTAATAAATGGACTAATGCTTATACATTACCTAATTCAAGAAGTATGGAGGTTAAGTATCATGTAAGTTTTTCAACTTTACCAGATAATGATTTCACTCCTAGACCAGCTGATGATAGAGTTGGATATTTTTCTACTATTTATCAGGATTATTCGGATATGTATAAAGACACTCCCTATGTTCGTTATATAAATAAATGGAACTTAAAAAAGAAAAACCCAACTGCTTATTTGTCAGAGCCAGTAGAGCCAATTGTATATTGGATTGAGAACACTGTTCCTCAAGAATTTAGAGGTGCAATTAGAGAAGGTGTTTTAGCTTGGAATCAAGCATTTGAAAAAATTGGATTTAAAAATGCTGTTGTTGTTAAGCAAATGCCAGATGATGCTGAATGGGACCCTGCTGATGTAAGATATAATACTATTAGATGGATTGTTCAGCCGGGGTCTGGTTATGCTGTAGGGCCTAGTAGAGCTAACCCTTATACAGGAGAACTTTATGATGCAGATGTCAGGATTTCATCTGATTTCACAAGAAGTTTTTTTAGAGAATTTGATGAATTTGTTAATCCAGTGACTGCCGAAGATTTTAATAAATTATGGCATGAATTTGATGACAAACAACCGCATCAATGTATGTATTCTAATAAACTTAAAGATAAAATGTCTGTTGGATGGCATAGTATGGTTTCAAATAATCTGATTGATGGCACAAAAACAGAATTGCATGATTATGTATATCAAGGTTTAGTAGATTTAGTTTTACATGAAGTAGGACATACTTTAGGCCTAAGGCATAATTTTAAAGCGAGTTCTATTTTTAATATAGAGCAATTAAGTGATAAAAATTTTACTGCAAAAAATGGGATAAGTGGTTCAGTGATGGATTATCATCCTGTTAATTTATTTGATAAAGGAAATACAGTTTTTCAAACTAAACCAGGCCCTTATGATCTCTGGGCTATTGAATATGGATATTCTGATTTTGAAAAATATGATGTTCAAAATCAGTTATCAAGTATTGCAGAAAAATCTAATTTGCCATTTTTAGTATACGGTACAGATGAAGATGCTTTTGGTAGGTCTTCAAAGGGTGTTGATCCTCTTTGTAGTGTGTGGGACTTAAGCAGTAATCCTATAGGATATTATAAACATCAAATAAAATTAGTTAATCAATTATGGGATAATTTAATTTACGATTTTAAAGTAGATGGTAATCGCTATCAAAAAATTCGAAGTGTATTTTCTCAAGGAATAGGTGAATATGTTCATGCTGGTATATCTGCTCCTAAGTTTATTGGTGGTATGAATTTTAGAAGGAATCATATTGGAGACCCAGGTGAGCAGTTACCTTTTCAAATTTTACCTGCGCAACAGCAACGTAATGCATTAAACTTTATGAAAGATTATATTTTTGATTCAAACGCATTTGAATTTAGTCCAGAGTTATTAAATATGCTGGCACCTGAAAGACATGAAGATTTTCAAGATTATGCATGGAATTTAAGTAGAATTGATTATCCTATCCATTCTGTAGTTAAGCGTATACAAGGTTTTAGCTTATTTGCACTATTTGATCCAAGGAGATTAGCAAGAATTCAAGATAATGAGCTTAAGACAAATGAAATAAATCCTTTTACACAAGATGAGTTGTTTACAGAAATTACAAATTGTATTTGGGTTGAGTTAAATGAAAATAAAAATATAAATAGCTTTAAACGCCAATTACAGCAGATTCATATTATGTTATTATCTGATATTTTATATAATAATTATTCTTTTACAAATGACTCTATTGCTTTAGCAAGATTTAGCTTAGAAACAATATTAGAAAACATCTATCGTTCATTATCAAATCAAAAATTTGATCAGTATACCATGGCACATTTAACAAATTCTGCTGAAATGATTGATGCTGTTTTAAATGCCCAAGTTAAAATAAATTAAATTTATTATAAAAATCAATGACAAATAAATTAGTTGTTATTTTAGGACCTACAGCTTCTGGAAAAACATCTTTTGCAGTTAATTTAGCTGATAAAACGAATAGCGATATTATATCAGCAGATTCTAGACAAATTTATAAAGGTATGGATATTGGGACTGGTAAAGATTTAGAAGAATATGTTGTTAATAATAGAAAAATAAAATATCATTTAATTGATATATTAAATCCAAATCAGGATTATAGTGTTTATAAATTCAGAAATGATTTTTTTCAATCCTATAATAATTTAAAAAAACAAAATAAAAATATTATACTCTGTGGTGGAACGGGCCTTTATATAGAATCTGTATTATTGGATTATAAAATTCCAAATATTAAACCAGATGAAAAATTAAGAAAATTTTATGCAAAGATGTCTATTAATGAATTAATAGAAGAGTTAAAAAAAATTAATTCTAAAATTTTTGAACCTAATTTTCATACAACCCCTCGAAGAATAATTAGAACAATTGAAATATTGAAAAATTCTAAAAATAATAACAAAAAAATTTATAAATCAGTTCCTCTATCTGATTATATTGTATTTGGTATTAAAAGGGATAGAGAAAATTTATTAAAGTCTATTGAACATAGATTGGAAGATAGATTTAATAGTGGGATGATTGAAGAAGTTGAAGGATTAATTAATCATGGATTAGATTTTGAAAGATTAAAATATTTTGGTTTAGAATATAAAATTATTGGAGAATATTTATTTGATCAAATTTCAATTGATGAAATGAAATTAAAACTCAAATTTGCAATTAATAAATTCTCAAAAAGACAAATGACCTTTTTTAGAAGAATGGAAAAAAGAGGTATTGAAATCAATTGGATTTCTAAAAATGAAGTTCAAAATATAGATTCTTTGATTGAACAATATTTATAATGTTAGATGATAATATATTTAATAAATATTTAGCTAAGCATTCTTTAAATCATTCATTTAGAAAAAATTTTAGTATAAAAAAAAACACATATCATTATTTTGTTATTATTCCTGTTTATAATGAATATAATTTCCTTTTTGATACCCTAGAAAGCATTAATAATAATGAAGAAACATATTTAAAAGATTTATTAGTTGTATTAATTATTAATAATAGCGTTGATGATTCGCAATCCATTAAAGATAACAACTATAAAACTTATAAATCATTAAAACAAAAAAAATATAAATATGATTTTATTTCAATTGATTGTTTTTCTAAAAAATATCAATTGAAAAATAAATATTCAGGCGTTGGATTTGCCAGAAAAATAGGCATGGACTATGTTTTAAAATATAGCAAATCTGATAGTATAATATTTTCATTAGATGCTGATACTATTGTTGATGAAAATTATTTTTCTGTTATTTTAAAAGTATTTAAAAAGTCTAAAATAAATGCATGTACTATTAATTTCAGACATCAAAAATCAGAGGATTTAGTAATTGAAAAAGCAATTAGAGAATATGAATTAAAATTAAAAGAGATTGCAAAGAAAATAAATAATACAGGATCAATTTATGGGTATGTAAGTATGGGCTCAGCAATTGCATTTACAGCGCTAGCTTATATTAAAGTAGGTGGAATGGCAAAAAAAAAGGCAACTGAAGATTTTTATTTTTTACAATCTTTGGCAAAGTATACGAGCATACATCAAATTAGTGAAATTCTTGTATATCCTTCTTCAAGAAATCAACAAAGAGTATATCTTGGTACTGGTTATAGAATTAATGAATATAAAAATAATCAAAAGTTTATTAATCTAGATTACTCTGATATAGCATACAATAATTTGAAATTATTATTAATGATTGTTCGAGAATCATGTCATCATGAATATTATACAGTCATTCAAAAATTAGAAAATCAGTGTAATCAAAATGTGATTGATTTTTTAGAATTTAATAATTTTCGTGATATATGGAATAAGTTTTGCATAGAATCAAAAAACAAAAAACAATTTTTATTATTTTTTAATCAATGGTTTGATGCATTAAAAACTATTAAATTTTTAAAAAAATTGAGTTACACTAACAAGATTTAGTAATTTATAAGGCTTATATTTAAATAAAAAAATAAGAATGAGTGATAATAGACAAAATATAAAACAGATAAATAGCATTTTAGAAAAAGGTTATCTTAATGGTTATGATATATACAGGGCTCTAGAAGCAGGTATAAATAATATTTTACCTTACCAAGATAAATTAGATGAGATAAATGTTTTTCCTGTGCCTGATGGGGATACAGGAACTAATATGTGCTTCACATTGCTGCCTATTGTTGAACAATGTGCAGATCAAATTACAGAAAAGGCAGAAGATGTTTATAATGTAATGGCAGATACTGCTCTAGAATCAGCCAGAGGAAATTCAGGAACTATTATTGCACAATTTTTTCATGGTATGAGAAAATCTGCTAGAGGAAAAGAAAATATTTATATTAAAGATTTTGCAGAAGCGCTTGAAGGAGGATATAATAGTTCTATTGATTCATTGCTTAATCCAAAAGAAGGAACCATTATCACAGTTATGAGAGACGTTTCTAATAAAGCAATGGAATTATCCAATAATAATGATTTAGATTATCAACAGTTTCTTAATGGTTGTTATAATGAAGCAGAAGAATCATTGCAAAGAACTAAAACATTATTGAAAATTTTAAAAAAAACAAATGTAGTAGATGCAGGAGCTCTTGGCTTTGTTCTAATTATTCAAGGGATTTTAAATTCATTAGAAAAAAATTACCAAATTCAGTCTAAACATTTAAATATATCATATGATCAGGATAAAATTGATGCTTTAAAAAAAGATGTTGATTTTACAATTACTAATAAATATTGTACTGAATGTGCTATTGAGGGCAGTCAAATTAATAGAGAAGAATTAAAAGAAACCATTAGAAATCTAGGTGATAGTATTGTATTTGCTGGAACAAAAAATCGAGTTAAGGTACATATACATACTAATGAGCCAGGTAAATTTTTTAAGATTTGTAATGCATATGGTAAAGTTATTGATGAAAAAGTTGATGATATGACTAAACAAGAAAGAACTGTTCATCATTTAGATGGAGGAGGAATTGCAATAGTGGTAGATTCAGGTGCTGATATTCCTGAAGAATATACTAATGAAATACAAGTAGTTCCAGTTAGATATAGTTTTGGTAGAGAGCAGCATATTGATGGGGTTACTCAAACTTCGGAAGAATTTTATAGGCAAATGATATATGATTCTAATCATCCCAAAACATCTCAACCTACTCCTGGTGATTTTAAAAAAAGTTATAATTTTATTTCCTCTCATTATGATTCTATAATATCACTGCATTTATCAAAAGAGGTCAGTGGAACATATCAATCTGCTTATAATGCTTCAAAAAATATTAAATCTATTAAAACAACAGTTATAGATTCTTGGAGTGCATCAGTTGGCTTAGGTTTATTAGCAATTTATGCAGTTGATTTAAAACAGAATGGCAAATCCTACCAGCAAATTATATCTATGGTAGAAAAAAAGAAGAATCAAACACAAGTTTTTTTAGTTCTAAATGATTTAAGTTATATTGTCAAGGGAGGTCGTGCCCCAGCTAAAATTAAAACTATAGCTAATATATTAAGGTTAAGGCCTGTTTTAGGAGTTAAAAATGGAAAATTAAAACCACGCGGTGTTCTATATGGCAAATCAAAAATGGTTGAGAAATTTGCGATTTATATTAATAAAAAAATGAATAAAAATAAAAAATATAGAGTTATGATTGCTCATGCTAATTCACAAGCTCAAGGTGAACAATTATTAAATTTAATTTTATCTTCAAACAACACTATTGTAGATCAATATGTTTTAGAATTAGGGTGTGCATTGGGTGCCCATGCTGGTCCTGGTGCATTAGTAGTAGGTTTTCAGGAAGTTGATTAGATGAATTATGGTTTTCAAATTATAATTAATTGCATTTTAAGCTATTTAATAGGTTCAATATCTGGCAGTATGGTCTTGGGTAATTTAAAAGGTATTGATATAAGAAAAATGGGCAGTGGAAATGCAGGTGGAACAAATGCATTCAGAACTGTTGGTCCTTTTTTTGCTTTAGGTGTTATTATTATTGATATTTTAAAAGGCTATATATCTGTTATTTATATTAGTCAGTTAAACTTTATGAACTATTCAATTATTGGTTTAAATGAAATCATGAATATTACATGTGGTATTAGTGCAGTTTTAGGCCATGTTTATCCTTTATATTATAATTTTAAAGGCGGTAAGGGTGCTGGAACATTAATTGGCATTATTGCTGCGTTATTTCCTTTTAAATCTTTAATGTATGCTATTCTTTCTTGGATTATCATTTTAATTTTTACTGGCTATGTTGGTCTTGGAACAATTATAGCAGGAATTACTTTAGCTTTAAATGCTTATGTAATATTTGTGGGCACAGAATTCAGCGAATATATATATTTTGCATTTTTAATGGCAATATTTATTATTTTTACTCATAGAGAAAACATATTAAGAATGTTAAATGGTAATGAAAACAAATTTGAAAAAATAATGATTTTTAAAAAATTTCGTAAATAAAAAAGGCCTTCTTAAAAGAAGGCCTTTTTATTAATTTACATTTTATTATATTATTTTCTGCCTCTTGCCATTGGAGCTTTAGAAACATCACCATCTTTATCAATAAAATATAACCAACCAGATTCTCTAGTAACTTTAGTTTCTGCTACCATTTTAGCATTGCCACCTTTATCACTACCTCTAGCCATTTTAGATGCCCAAACATTGCCATCTTTTCCTAAATAATATAGATGTCCTTTTTCTTTTTGAACACCACATGTTGCTACTTTTGTTGCCATAATTGACTCCTTCGTTAATTAAAAATTTAATTTAAATAAATTATAGTACACAATAATATCAATTTCTCGTCTAAAAACCAAGTGTTTTTTATTAATTTTTTATTTTTTTTATTTTTTCCCATAATTTTTTTCAAAATTATTCATTATTTTAATAAATTCATTTAATGAATTACACTGAAAAAAATTTGAATTTTCAATATTATTTTTAATAGTTGTTGTTTTTGAAAAACCATAATGATGTCCAGGGTAAATAATGGTTTCTTTAGGAAGATTTAACAAGATTTCATAAATACTATTATATAATTCTTGAATATTACTTGTGGCACTTTTTACTCTTCCTGTTCTACCGACAAACATTGTATCTCCTGTAAATACTTTATTATCATTTTTACTCCAATAACATATACTGTCATGATAGTGCCCGGGGGTAAATAAGGATATTAGTAAAGTTTCTCCTATTGATATTATTTCATTATTTTCAATTGATTTTACGTTTAGGTTTTCAAATAATTTAATTGATTGCTCATGGATACATATTTCAATATTAGGATATTTATATGTATAATCAGTTAAGTATTGATAATGATCATGATGAGTATGTGTTATAAGAATTTTTGTTAGAGTTAAGTCTAGTTCTTGTATTTTTTCAAAAGTCTTAATAGGATTAACAGCAGGGTCAATAATTGCTGCGTGATTTGTTTTTTCACACCAAATTAAATATGAAAAATTTTTATCATATCCGCCTTGATAACAATCTATATTCATTATTGATTAAATCTAAAATAAGATGCAAAAAATTTAATCATTTTAATTAATTCTTTTATTTTAAATATAAAACCTCGGTTTGTAGATATTTCTCTATGTTCAAAAACAAAAGAAATTAACAGTTTACTGTTTTTTAATTGATTTGCAAGTAGGTATGATTCTGTAAAGGGCACCATAGAATCATTAGCACCATGAAATATGAAAACTTTATCATTAATTTTATGTGCCCAATTTTCTGGAGACAAAAAGTTTAAGAGTTCATTGTTTGTTAAAATAATATCATGAACTAAGTTTTCAATTTCTTCATTAATTTTTCCTTTTAAAATATGGTCTACTAAATCTTTATTGTCATTTGACAATTTATCAAACATTGAGCTTACCATTTTTTCATTATCTTCTATACGGTATTTTAAAATTTCTTTTATTTTTTTTTGATCATAGTTGCTATTTATAGTATCAATAAAATTATAAAATAAAACAATCATACCCCATTCATGAGGTGTTATGCTATACTCTTTATTATTATAATTAATTTTTCCTGTTAAAAAGAAATTTAAGGCAGTGTTTATTGAAAAATATGTTCCATATGATAAATATGATTTTGGTTTATATTTTTGCATTATATTACTTAGGCTAGCCTTTAATAAGTTTGCACCTCCATAACTTATTCCAACTACCATAATATCGTCTTTGCACACACTTTTATGATTTAATAATTTTTCATAGCAATGTGCAAACCAATCAACATTTTCTTTTAAAAGTAATAGCTTTTTAAGTGTAGGAACTCTTGGTAAAAAGACATTATATCCAACATTTCTTAATGCATTGCCTAGCATTATCATTGCAGGATGATTTTCTGCATATGGTGATGCCCCAGGAAATAAAATAACAGATTTCTTTGTTTTTTTATAAGAATAAAAAACTCTTACTTCTGTTTTTTTACCATTTAATCCTTCATAAAATTCATCATTAAAGTTTATATCAGAAATTTTCTCTTCTTTAAAAGTGATAATAGATATAATCCATTTGATGGCTTTAATATAAGAGCTAAGATAAGTCATAATTATTATTTAAAAAAAAACCACAAGTTTTTAAGCCTGTGGTTTTTGTAGCCCGTAGGAGAATCGAACTCCTGTTGCAGAGATGAAAACCCTGAGTCCTAACCACTAGACGAACGGGCCATAAAATCTACTGAAATTTAAATCTTATAGAACATTCCTTCCAAATAATTTAATTATATTTATTTCTAGAAAAGAAAGGATATATTAATTAATTTTTATTGAGATGATAAAAAAATATTTATATATAATTTTTATTCTTTTAAGTTTTTCTTATACAATAGATTCGCCTACTTTTTCATCTGGAAATAAGAATTTTGGTGGTTCTTTTGGATTTTATCAAGATTTAAACGCTGATGTAACCATATTAAACATTTCTCCTAGATTTGGCTATTTTTTAAATTCTTATTTAATGCTTGAAGTTGGGATGAGTTATATTAATATTGATATAGATGATTATAATCTAAATACATATGATGGAAGTTATTCTCATGGTAGTCAGAATACTACTTCTTTAGGAGCTAGATTGTTTTTAGATAAACTATATTTAGGATTTGAGTTTGTAAAAGGTTTTTCAGCAACAAAAAAAACTCCCCTAGGTAATGACTTTACTTTTAGTTCATTGAAGTTTGATGGTATAGATCAGAGAGGATTATTAAAAGTTGGTATTTTAACGCCGATTAAAGATAGTTTTTATCTAGACTCATCATTTTATTATATGTTTATACTTGATAAAGAAGCAAGAGAATTAGCAGCGTCTAATCATGATGAATTTACTAGGATGGCATATATTGCTTTAGGCATAACTTATTTTTGGGATATCAATAAATAGTTAAGTTAATGCATTTTATTTCAACCAAAAGCTTAATTTATTCAGGTTTTATTTCATTTAACTATCCATCACAATTTTCCTATTCACATTTATCTGATTTTTTTACAAATAATAATATTATATCTATAATAGACAAAGATATTGTTTTATCATATTCTAGAGATTGGTCAAATATTAAGGGTTGGGCTGATATGGTTGTTAAACCTAAGAACAAAGAAGAATGTGCTATTGTTTTAAAAACATGCTATGATAATAATATTCCTATAACAATTTCAGCAGGTAAAACTAATTTAACAGGTAGCGCTACTCCTAATGGAGGGATAGTATTATCTATTGAAAACCTAAATGTTTCAAAAATTATTTTAGATAAAAATAATAAAGAGGTTTTTTGTCCCGTTGGTATGTCTCTTGAATATTTAAGAGAAGCAGTATTAAAATTATCTAATAATCATTTATATTATCCCGTAGATCCTACAAGTCGTAATGATGCATATGTTGGGGGTACTCTTTCCTGTAATGCATCTGGATTTATACCAGGCAAAAGAGGTACTACAAGATATTGGGTTAATGAAATCGATTTATTATTACCCAATGGTTTATTTCTTAATGCACGAAGAGGACAATATATTTCTAAAAATGGATTATTTGAAATTGAGGGATATAATCAATCTCTTCCAATTCCAAAATATAAAAGACCAAATATAAAAAATGCAAGTGGACCATATTCATCAGATAATGGAGAAATTGATTTTGTTGATTTAATTATTGGTAGTGAAGGAATATATGGATTAATTGTTTCTTGCAAACTAAAGTTAGAAAAAAAACCAAAAGATTATTTAGAGCTTTTTTTATGTTTAAATAATGAAGAGAAAGCAATTGATTTACACGATTTTTTATATGATTATTTTAATGGTTGTATGAGTAATATTTCAGCACTTGAGTATTTTGGATATAATTCTCAAAAATATATGAAACATAGAAATTTTTTATTTAAAAATGATAGTGATGTTGGTATTTATATTCAAATTCCAATATATAATAGTACTTTAGATGCAAAAATTACAGAATGGATTCAGTTAATTAATAAATTTGATGAGACTATTGATTTAGATAGTGTGATAGTACTTAATGATCCCTTAAATTGGAAAAAGTTTTTTGAAGCACGACATTCAATTCCAGATAATGCTCTTAGTAAAACTAGAAAATTAGGAGGGCTTAGTATTATAACAGACACTATTGTTCCTCCTAATAATTATAGAAAATATTTAAGTTTAATTCATGAAAAATTGCAAAAAGAAAATATAGAATATTTATTATTTGGGCACCTTGGAGATTGCCATCTACATTTTCATCTAATTCCATCCAATAAACAAGAAGAGCAATCTTTGAGAGTATATGATTACATGATTGATTTATCAACAAAGTTTGGTGGCGTATATTCTGCAGAGCATGGCACAGGCAAAAGAAAACGTAATGATTTTAAAAAATGTTATGGTAATGAAGCTGTAGAAATGGTTAAAAAATCAAAATTAGCTGTTGATCCAAAATTAATTTTAAATAGAGGTAATATTTTTAATTAAATTTATTTATGTCTTATAAAAGATTAATTTTCATTTTTTAAAAATTTATCTTTTTGGATTCGATAATATTCATTTTCAGAATCAAGCTCAATGGCTTCATTAATTACAATAACAGCATCATTATTTTGCCCCATTTTCCATAATATTTCAGCCTTTGTATCAATGATATTAGCGTAG